>Ga0210402_10005551_pt1 | contig 11275 bp, 8 predicted proteins | sample IncBWC7MmetaG_FD_161055 | JGI IMG/M metagenome (GOLD analysis project Ga0210402, IMG submission 161055) | Forest soil microbial communities from Barre Woods Harvard Forest LTER site, Petersham, Massachusetts, United States - Inc-BW-C-7-M | ecosystem: Environmental > Terrestrial > Soil >... | reverse complement strand
CGCGGGCGCGGGCTACGGCGTGATCATGATCGATTTTCACGGCTCCACCGGCTACGGTCAGGCGTTCACCGATTCCATCAGCGGCGACTGGGGCGGCAAGCCGCTCGAGGATCTGAAGCTTGGGTTGGATGCGGCCCTCAAGGCCAATCCCTGGCTCGATGGCGAGCACATGTGCGCGCTGGGAGGATCCTACGGCGGGTTCATGATCAACTGGATCGCGGGTGCGTGGCCGGATCGCTTCAAGTGTTTGGTCAGCCATGATGGCATCCTCGACCAGCGCAGCATGTATTACTCGACCGAGGAGCTCTGGTTTCCGGAACACGAGTTCTCCGGCACCGAATACAAGAATCCGGCCGCATACGCCAAGTTCAATCCCATAGACCAGGTAAGCAAATGGAAAACGCCCATGCTGGTGATTCATGGGCAGCAGGATTTCCGCGTTCCATACGCGCAGGGCCTGGCCGTGTTCACCGCCCTGCAGCGCCAAGGCGTGCCCAGCGAGCTGCTGTTCTTTCCGAACGAGAACCATTGGGTACTGAAACCGGCCGACAGCGTTCAGTGGTATGAGGTGGTGTTGAGCTGGCTCGGCCGCTGGACCGGACCGTGAGGATTCGCTAAAAGCGTTGCCTACTGCTCGAGGCCGCGCCAAGCCGCCGGGTAATTCGCGCCGAGCTGCAGGATCCGGTGCAGCAACTCGTCGTAGCTCAAGCCGGCGGTCAGCGCCGACGCCGAGAAGTCCTCTGCGGCCGAGAGATTGGGGTTGGCGTTCGCTTCCAGCACGAACAACTCGCCATCGGATCTGAGGCGAAAGTCCATGCGCGCATAGCCGGTCAGATGCAGCGCGCGAAAGATGCGCTTGGACAGCTGCTCGAGTCGCGCCGCGGTGCCGTCCGGCAGATCCTTGGCCGCAGCCGTCGTGATGCCATAACGCTTTTGATAGCCGCGGTCCCACTTCACCTTGCGGGTGGCGATCGCGGGCAGACTCTCCGGCAAAGAGCCGAAAGTCATCTCCCACACCGGCAGCACCGTGAGCCGGTCGTTGCCCATCACTCCCACGTACAGTTCGCGGCCCTCGATGTATTCCTCGACCAGCGCATCGGAATGCGTCTGGTGGTGAATGAATTCTATCCGCTCCGCCAGTTGCTTCTCGTCGGCCACCACCGAGGCCTGCGCGATGCCGAGCGACGCGTCTTCGGTCGAGGATTTCACGAACAGGGGAAAGCGCAGTTTCTTCGGAATCCGCGCCTTCTTGCCGCGTGCGAACACCATGAATTGCGGCGTCGGCACCCGATGATAGGAGAGCAGCTGCTTGGAGAGAACCTTGTCGCGCGACAGCAGCATGCCGCGCGGATTGCATCCAGTATAGGGCTGGTGCATCAGTTCCAGGAATGCGACGACGTGCTGATCGTAGGTGACGATGCCGTCGAATTCCTCCAGCAGGTTGAACACAATGTCCGGCTTCCAATCGATGATCGAGCGGCGCAATTCCGACAGACTATCGCTCAAGCCCAACGGCATTACTTCGTGTCCCGCCTTCTTCAGATGGGAAATCACGTCGTATTCAGTCCGCCACTCTTCAATCTCCTTCTCGGTCGATCCTTTCAGCGAGTCGGGGGGCACCAGGGTCGAATGCACGAGCACCAAAGCGCGCGCTTTTTTCACAGCGTCACCCGCGGCAGCTTGCGATCCTCGTATGATTCAGCCAGCCTGGATGCCACCCACAGCAATTCGCCTTTCAGTTCGCGCCGCGGGCCGCGCACGTACAACCCCAAGCCTTCACAGCGCTCGATCATCAGGCGCAGTACCTGGTGCACCAGATACTCGCTGAACGCGCCCGAGCGCAGGATCTGCTGGCGCAATCCAATGCGCATTTCACGCAGTACGCTGGCCGCCTTCGGCGAGGCGCGCGTGCGCGGCGCCGTGGTGAACACCTTGAGCAGTAATTCGTCGGCGCCCGAGCGCCGCGGCAGCCGGTAGCGCGCCAATTTCTGCTCGTAGTGTTCGCGCAGCGTGCGCGTATCGCCGGTCACGTCCTCGATGCTGCTGCGGTCCGTGACCAGTGGCCGCTGATCGCCGATCTCCTGCGCCAGCTGGTCGATGAACTGAAGTTTCGCGAACGCGGGCCAGCCCGCATATTCGCGCCGCCACTGCGAATTCGGCTTGAGCCACACGGCGAAGGTCTCGGCAAAATCTTCGGTCGGGTGAGCCTGCGCATACCAGGCGCCGAGGTGCTGAACGAAACGCCGGCTGCCGGGCCGCGGCCGATAGGTATCGGGATACGGCAGCGATGCCGGTCCGAAAATGGCGCGCCAATGTTTCCGCCGCCGCAGGCGGTAGGCCGAGTCGATGGCGTGCCCTGCCTCGTGGCGCAAAATGCGCATCAGCCAGTTGCGATTGCCGCCTTCCACTTCGCGCATGAAGCGGCGTTCGATGCGCACCAGGCGCTTATGCGCCAGGTAGAACGGAATCGCGATGCCCGGAATGCCGTCGGGCGAGAACCATTCCTGGGCCAGCCAGCAATGCGGCCGAAAGCGAATTCCCCGCAGCATCAATTCGCGGTACAACCGCTCGATCGCGCCCTGCAGTTCGGTGCCTTGCACGCGGAGCTTCAGGTCGCAGAAACGCAGACTCAGGAGCTGCTCGTCCGTCAGCCTTTCCCAGCCAATGCTTCGCGCGCCGCCGCGGCGCTTCACACTCATGTCAAGCGCGTCCCATCTCGAGTTCTTCGGCCAAAGCATCCTCATCGGACTCCGTCATGGGCGACACCACACGGCGGCCGTCGAGCCCGGCAAAGTCGAAAATCTTAGGGTCCGCCAGCTGCGACCCCGAGACATTGCAGATGCTGGAAAAGATTGCCTCGATGCGGCCGGGAGATTTCTGTTCCCAATCGCGCAGCATGTTCTTGACGACGCCGCGCTGCATGTTGGTCTGCGAACCACACAGCGTGCACGGAATGATCGGAAACGATCGCGCCGCGGCGTAGCGCGCGATCAATCGCTCCGGCGCGAAGCAGAGCGGCCGGATGACGATGTGGCGGCGATCCTCGCTCAGCAGCTTGGGCGGCATTGCCTTCAATCGGCCGCCGAAGAACATGTTCAAGAACAGCGTCTCGACGATATCGTCGCGATGGTGTCCCAGCGCAATCTTGGTGATGCCGTTTTCCGCGGCAAATCGATACAGCGCGCCGCGCCGCAGGCGCGAGCACAACCCGCACATGGTCTTCCCTTCCGGTATCACGCGCTTCACCACCGCGTAGGTGTTCTGCTCGATGATCCGAAAGCGCACGCCGAGATCCTCAAGGTAGCGGGGCAGCACTTCGACCGGGAATCCGGGCTGCTTCTGGTCGAGATTCACCGCGGTGATTTCAAAGTTCACCGGCGCACCGCACTGCAGGCTGAGCAGCATGTCGAGCAGGGTATAGGAGTCCTTGCCGCCGGACAGGCACACCATTACATGGTCGCCCTCGCCAATCATTGCGTAATCGGCGATGGCTTTGCCGACCAAGCCGCGCAGCTGTGCCGCGAGCTTTTTGAAATTGTTGGAAGTCGACGTTGGCGCCGTGGTCATGGGTCTTCTAGGGCGATTCGAGATACTTGGCTTCCAAGTATCTCAAGTAAGCGGCGGCCGTCAGCGGCTTGCCGGTGGCTTGTTTGATGAGCTCCTGTACCGGCAGCCTCGCGCCTATGCCGTGCACGTTGTCCCGCAGCCAATCCATCACCCCGCCGAATTGGCCGGCGGCGATCTCCTCGTCGAGCGACGGGCGCGCTGCGCGCATGGCCTCGTTCAATTGGCCGGCGATCACGGCCCCGAGCGCGTAGGACGGAAAATACCCGAAATGCCCGACCGCCCAATGAATATCCTGCAAACATCCTTCGACGTCGTTTGCCGGACGAATGTTCAGGCGCTGCTCGAGGTTCGCATTCCAGGCTTCCGGAAGATCCGCCACCGGCAGCGAGCCCTCGAGGATTTTCTTTTCGAGTTCGTAGCGCAGCATGATATGAGCCGGATAGGTCAATTCATCGGCGTCCATTCGAATGCAGCTGCGGCGCACCCGGATCAATAGACGGTATAAATTCGCCTCGTCCCACTCCGGGCCGCTCACCTGCAAGTACTTTTCCAACAGCGGCCGCAGGTATTTCACGAAGGAGCGGCTGCGGCATAGGTTCATCTCGAAGAGCAGCGACTGGCTTTCCTCGAGGGCGAGGCCCCGGTCCCGTCCCACGGGCTGATCGCGCCACTTCATCGGCAGCCCGAGATCGTACATGGCGTGGCCGGTTTCATGCACCGCACCCAAGAGACCCGAAAAAGGATCAGACAGATCGAAACGAGTGGTGACACGGATGTCGCCCGGCACCCCTTCGGTGAAGGGATGCTCGCTTTCGTCGAGACGGCCGCGATCGAAGGGGAATCCTAAGGCTTTGAGCACATCCACCGCGAGCGAGCGCTGGCGCGCGACGCCGAACTTGCCCGCCAAGGGCGTGGGCGGGTGGGCTGCCTGCACCTCGATGGCCTGATTGATGAGACCGGGGAGCTTGCGCGACAGCGCCTTGAAAATAGTGTCGATGTCCGCGACCGAAATACCCGGCGTAAACCCATCGACCAAGGCATCGTAGGGCGCCAACCCGCGCGCTTGACCGAGCAGTGCCGCCTTGTCGCGCACCAGATGCACCACCTCTTCCAGGTGCGGGGCCAGCAATTTGAAATCATTGGCCTTTTTGGCTTCGACCCAGAACACTTCGGCGCGCGCGGTGGCTTTGGCCAGACGGGAAATGAGCGATGGCGGTGTCGCGATGGCATGATCGCGCTGCCTGCGCATCTCGCGCAGATTGGCCAGTGGCCAATCCTCCAGTTGCGAGGCGCCCGCCTCCGCGCGCTCCAGCAGCCGCGCCACTTTCGGCGTCGTGAGCAGCGCATGGTGCTCGGTCTCGAGCGCCGCCAATTGTTCGCCGCGCACATCGGCGCTGCCGCGCGGCATCATCACCGCAGCATCCCAGCGCAGCAGCGACAGCGCGCCACGAAATGCGTGGAGGCGGCGAAATTCCTGTTCCAATTGCTCGTACGGCGAGGCGGCCATGAGACCCTTGTGGCGGCGCTTAAAGTGGTACGCGCCTTTGTTTAATCGGCAAGTCTAGCAGACCCGACGCTGACGCAAGGCGAGCATCTCCCGCGAAAAACGCCGCCGCTTCAATGAGTTATAGCGGACTCGAGCGACAACGAGCCATGTTGGCGAAACGGCAAATCTCTCAAGAACGGCAAATCGATGCTGGCCGCGCCGGTGAGTTCATAGTCGATCGATTTCGCGTTCTGATTCAGCTTGTCGGCAAGCAGCAACCACGCCAGCGCCACGTTCGCCGTGATGCTCATATCGAATTCGGATTCGCCAAACGCGGGAACCGTAAAGACGTGATCGCTCACGCCGCTCGCGATTTGCTGACCGCCGACATGAAGTTCGGCGTGCAGCCCGCGCACGGGCAGCTCGCGGTCGTTGGGATTTTGAATGTTGAGTTTGACGGCAAACTTCTGCTGCAGCAGGTTGGCGCTCACCATCTCGATGCTGATCACCGATACGTTGGGGCGGATGAATTTCGGAGCCATGAGGGCACAGGCCCCGAGCAACGAGCAGGCGGCGACAGCCAATGCCAGCGCGAGGCTCGCGCATCGTTTGTGCCTCAACAAAGTCCCCGGTCTCGTGGCAACATGAGGAAATGATACCGATTCGGGGGACACGGGCTTTCACAATCATTGCACTGTGGGGACCATTGGCGGCCAACCTGGCGCGCGCCGATGTGCCGCAGGGTGCCCCCGTGACGACCCAACCGGTCGCCTGCCTTGCCTCGGGCGACGGATACCTGCACGCGCACCTGGGGGGCGCCATCGATGCACGCCTTGATTGGCCCAACAGCGGCACCCGCTGCGAAGGCGAATCGAGGGAACACCCGCCCGGCGTGCGCCTGAGTTTTCAACGCGCCTCCGGTGCCGCGCCGAATTTGCTGCTGGTATTCGGCCTGACCGGGGTTCGCGAGGGCCAGGGCGCCCGTGAGGTCAAAGCCAATCTAACCATCATCGTGCAAGGGACGAGCCGTATCTTCGGCACCCTTGGCGATTCGCGCTGCACCGTGGATTCCCTGACGCAGCGCCCGCTCGAGCGAACCGGTACCTACCGTCTCGAAGCGCGCGGCTTCTGCACCCAGCCGGCCCACGCGGTCCGCGGCTTAGGCGACGTGCTGGTGAGCACTTTTGAGTTCGCCGGACCGGTTACCTTCTTTAGGGAGAAAAATTAATGCAGCCAGCGGTCATGCGGATGGAGGCTGCGGTTCAAAGATACAGCATCGCGTGGACTGGCTTTTGGATGTTGGCCGTTCTCGCCGCTGCGGCGCCGGCGCGCGCCCAGTACGTCGAGCCCTTGTCTGCATTTCCGCAAAGCGTGCTTGCCATCCGCACCGCGGACGGCAAGGTAATTAATTTCAAGGTCTGGACCGCCGACACCCCGCGCCGCGAGGAGCAGGGCCTGATGTTTGTCCGCGAAATGGATGAGCACGCCGGCATGCTGTTTTTGTTTCCCGAGACCAAACGGGTCACCATGTGGATGAAGAACACTTACATTTCTCTGGATCTTCTGTTCATGAACCGTCAGGGAAAGATCGACTACATCGCCGCGCGGGCGACCCCGCTGTCTGAGGCCATCATTGGACCGCCGGGTCCAGAGTTCGCGGTGCTGGAGTTGAACGGCGGCGCGGCGGCGCGGCTCGGCATTGCGGTCGGGGACTTTGTCCTGCATCAGAGCTTCAAGCGCCCGAATTAGGCTTTCGGGAGCCGTATGCGCGGCCTGTAGCTAAAAAACAACAGCGGTAATGAGGCTGGGGCGCCGATTCCGGCCCGCACGACGGGCCTCAAGCCGAGGCGAGCTCGTGATATTCGCAGATCTGCACCGTGCACATACCCAGTCGGTGGCCTCGCCGGGTGTCGGCAGGGGCAGGCGTAGCCGCTCTTGGCATGCATTAAGTATCGCCGAGCTGCTGCAAGCCGGGTGAGAATCTGCGGGCACAGCACTTTTTGGGTGCTGATGCAGCTTGGCAACAGCCGAATGGCATGTTGTAATCGGTGCACATCTCGGAATGGCTCCCTTGGGAGACATGCGCAGCCGCTGCGCGAGCCATCCGATACTCGAATTGAATCGCCTAATTCATTGAAGGGAGCAGCAAATGGGGAATAATCGCAAATTGCAGTATGCAATCCGCGCCGCTATCGCGATGGCGGGCGCCACTGCAGCGGCACCGGCCGCATTTTCGCAAACTGCGGCGGCCACAGAGCCGGCAGCGGAATTGCAAGAAGTCGTGGTAACCGGATCGCGCATTCAGCAAAATCCGAACGACATTTCGATCAGCCCAGTCGTCAGCGTCACGGCGCTCGAGATCGCGCAGACCGGCTTGGTGCGCACTGAGGACCTGCTGAACAACCTGCCGCAGGTCGTCGCGGAAAACAGCTCCGGTCAATCGATCAGTTCGAATGGCACGGCCACGGTCAGCTTGCGCGGCTTAGGCTCGCAGCGCACTCTGGTGCTGATTGACGGCAGGCGCATGGCCCCAGGCGGCGGCCTCGGCACTTCGGCAAGTCCCGACATCAATCAGATTCCCGCAGCCATGATTCAGCGCGTCGACGTGCTGACCGGCGGCGCATCCGCGGTGTACGGCGCCGACGCCGTTGCCGGCGTCGTCAACTTCGTCATGGACACGCATTTCCAGGGCGTGCGAGTGGATGCGGACTACGGCTACAACAGTTACAAAAACAGCAACCAGCAGTATCTTGGCCTGCTGGCCAAGGCCGGCGATCAGATACCGCCGGGCACTACCAACGCCGGTGCCAACCGCAGTGCCTCCATCCTCATCGGCTCGAATTTTGCCGACGGCAAGGGCAATGCCACGGCTTATTTCACTTACCTGAACAGCTCGCCTGCGATCGGCTACCAGTACGACTACGCGGGTTGCACGCTCAATACCCCGAGCAAGCTGCCGGGACCCGGCGGCCTGAAGTGCGGCGGTTCGAGCTCGAGCGCCACGGGACGCTTCCTGGAATTGGGCAAGGTCGTCTCGGCAACGGGAGCAGTCAGCAATTTCTCGACCCTGGCCGATGTGACCGTGGATAAAACCGTCCCGGGCGGCGCGTTCCGCGGTTACACCTCGGCGGATTCCTACAACTACGGCGCACTCAGCTATCTGCAGCGCCAGGCGGAGCGCTACACAGCCGGCGCATTCTTGAACTACGACGTGAGCGATTACGCCAATGTGTACTCTGAGTTCATGTTCGCGCGCAATACCTCGCAAGCGCAGTACGGCCCCAGCGGTGCCTTTGCGTTCTTGACACCGGTGATCAGCTGCTCGAATCCGCTGCTCAGCGCGCAAGAAATGGCGACGTTGTGCTCACCGGCCAACATTGCAGCGAACCAGGCCACCTTCGGGCCCGGAGGCGTCAGCCCCAACTCGAAGGTAACAGGCAACAATATCTTGTTGTACCTGGCCCGCCGCAGCGTTGAGAGCGGTGGCCGCCTCGACAATTACTACTCCAACAATTTCCGCCAGGTGCTCGGGGTCAAGGGCAAGATTGCAGAGCCGTGGAGCTACGATGCGTACGCTCAGGTCACGATTACGCAGTTGGGTGACGATCAAGGCGACTACCTCGGCGCGCCGCAGATCAACAACGCCCTCAATGTCATACCGAATCCCGCGGTCGGCGGCGTTGCAGGTGCTGCGGTCGGTGCCCCAGTCTGCGCCGCAGCCGTCAATGGCGACGACCCCAAGTGCATACCGTGGAACATCTATCAGCCGGGCGGAGTCACCGCGGCGCAGTTGGCTTACCTGCAGGTTCCCTCGACCTACAACGTTGTGCAAACGGAATACATTGCGCACGCGGACGTGACCGGCGATCTCGGCAAGTACGGCATCCAGATCCCGACCGCCTCCAGCGGCTTGGTGGTCAACCTCGGCGCCGAGTGGCGCGAGGAGAAGTACGTTTTATCTCCCGATTACATTTTCCAGAATGGTTTCGGTTCGGGCGGTAACGGTGCGGTACAGCCCATCAACGGCCAGTTCCGTGTCGGTGAAGCGTTTACCGAAATGACGCTGCCCATCATGGACGACAAGCCCATGGCGTATGCGCTGTCGGTTAATGCCGGCTACCGGTACTCGAGTTACACCAGCGGCTTCGATACCAACACCTACAAGTTTGGCCTCGAGTGGGCGCCGATCCGGGACATCCGCTTCCGCGGCGGCTACAACCGCGCGATTCGCGCACCCAGCATCGGCGAACTCTACGCACCCCCGACCATCGGTGCGGGCGGTACGGCGGATCCTTGCTGGGGAGCGGCGGTGGGTGGCTTGGTGAATGGCCACACGTTGCAGTTCTGCGAAAACACCGGTGTTACGCCGGCGGAATTCGGCCACATCCTGCCGAACCCGGCGGCGCAGATCAATACGTCGGAGGGCGGCAACACCGCCCTCACGCCGGAAAAGGCCGACACCTATACGGCAGGCTTCGTATTTCAGCCGAGCTTCCTGCCGAATTTCGTGATGTCCGTCGACTACTACGACATCAAGATCCAGAACACGATCACCTCGTTGAGTTCCAACACGATCGTCAACAATTGCGGCCTCACCGGCCTTGCAACGTTGTGCGCACTGGTTCATCGCGGCCCGGGCACCGGTTCCTTGTGGTTCAACAACACCAACTTCGTGAACGCGAACGAGGTCAATATCGGCACCGTGCAAACCAAGGGCGTGGACGTGGAAGGCCACTACCTGTGGGACATCGGTTCCATGGGCAAGTTGACCATCAACCTGGCCGGGGTCTACACCAACTCCTTCGATACACAGCCCCTGCCCACCAGCGCATCCTATGACTGCGTGGGGTACTACGGCACGACCTGTCTCGATCCGATCCCGAAGTGGCGGCATGTTTTGGGGACGACCTGGGCCACTCCGTGGTGGGGTCTCGATGCGACGTTGCGCTGGCGCTATATCGGTCCCTCGAGCACGGACCGCAGCAGCCCGGATCCGCAGTTGGCGCAGACCTTTCTGGCGTCCGACTCGCACATCGGCGGGTACACCTACCTGGACTTCTCGGCGTCGATCCCGATCGGCAACGTCGTCAACTTCCGGGTGGGCGTGAACAACATCGCCGACAAGGCGCCGCCGGTGGTCGCGAACGGCAACTATTCGGACTGCCCGAATACGTCCTGCAACGACAATACCTGGGTAGGAACCTACGACACCATGGGCCGTTACTTCTACGTGCACGTCCAGGCCAAGTTCTAATCGAAGCGTAAAGACTTCGTAGGAGCAAAAAATTACGGCGGGCATATGCCCGCCGTTTTTTTTGGGTGGCTGCGGCTAAGATTCAGCGCGGGATTGGCATTCAGGGGTATTGATTGGCAAGGCTGCCAAGCGCGTCCTTCAGGGGCCCAAGCCATGGCTCGAAGTGGCGCCACTGATCCAGCGCGTCCGAATAGATCGGGCGGCGCACCTGCTCGGAACTTATTGTTTGCACGACCCTCGGATTATCGTAGAAGCGCAGACACTCAGGTTGGAACGCTAGCCCGCAATAGTCGAGCAGACGCCGCACCTCGCCGTCGGGATCGGCGACCAGTTGCTCGTAGTGAACGCGATGGATTCGACCGGGCAACACCGCATCGATGTGCTGCATCAGCTCGACATAGTCGCGATAGTAGCGTCCGAGTTCGCCCAGGTCGTAACTGAAATTCATGCCCCGCGCGAACAGCTGCTTGTAGCAGGAGAAGCTGCACGCCAGCGGATGGCGCCGCATGTCGATGATTGCGGCGCGCGGGAACATCAGATGAATCAGGCCGACATGGCTGAAATTGCCCAGCATTTTGTCAACGAAGCGCGGCAGCCGAAGCGGCCGATGGTCCCGCGTTTGTGCAAGATAACGCTCCGCCAAATGCCCGATCTCGGCACCGCTCAGCGACGCGATCGACGCAGGATATTCCGAGTCGCCGGAACTTGAGCGCAGGTAGAGTTCCGTCACCAGCGCCGGGACATCGGGCAGCTCGCGCGTGCCTTCAACCTGCGAATGGCTGGCCAAGATCTGCTCGAGCAGCGTTGAACCGCAGCGCGGCAGACCGATAATAAAGATCGGGTCGGAGCGCTCGCTTCCGTAACCGGAACGATCGGCGAAGAAGAGCGCTGTATACAGCGCTTTGGAGGCATGAACGTAGGCTGTGAATGCGGCTGCGTCGTGTTCCAGCGTGTACCGTTGCTGCTCG
>Ga0210402_10005550_pt1 | contig 11276 bp, 12 predicted proteins | sample IncBWC7MmetaG_FD_161055 | JGI IMG/M metagenome (GOLD analysis project Ga0210402, IMG submission 161055) | Forest soil microbial communities from Barre Woods Harvard Forest LTER site, Petersham, Massachusetts, United States - Inc-BW-C-7-M | ecosystem: Environmental > Terrestrial > Soil >... | reverse complement strand
AGCCGGAAAAAGTAACCGACGTTACGGACGTCTGGACGTTTGCCCGCGACTTGTCCTCGCGCGATCCCAATTGGAAGCTCGTGGCGACCGAAGCCGGGCAATAACCGCAACGGACCCGAGATGCCGGCGCGCGCGCCAGAACGCCTCGAGGCTACAACCGGCAACGCATGCCTGAGAGCTCTGGCTCGCGTTGCCTGGTTGAGCGTGCTTATTGCGAGCATCGCAGGCGGGATGCTGTATGGACGGCCCGCGATTGCGGCGAACGAAGAGCCAGTGAAGCTCGCTGACACCCAGCTCGAGCCGCTTGACTGGTCTGCCGTTGAAGGCTGGGAGAGCGACGATCACCTCGCGGCATTCGCGGCGTACAAGACCAGCTGCCAGGCACTGCGCCAGATCCCGCGTACCCACGATCACGGGCCAGTTCTTGCGGCCTTATGGGAAGCCTGCCGCAAGGCGTTACCGCTGCAGCCAGCCGATTCCCACGCTGCCCGCACATTCTTCGAGGAGAATTTCGCGCCGGTACGCATTGCCCGCCTGGGCGAGAGCAGTGGTTTTGTGACCGGTTACTATGAGCCGATCGTTGCCGGATCGCGCTTGCCCAACCCCGAGTTTTACGTGCCCCTTTACCGGCGACCGCCCGACCTTGTGGCGGCTGGCCATAAGCCGGGCTCTACTACCTTTCCGAACAAGGGCGCGCTCATCGGCCGGCGCGACCAGAGCAACCAGATCGTTCCCTATCATGACCGCGGCGCAATCGAGGCCGGGGCACTCGACGGACAGAAGCTTGAAATCTGCTGGCTCAAGGATCCCTTCGACGCGCTTGCGATCCAAATAGAGGGCTCGGGGCGCGTGATCCTGGAGGACGGCACGCCGCTGCGCGTCACCTACGACTCCCATAACGGCTTTCCCTATTCGGCGATCGGCCGTGTGCTCGTGGAGCGCAACCTCATTCCGCGCGAGGAGATGTCGATGCAGCGAATTCGCGAGTGGATGGCGGCGCATCCGGATGAAGCGCCAAAGGTGCGTGCCACCAACCGTGCGTATGTCTTCTTTCGCATCAGCGGGCTGTCGAATGACGGTGAGCCCGTCGGCGCGCAAGGCGTCCCGTTGACGCCGGGCCGCTCGATTGCGGTCGACCGGCTGCACGAATACGGCATGCCTTTCTTTATCGCCGCGGACTTGCCGAGCGAGAGCGCAACGGGCGCTTCCCCGTTTCGCCGGCTCATGATCGCGCAGGATACAGGATCCGCAATCGTTGGACCCGCGCGCGCCGACCTATTCTGGGGAGCCGGAGAGGATGCCGGGCGCATAGCCGGGCGCATTCGCCATTCCGCGCGCTTCGTGATGCTGCTTCCCCGCGATCTCGACATGGCTGCAGCCGGGCGGCAGATGCCATTGCCCCTGCCAAAGCCGAACATTCCGGAGGTCGAGGCCGGGAAGCACGGAGGCAAGGCCAAGGACGGCGTGAGCGCTCAGGACGAGTCGGGAGGCGCAAGGGGAGGGAGGCGACACGCTAGCCCCACGCGCCTGCGCTACAGATATTACCGGTTATGACACCGGAGGAGAATGACGGGGGACGCCGCAAGCTCGACCAAGAGGAGCGCGCGCTCTGGGATGAGGTAACGCGCGTGCTCAAGCCCTTACGGGGAAGGCGTGCCGCGCTGCGCGCGCCCGTATTGAGGTCGTTACGAACTGCGCCGAGCGAGAACGCCCGATCGGCTCCGCCCGTGGGGCTCCCCGGAGCGTTGGACCGCCGGCAAAAAAAGCGCCTTGCGCGCGGCATCGTCACCATCGATGCCCGTCTCGATTTGCATGGCAAGACGCAAGCGCAGGCGCACTCGTCGCTCCTGCGCTTCCTGCGCCGGGCGCAGACCGAGGGCGCCAAGTTCGTCCTCGTCATCACCGGCAAGGGTGCACCTCGCGGCGATGGTCCCTGGGAAGGTGAAGTGGCGGGCGGCGTCCTGCGCCGCCAGGTGCCGCTGTGGCTCGCCCTTCCCGAGTTCCGAGCCTATGTGAGCGCTTGCGAGCAGGCCGGTACGGCGCATGGGGGAGATGGCGCGCTCTACATCCGCATCCGCCGCCGCCGGCACGACGGGTAAGCTCATCCCATCGGAATTTCTCTGCGAGTGACCGTCTCGTTGAGGCGCTTGGTGATGCTTTCGATGCGCTCGGCCGCCGCGTTGAGCGCGGCCACGATGGCGGTGTGCGTCGTTTGTGTCCGTTCCGCGGAAGCTACCGACGCATCCTGGAGCTTTGCCAACTCGGTCTCCACCCTCTGCAATCGTTCCCTGGTGTCGGAAAGCTCGTCGGCAAGCGTGAGCGCCGCCATGACCGTAAGCCGCGTATCCCCAATCTCGCCGAAACGCTCGCGCAGCCGCGAGATACGCTGATCGAGATCCTCGGCGAGACGCATCAGACGCGGCTCCTCGCCCTCCTCGCAGGCCACGCGGAACTGGCGTCCGTTGATGGTGACACTGACCTGCGGCATGGCTTCTCGTGCGCGTTGGACGGAGACGTCAGAGTCGGGCATCGGCGAGGATCGCCCGGATTGCGCCCATTGCCGCTTCGAGCCTCTGCGCAACGTCCCGATTGATCGTCTCCAGCGACCGGGCGCGTGCCGCAGCGGCATCAAGCTCGGCGGCAAGCCGCGAACGGTCGGCGGTGAGTGCGTGCAACTGGCCGGCTAGCGTCTGCTCTCCCCGATCTGCGGATTGCCGCCGGTCAACAGCCGCCGCCAGCGAATCAAGCGCCAGCGCAAGGCGCTTGCTGACAGCCTCGATCGGACTTGGTTCGCTCATTGCGGCAAAAACTCGATCGAGCACCCGCACCGGCACCGAGTAAATTTCATCGCGGCAGCAAGCAGTTAATAAACGATCCTTACGTTACTCCGCGGCTTGGCGTCAATGTGATGGGTGCAAGACCGACCGCAGTCTCGCGTGTGGTCGGAGCGGTTGCAGACACGTCGGCTGCAGTCGACTGCGCTTTCATTGACTCCGGTCATGCCCGTGATAGATCGTCGCCCCACCAACCCATTTTTGGGGCGAATGAGCAACCCGAAGGAAACGCTTGCCGCGGAGGGGTCGGTCGCCGCGCCGTCCCGCGAGAACCCCGGTGAGGCCCGCAAGAAACACCTGCGCGCCTGCCATGACCGCATGGCGAATGCCATCCGGGCACTCGCGATGGATGCAGTCGAGCAGGCGAAATCGGGACATCCCGGGTTGCCGATGGGCACCGCCGACATTGCGACGGTGCTGTTCACGCGCTTTCTGAAATTCGATGTGGCCGACCCTCGCTGGCCCGACCGGGACCGCTTCGTGCTTTCGGCAGGACACGGCTCCATGCTGATCTATGCGGTGCTGCATCTTCTGGGCTACGAAAAGATGACGATCGACGAGATCAAACGATTCCGCCAGTTGGGTTCGCTCACGCCGGGACATCCCGAGAATTTCATCACCCCCGGCGTGGAAACGACCACCGGCCCGCTCGGACAAGGACTGGGAAACGCGGTTGGAATGGCGCTCGCGGAGCGCCATCTCGCAGCGGTATTCGGTCGCGAGCTGGTGGATCATCACACCTACGTGCTTGCTTCGGATGGTGACCTGATGGAGGGACTGAGCCAGGAGGCCATTGCGCTGGCCGGCCACCTGAAGCTCAACAAATTGATCGTGCTGTTCGACGACAACCGGATCTCGATTGATGGGCCGCTCGCGCTTGCCGATTCCGTCGATCAGGTGCGCCGGTTTGAATCCGCAGGCTGGAGCGCCAACCGAGTTGATGGGCACGATCCGGACGCCATTGCGAGCGCGATCGAGAACGCGCACGCTTCGGCGAAACCCTCCTTGATTGCCTGCCGCACCACCATCGGCTTTGGCGCGCCGACGAAAGCGGGCACGGAGAAATGCCATGGCTCGCCGCTTGGCGCCGACGAGGTCCGGGGTGCGCGCGAGAAGCTCAACTGGCCGGAGCCTCCCTTCCTTGTTCCCGCGGACATTCGCGATATGTGGCGCGAGGCTGGGCGGGCGGGGCAAACCGCGCATCTGGCCTGGGGTGCGCGCCTGAAAGCGCAGCCCGCAGCCCGCTGCACCGAGTTCGAGCGCCGCATCAGGGGCGAGGTGGGGAAGGACAAGATCGCCGCCGCAGTATTCGCGGTGAAGGAAAAGCTGGCAGCTGCTCCAAAAGAGATGGCAACGCGCAATGCCTCCGAGCATGCCCTTGAGGTGATTACCGCTGCGCTGCCGGAGATGATCGGCGGCTCGGCCGACCTCACCGGCTCCAACAACACGCGGCCGAAGGGTATGCCCGTTCTCTCCGCGACGGATTACGGCGGGCGCTTCATTCATTACGGTGTGCGCGAGCACGCCATGGCGGCAGCGATGAATGGGATGGCGCTGCACGGGGGGATCATTCCTTATTCCGGCACGTTCCTGGTCTTCTCCGATTATTGCAGGCCTGCCATTCGCCTTGCGGCGCTCATGGGCAATCGCGTCATATTCGTGATGACCCATGACTCCATCGGGCTCGGCGAGGACGGTCCGACGCATCAGCCGGTCGAGCACTTGGCGGCACTGCGTGCCATCCCGAACCTGCTCGTGTTCCGCCCCTGCGACGGTGTGGAAACGGCCGAGTGCTGGCAGCTCGCCATCGCGAGCTCGCGCAGCCCTAGCGTTCTCGCGCTCACCCGCCAGAATCTGCCGCAGCTGCGGCTGGAGCGGGAAGAGACGAATCGATGCGCTGCCGGCGCCTATGAGATCGTGCCCGCGGAAAAAGGGGTCGCCGATGTCTCGCTCTTCGCCACTGGCTCGGAAGTCTGCATCGCGGTCGAAGCGCGGAAATTCCTGCGCGAGCGCGGGGTTTCCGCACGCGTGGTATCGGTTCCTTGCTTTGAGCTGTTTCGCAAACAGCGGTCGTCAGTGCGCGATGAGGTCATCGGCGTGGCGAAGGCCAATGTGGCCGTGGAGGCGGCCGTCCGTCAGGGCTGGGACGAGATCGTCGGCCCCGACGGGGCCTTCGTCGGGATGACGAGCTTCGGCGCGAGCGCTCCCTACAAGGACCTCTACCGGCATTTCGGCATTACCGCGGAGGCGGTCGCCAAGGCAGCATTGGACCGGCTCAAGCGGCAGGTGGGAACCCCGCCGCGCAGGCATTGATTATGCGTCATGCCCGCCCCAGGCGGGCGAAGGATGAAGGAGCCCGGGATGTCAGTTCGTGTCGCAATCAACGGCTTTGGACGCATCGGCCGGAACATCTTGCGTGCCATTGTGGAGAACAACCGCAAGGACATCGAGGTGGTCGGTATCAACGATCTCGCCCCGGTAGCGACCAATGCGCATTTGCTGCGGTTCGATTCCGTGCACGGACGCTTTCCCGGCGAGGTCACGGTCGCTTCCGACTCGATCAGCGTGGGCAATGGCCCGATCAAGGTCACGGCCGTGAAGGATCCGGCGCAGCTTCCGTGGAGGGAGCTCGGGGTCGAGATCGCGCTCGAATGCACCGGCCTCTTCACCTCGAAGGAAAAGGCCGTCGCGCATCTCGCTGCGGGCGCAGGCCGGGTCATCATCTCGGCGCCGGCCGATGGTGTCGATCTCACTGTCGTTTACGGCGTCAATCACGACAAGCTTCGCAAGGACCACAGAGTTGTCTCCAACGCCTCCTGTACAACCAACTGCCTCGCGCCCGTCGCCAAGGTGCTCAACGACGCGGTGGGGATCGAGAAGGGTTTCATGACCACGGTGCACGCGTACACCAATGACCAACCCTCGCTCGACCAGGTGCACAAGGACCTGTACCGGGCGCGAGCGGCGGCCATCAACATGATCCCCACCTCGACCGGAGCAGCCAAAGCCGTGGGCTCCGTCCTCCCCGAGCTTGCCGGCAAGCTCGACGGTGTCGCGATCCGCGTGCCCACGCCGAATGTTTCGGTCATCGACTTCAAGTTCATCGCCAAGCGCGCAACGAGCAAGGACGAGATCAATGCCGCGGTGCGCCGGGCCGCCGAGCAGCAGCTCAAAGGTATCCTCGGTTTTACCGAGGCTCCGAATGTCTCCACGGATTTCAACCACGATGCACACTCGTCGGTATTTGCCATGGACCAGACGAAGGTGATGGACGGCACGCTTGTCCGCGTCATGTCCTGGTACGACAACGAATGGGGCTTTTCCTGCCGAATGGTGGATACCGCCGTCGCCATGAGCAAGCTGATGTGAGTCGCCAACACTTCAAGACGGCATTGCGTAGCCTCGACGGGGCCGAGCTCGACAATAAGCGCGTGCTCGTCCGGGTCGACTTGAACGTGCCGATCGAGGACGGCAAGGTCGCTGATGCGACTCGCATCGAGCGCTCAGTCCCGACCATCCGGGAAATTGCCGACAGGGGCGGGAAAGTGATCCTCCTCTCCCATTTCGGTCGCCCGAAGGGGCCGGACACAAAAAACTCATTGAAGCCGTTGGTGCCGGTCATTGCTGCTGTGCTCGGCCGGCCGGTCGGCTTTGTGCCGGATTGCATCGGCAAAGAAGCACGCACCGCAGTGGATGCGATGCGCAGAGGTGACGTGCTGTGCCTGGAGAACACGCGCTTCCATGACGGCGAGGAGCGCAATGATCCCCAATTCGTGGCGCAGCTCGCCGCGCTGGGCGACGTCTTCGTCAACGATGCCTTTTCGGCCTCCCACCGCGCGCATGCTTCGGTGGAAGGATTAGGCCACCGTCTGCCGGCCTACGCCGGGCGCGCCATGCAGGAGGAAGTCGAGACGCTCACCAATGTTCTCGAATCACCGACACGCCCGCTGGCGGCGATTGTAGGCGGCGCCAAAATCTCAACCAAGCTCGAGCTCCTCGGCAATCTCCTGGAGAAGGTCGACGTGCTCGTGATCGGCGGCGCCATGGCCAACACATTTCTCGCCGCCCTGGGCAACCCTATCGGGAAATCTCTGTGCGAGCATGATCGCCTGGCGCAAGCGCGCGACATCCTGGAGCGGGCAAAAGCCGGCCGCCGCGAGATCGTGCTGCCCGTAGACGTGGTCACGGCGGAAAAGCTCGAGCGAAGCGCGCCCTCGCGCACGGTCTCGGTCGAAGGCGTCGCGCCTGCCGATATGATCCTCGACATCGGCCGGCGCAGCATCGAGCACGTCTGTTCCGTGCTGGCCCGCGCCAAGACGCTGGTCTGGAACGGCCCCCTCGGCGCATTCGAGACCGAGCCTTTCGACATCGGCACGATCGAAGTCGCGGAAGCGGCAGCGGAACTCTCGAGCGCGGGCGATCTTGTCAGCGTCGCGGGCGGGGGCGATACCGTATCGGCACTGCACGCCGCAGGGGCGGCGGAGCGGTTTACCTATGTCTCGACTGCGGGGGGTGCTTTCCTCGAATGGTTGGAAGGCAGGCGCCTGCCGGGAGTCGAAATTCTCAAGGTACAATGATCTGGATGCGCAAGAAAAAAGGAGGAGCCTGCCATGAACCTTGCTGAGCTCAACAAGATCGCCGAAGCGATGGTCGCCCCCGGCCGCGGCATTCTGGCCGCAGACGAGTCTTCCGGCACTATCAAGAAGCGCTTCGACTCCATCGGGGTGGAGTCTACGCCCGACAGCCGCCGCGATTACCGGGAGCTTCTCTTTCGCGCCGCGGACGCCATGTCCAAGTGCATTTCAGGCGTCATCCTGTACGACGAGACGATTCGCCAGAGCGCAAAGGACGGCACTCCTCTGGTCAAGGTGATCGAGAAAACGGGTGCCCTTCCCGGCATCAAGGTGGACAAGGGCACGAAGCCGCTTCCCTTCTCGCCGGGCGATGTCATCACCGAGGGCCTCGACGGGCTGCGTGAGCGCCTGGTTGAATATCGTGGGCTTGGCGCCAAATTTGCGAAATGGCGCGCCGTTATCGACATCGGGCCGGGCGTCCCGAGCTACGCCGCCATTATGAGCAACGCACACGCGCTCGGGCGCTATGCCGCGCTCTGCCAGGAGGAAAACATCGTCCCCATCGTCGAGCCCGAAGTGCTGATGGACGGCGAGCACGACGTCGAGCGCTGCTATTTGATCACCGAGTGGTTGCTCAAAACCGTGTTCGAGCAGCTTTACTATCAGAAGGTCGCGCTCGAAGGCATGGTTCTAAAACCCAACATGGTAATCGCCGGCAAAAAGGCGAAGCAGCGCGCCGGCATCGAGGAGGTGGCGGAGAAGACCGTGAAGGTGTTGCGGGCCTGCGTGCCGGCTGCGGTCCCCGGTATCGCCTTCCTGTCCGGCGGACAGTCGGACGAGGAAGCGACCGCGCATCTCGATGCGATGAACCGCATGGGCCCGTTCCCGTGGCACTTGACCTTCAGCTACGGGCGCGCGCTGCAGGCCGCGCCCCTGAAGGTCTGGTCCGGAAAACCGGAGAACATTGCGGCCGCGCAGCGCGCTTTCGCGCACCGGGCCATGATGAACGGCCTCGCTGCGCGCGGGCAGTGGAAACAGGATCTGGAGAAAAAAGCCGCCTGATCGAAACGCAGTCGATCAGGCTGCCACCACCCCCTGGCGCGGGTGAGCGCCAGCAGAATTATCTGCGCTACAACGGCACGCCGGGAACGTCCGTCTGCGCAAAATCATCGCCCCGAAACAGCAGGGGCAGGCGCCGCTGTATCGCGAGCGCATAGGCAAAACAGTCGCCATGATTCAACCCAGCGGGATGTCGGCCTTTGCCATACCGTCGCCAAGCCTGACGTGCGATCTCGGCCTGGTCTTGATCGACGGGGGCGACTTCAATGCTCGCGCGGTAGAGCAAAAGTTCGAGTTCTCGGCCGCCCGCTTCGCCCTTTTTGCTCTCGATTATGATGGAGGTCTCCAAGAACGTCGCAGCTGACACCAGGCGAATGCTCGCCGCTTCTATCGCCTGGGCGATCCTGAGCGCATCCGGTTCGTTCAACAGCAAGGCAAGGAGAGCCGAGGTATCGATGACCATTAGGAGCTTGGCAGGCCGTCTGCGTCGTATCCAAGAATTTCGTTGGCCGGTCGCACGTCCTGGTTCGGGAGCGCAGCACACCGCTTGGCGATCGCCAGGAGGTCTTCTGCAAGCGAGCGTCCCGTCTGCTTGCGCCGGACCCGTTGCAACCGCTCTTCGGCTGCATGCCGGATGGCGGCTGTCACCGTTTCGCCCGTGAGCGCCGCGAGCTCGCGCACGAACTTCTCGGTCGCAGGATCCTTGATATTGAGCGGCATAAAGGCATACTAGCAGAAATCATCTACCAATAAAGATAGTGGCTGCGGAAATTTGTGCGACCCTTGGCGCGCGTCTTTACCCTCTCGTAGGCTTGATAGTTTACAAATGCCCCCTTTCCGCCGGATTGCGGGGGCAATCGACTCGAAATGGCGTCCCGAGGGAAACCGAGCGAAGCAAGGCGCCTTGTTCCGCGTCTCTACCTTGTGACCCCGGAGGAGTCCGCCGGGGTTGGGGACGTGCTCGCGCAGACCCTAGGTGCTGCCGATTTTGCCGCCGTGCTGCTGCGCCTTCCCCCGGCGCTCGAATACGCGAAGCTAGATCACGTCAAGGCACTAGGACCGGGGGTGCAGGAAAAGGGGATCGCTCTCCTCCTCGACGGAGATGCCCAGCTTGCGGTACGTGCGGGAGCCGACGGTGCCCATCTCAGCGGGGTGGATGCGCTCAAGGCTGCGCTTCCCAGCCTCAAGCCGGATCGTATCGCTGGCTGCGGACGGCTCGCAACCCGGGACGATGCCATGGTCGCGGGCGAGTTGGGCGCGGATTATGTCATGTTCGGCGAGCCCGACCGCGCCGGCCGCCGGCCGTCGTTGCAGGCCATCCTGGAACGGGTCGCATGGTGGGCCGAGTTGTTCGAGCTTCCCTGCGTCGGGTTTGCCGGCGCGCTGGACGAGGTGGAACCGCTCGCTCGCGCCGGGGCTGACTTTATCGCTGTCGGCGATTTCGTGTTTTCCGATGTGCGCGGATGCGCCACCGCCGCGGCGGAAGTCGCGCGACGGATAGCGGATGCGGAGGCACCCAGATGAGCTGGATGCGAGTGTCCGCGGGCGCGCTTGTCCTCCTGCTCGTTCCAGTGGGGGCCTGGGTCTCGCCCGGCGCCAGCCAGGGATCGCCACAAACCCTTGCACCCCCGCCCGTTGCTGCCGCAAAGCCCGCGGCCAAGCCAGTGCCCAAGCCTGTTCCGCCCAAGCCATCAGCGGGTGCCGCGGCTGCGCCGCCAAGCTCGGCGCCGCCCCCGCAGGCGCCTGGAACGGAGGGTGAGCACGCCCCCGATCTGGCCTACGGTGCATACCAGCGAGGCTATTATCTCACCGCATTCGCTATCGCGACGCGCCGGGTCGAGGACAAGAGCGACGTCAAGGCCATGACGCTGCTTGGGGAGCTATATGCCAACGGCTACGGGGTAGAACGCAACGACATGAAAGCCGTCGAATGGTATCGGCTCGCCGCTGACCGCGGTGACCGGGAAGCCATGTTCGCGCTGGGCATGTTTTACCTCGGCGGACGAACCGGAGCCGCGGATGGCGAGCGAGGGGCGAAGCTTCTCGCCGCGGCTGCCAAGCTCGGCCATGCCGCTGCCTCCTATGATCTCGCCCTTCTTTATCTCGAGGGAAAGGTCTTTCCCCAGGACTTCACCCGGGCGGCCGAGCTCTTCCGCGCGGCTGCGGAGGCCGGAAATCCGGAAGCGCAATACGCGCTGGCTACCCTCTATAAGGAGGGCCGGGGCGTGACAAAGGACTTGAGCGAGGCCGCCCGGCTATTGGCCGCCGCGACCGCGGCCGATTACACCGACGCCGAGGTCGAATACGCGATCGCGCTGTTCAACGGGATTGGCATTCCCAGGAACGAATTGACTGCTGCCACGCTCTTGAACAAGGCCGCGCGCAAGGGAAATCCGGTCGCGCAGAATCGTCTCGCCAACATCCTCGCGGTAGGGCATGGGCTAAAGGCTGATCCGGTCGCGGCCATAAAATGGCACATGGTTGCCAAGGCCGGCGGTGTGAGCGACGCTCCCCTCGATGCTTTCGTGGCAAGACAGACGCCGGAGGTCCGCACCGCGGCAGAGAAAGCGGCCAAGCCCTGGCTCGACGCGCTCAAGGAGAAACGCGCCTCCCACTCTTGACGTCGCCGCTCTGTGCGGGCACAGCGGCCCGTCTTCCCCGCTCGCGCTCATGCGCCCACATCCCGGCCGCAGCAAAGCAATTCTTCGGCCCTTCCCTCCCGGTCATGCTCCGCTCCGCCCTGCTCAACGTCATGATCAAAGCCGCGCAGAAGGCGGCTCGCGCTCTCAAGCGGGACTTCGGCGAGGTC
>Ga0210402_10005549_pt1 | contig 11280 bp, 10 predicted proteins | sample IncBWC7MmetaG_FD_161055 | JGI IMG/M metagenome (GOLD analysis project Ga0210402, IMG submission 161055) | Forest soil microbial communities from Barre Woods Harvard Forest LTER site, Petersham, Massachusetts, United States - Inc-BW-C-7-M | ecosystem: Environmental > Terrestrial > Soil >... | reverse complement strand
CGGAGGGGCGACGCTGGCTGGGGCAGCCGTCGACGTCGTGTTCGGCGGCAGCGCCAACCTCGTCAGACAGTACACGATCCTGACTGCGGCCGGCGGGGTGTCCCGAACGTTCGCGCCCAGCGTGGTCAATACCAATCTGGCGCCCGGCCTGTCCGATACGCTGAGCTACGACGCGAACAACGTCTACCTGAACCTGACGGCAAGTCTCGGCGCCGGACAAGGGCTGAATGCCAACCAGCAGAACGTCGCGACCAGCATCAACAAATTCTTCAACTCCGGCGGCGCACTGCCCACGGCATTTGCTGGCCTGTTCGGCCTGCCCGGCCTCGCGAACGCGTTGACGCAAGCCTCAGGTGAGCTCGGAACAGGATCTCAACAGACGACCTTCGACGCGATGGGCGCGTTCATGTCGCTGCTCACCGATCCCTTCATGGGACGGGGCAACGGCTTTGGCGGCGCGACGGCGCCAGCGGCCTATACGGGCGAAAGCGATCAAGCGAGCGCCTATGCGGCGCCGCGGCGGAGTGACGCCTTCGCCATGTTCACCAAGGCGCCGCCGGTTCCATTCGTGCAGAAGTGGAGTGTGTGGGCGGCCGGGTATGGCGGCACGCAATCGACCGACGGCAATGCAGCGCTCGGTTCGAACAGCGCGACCAGCCGCATTGCCGGCACGGCCGTGGGCGCCGACTATCTGTTCTCGCCGGATACGCTGGCCGGCTTCGCGCTTGCGGGCGGCGGCACCAATTTCAGCGTCAACAATCTCGGTTCGGGAAGATCGGATCTGTTCCAGGCGGGTGCGTATGTGCGCCACACCAACGGCGCGGCCTATGTCACCGGCGCGCTCGCCTATGGCTGGCAGGATGTCACGACCGACCGCAATGTGACCATTGCCGGTCTCGATCATCTGCGCGCCGAGTTCAATGCCAATACCTATTCGGGACGGATCGAGGGCGGCTATCGCTTTGTCGCCCCTGTCCTCGGCGGCGTCGGCATCACGCCTTATGCAGCGGGCCAGTTCGTCACCTTCGATTTGCCAGCTTACGCGGAAACCGTCGTCTCCGGGGCACCGAACTTCGCATTGAACTACGGCGCCCAGAGCGTCACCGACAGCCGGAGCGAATTGGGCATCCGCACTGATAGGTCCTTCGCAGTGCAGAACGGCATCCTGACCGTGCGGTCACGGTTTGCCTGGGCACATGATTTTGATCCGGACCGTTCGGTCGCGGCAACCTTCCAGACGCTCCCCGGTGCATCCTTTGTCGTGGGCGGCGCCTCGCAGGCTTCCGACTCGGCGCTCACCACGGGTTCGGTCGAAATGAAGTGGAAGAATGGCTGGTCGGCGGCGGCGACGTTCGAGGGCGAATTCTCCAACGTGACGCAAAGCTATGCCGGCAAGGGCGTGGTCCGTTATATCTGGTAGATCATAGCGCGATGCAGCCCAGTTGATTCAGCTGAACTATTTCATGTTACGCGAGCTCGAATGATCGAGCTCGCACACCACAATTGCGGCGTGCCCACGATCTAACCGACGATCGGGAATGGGCACGACCCAAGTTGGTCAGCATTGCTGACCCGACGTGCATCGTCATCGGTTCTCCATCTTTGGTGGTCAAGCTCCCTCCCCGTACGCCATCGGCGTCGGGCAAGGGGGTGTGCACCAGCAGCCTGAAGTAGCTCATCGGAAACGTTGGCCGGAGGGTCAGACGTACCGACAGGTTGTTCGTGCAATGAGAAGCCAACGCATACTCGACTGCAGCCGCCGCTCGCGTCCAGAGACTTAAAAAAATCAAACTGGAGGAAGTAACCCATGAAGAAGCAGTGGCGTCATTCCAGCCTATGCATCGCCGCGACGGTCGCGGCACTCGCCGCCTCACCATCGTTCGCACAGTCAGTCGATACGGCGCGCATCGATGCCGGCGGCCAGAACGACTGGCTCACCTATCACGGTTCGTACCGGTCGTATCACTATAGTCCGCTGGCTCAGATCAATGCCGGCAATGTCGCCAATCTCGGCGTTGCCTGGATCCATATTCCCGGCCGGTCGACACGCGGGCTGCAATCGATGCCGCTCGTGGCCGACGGTGTGCTCTACTACACCGGCTCCTATAGCCGCACCTTTGCGCTGAACGGCGCCACCGGCGAGGTGATCTGGTCCTACTTCCCGGAACTCGACGAAGCGTTGATCGCACGACAGACGCATTCGCCCTACAATCGCGGCGTCGCGATCGGCGAAGGCAAGGTCTATGTCGGCACCATGGACGGCCGCCTGATCGCGCTCGACATGAAGAGCGGCAAGGTCATGTGGGAAACCAAGCTGGTCGATTCCCAGAAACTGACGGTCGGCTTCACCGGCGCGCCCATCTACGCCAAGGGCACGGTCGTGATCGGCTCGCAGGGCGGCGAATGGCCGGGCCGCGGCCCGATCTTCGGCGTCGACGCCGCGACCGGCAAGAAGAAATGGGAGTTCCTGACCGTCGCCGGCACTGACGATGCCATGAAGACCTGGGGCAATGACTCCTGGCGAACCGGAGGCGGCGGCGGCTGGATGCCGGGCACCTACGACTCCGAGACCAACACCGTGCTCTGGGGCACTGCCAATCCGGCGCCGCTCTACGACTGGTCGGGCGCCGACTACAAGACGCAAGGCGCGCGCCCCGGCGACAATCTCTACACCAGCTCGGTCATCGCGCTCGATCTGGATACCGGCAAGCTGAAATCCTACCATCAGGAGCTGCCGCACGACGCCTGGGACTTCGACAGCGCGGTTGGCGAGTTCGTGATGCTCGAACGCGACGGCCAGAAGTACGTGGTGCATCCGAACAAGAGCGGTTTCGTCTTCGTCTATGACCGCAATCTTGCGGTGAAGAACGTCTGGCGGCTCGTCGAGAACATTAACTTCGTCAAGGATATCAACCCCAAGACCGGCGAGTTGATCGGTCGCCGGGACTTCACGGCAGGCAAAGTCGAAGCGCCCCCGCTGTGCCCGCACATTTCCGGCGGCATCAGCTGGAACGCCGGCTCCTACAACCCCAAGACCGGCCTCTACTACAAGCTTGGGCAGGAATGGTGCATGACGCTCGAGGTCACGAAGACGACGCCGATCGTTGCTCCCCAGGCCCAGCTCAACATCGGCGCGGACTTCAAGATCACGGCGCCCCCGAGCGGCGAGATCTATGGCCATCTCGACGCGCGTGATCCGATCACGGGCGCCAAGAAGTGGGAAGTCCGCTTCCCCGAGCCGCCGCTCGCCAGCGTGCTGTCGACCGGAGGCGGACTTGTCTTCGTGCCGGATTCGCGCGGCACGGTTCACGCCTATGACGCCGACTCCGGAACCGAGTTGTGGAACCATGGCGACGGCACCGGCCACCAGGGCGGTATCATCAGCTATGCCGTCAATGGCAAGCAGTACATCGCGGTCGTGGCCGGCTTCGGCGGCATGGCCTCGGATGACTACGCGCCGACCTTCGGCGGCGTCTACAAGAGCATGCCGCGAGACGACGGCGCGCTCGTGGTCTACAGCCTGAAATAGGCCCTCACTACGATCGATCTGGAGAGCGGTGGAACGCCGCTCTCCAGATCAAAATCGCTGATCGAATTCCTGACAGGTGGCGTGACCGGCATGCAATTGAATTGGAATTGGAAGAAGATCCTTGCGTTGTTATCGCTGATACTCGCTACCCCGCTCGCGGTTTCGATCGTACCTGCTCGAGCGCAGCAGCCTGCAGCCCCCGCAGAACAGATCAATGTCCCACAGCTGTTCGCAACCACCTGCGGCTGGTGTCACTCCGACGGCGGTCGCGCCGCCGGCAAGGGCCCCCAACTGATGGACACCAAACGCGACGACGACTTCATCCGCAACCGCATCAAGAGCGGCAAGGAAGGCGCGATGCCGGCCTTCAGCACCACCTTCAATGATGCGCAGATCGACGAGATCATCAAATACATCCGGGCGCTGAAGCCGCATGAAGGCTGAACCAGGATCGACCTATACTGGAAATGCCATGAAGATCATTCTCCCCCTCATGATCGGCGCCCTGTTCGGGCTGAGCGATGCGGCGCAGGCCCGATCCCTCGATGCGATCCGCGAATCCGGCACGCTCGGCCTCTGTGCCCATCCCAACTCGCTGCCATTCGCCAGTAAGGCCGGCGATCCGCCCGGGTTTCAGATCGAGCTGGGGCAAGCCATCGCCCACGAGCTCGGCGTCTCCTTGAGGCCCGACTGGATCATCACGCAGTACCAGATGCGCAGCGCAGGCTGCGACATCGTCCTGGACGTCATCGCCGACCGAGAAGCGCAGGGCGAAACCAATTTGCGGATATCAAAGCCGTATTATCGCACGGGCGTCGCGCTCGCCGTGCTTCCGGCGAGCCAGCTCACATCGTTCAAGAGCCTGGACGAGCGGACCAAGGTCGGCGTCCTCGTTGGATCGATCGCGGCCATGACCCTTGGTCAGCGTCATGTGCCGACATCGACCTTCGGATTCGAGATCGACAGCCTGGAGGCTTTGGCCAATCACGAGATCGACGCGGCGGCGGTCACGCCGACAATGGCGAGCTATTACAATCTGACCCATCCGGACAAGGCCGTGCGGATTCTCGATCCCGATGACAGCGTGCCCAACCTTATCTGGAATGTCGCGGTCGGCATGGTCCGCCCCGACGACAGCCTCAAGGATGCGGTCGACCAGGCCATGCAACGGCTCAGTGCCGACGGCACGGTGGCGCGCATCTACCAGCGCTACGGAGTGACGTTGCAGATACCGAAATAGGCGAGCGGACGCCACGTGTTTCGATCCGCTCAGAAGCGAACGACCGATTTAAGCGAGCTCCATGTGGAGTGCCTCATCGCGGCACCCGCTACCTGCGGCATCGGGGGCAGTCTCGTCCCCGATGCCGGCTTTGTCACCGCGCAGCCGAGCTCCAGTTCCTGCTTCGGAACAGGTGCAGCGCACGATAACAATAACGGTGCACGGCGATTGCGTCTCGTTGAGCACGACAGAATCCAGACTACGATCATGCATCGATTCCAAGGCGGTGAACCGCCTGGATGATGACCGCAACGACGGTCAATCCTAAAGAGGGGACGATGCATCACGCGGTTTGCGTTCGGGGGTTGTTGCTTGCGGCTGGCATTGTGGCATCTGGGGCGTTGTGGCCTTCCGCCAGCCGGGCATTCACGCAAGAAGATCAGCGGCGGCTTTGCACGCCCGACGTCCTGCGGCTCTGTTCTTCGGAAATACCCGATGTCGAGCGGATTACGGCCTGCATGCGCCGGCAGCGCGCCAATTTGAGCGAAGGATGCCGCAGCGTGTTCGGTAAGCCTGCGCAATCCGCGTCGGCCGATAGGTAGAGGACGCAGCTTCGTACCAGGAGCACGGATTCATAGAGTGGGCGAAGGCGCGCTTGCGCCGTGCCAAAGCGTTGGAGTCGAAGATTTTGAGTCAAGGCTTTGAAGTCGGAGCCGGGAGGCCAAAACGTCAAGCGGCCGATGCTTTGATCGGCCGTTTGCGTTCTCAAGTTGTCATCAGCGGAGTGCCGGGCCAAGGGGCAATCAAGCGGCGATCACGCCAATTGGCCCGAGCTTTTCAGGCCTCTGCTTATTGACAAACGTAGTAGATGCCGTCGCCGCCCTTGACGGCCGAGCCGGGCGTGCAGCCGATGCCGTTTTGCGCGGCGTAGTCGCTCCAGCCGTTCCAGTGGTAGTAAGGACCACTCCAGGGTCCGCCCATATAGTAGGTCCTCACGGCGTACCAGGGGAGATCAGGGGAGAAGTGGTAAACGGCACTAGCCGCGAAGTGCGGGCCGACATAGAGCCGACGCGCTTCAACCTTGCTCGTCGACAGCGAAACCAGTGCTCCGACAGCCACCGCGGCGATCGCCGCCATCCTCAAAGTCATCTTCATGTCTGCTATCTCCATCAGCTATTTCCTTGGACCAAGGGACGCCCGATCTCAAAGCTGCTTGAGTTTTGAGCACACCGGACGAGGGGCAACAGCCGGCAGATCAATTCGCCGATTAGCCGCCTGCTCACCAATAGTAGCTAGCATCAGAAGTTGGTGACGTCGGATAACTCGGTCGCCTCAACCGGGCAGCTACATACGCCTTGCAATAATAAGCGCACTTTTGCTCCCTCGATCCTCTTTTACCCCAACGCTTGAAGGTTAGGGAGGGTGTGCTTCATTTCGGTGACGAATTTTTTTGAATTCGATGAACCACCCCAGATGTTTTTCGTACATACCAAAAGGTGTATCGCGCCGCACCAAAGCCAAGCCCCTTTGTCAGCCGCGCCGCAAGGCGCGACGCTATCAAGTTGAAGCAACATTGCGCTTTGGTTTGCTAAAATTCGCTGCCGACGGCGCGCTGACGCGGTTCATCAAGCCCGGATGAGCCCCTATCGCTCTCCCGGGGCGGTGAAGAATTTCTCCCCATAAGCGAAACGATTGGGCTTGAGGAAGAAGCCAAGCAGTACCGCGCCATCGGGCGCGACCGCCTCGTGCTGGTTGCCGGCCGGGCGCCAGACGAACTGGCCGGGCCCGCATTTGCCTTCATGGTCCTCGAGCGAGCCTTCGAGCACGTAAGTCTGCTCCAGCGCCGTATGCTCGTGCAGCGGCACGACCGCGCCGGGATCGAGCTTGAACAGCGCGGTGGTGACGCCGCTATCGTCCGTGTAGAGCACCTTGATCTTGATGCCGGGAAACTTCGTCGGCTCCCAGGGCATGTTGGGAACGTCGAGATAATGCGCGGCGCGCTCCGGCGGATTTTCCGGCTTGATGTCGGAATGCACGAGTTTGCGTTCTGGCCTGGACATGACGCTCCTCCCTGTAATTTTGCTTCCCTCGTCTTTCGGCGAAGGCTGCCTCGAGCATATCGCAGCCGCGGCCATGCTTAAAGGCAGGTTTCCCCTCCCCGTCGCTTTGAACCGCCTCGCCGCTCGGTGCCACCAAGCAGGGCCAGGTCAGATTCCGGCGCCCGGATCACGCATCGAGGGTCCATCACTTCGCATGAGCAGAGAACATTTCGTCGACGAAGCGCTGCAGGTTCTGGCGGCGATGAGCGTACCAGCCGCGCAGCGCAATGAACGTTCGGCACTCACGCTGCTCGCACTCATCGATCTTCCGCCTGATGGCACTTGGTCGGAGGCGAAGTCACCCTTGATCGGCGTTGCTCGCATCATGGACTGGATCGCCACGCATTACGGCAAGCACTACGCGCCCAATACAAGGCAGAACATCCGCCGCCAGACCTTGCATGGATTCATCGACGCAGGACTTGTCCTGCACAATCCCGACAAGCCGCACCGCCGCACCAACAGTCCCGAGACGGTCTATCAGATCTCGCCCTCCTGCCTTACGCTGCTGCGGGCCCGCGGCACGACGCTGTGGGACACGCAACTGCTGTCCTACCTGGAGCAATGGCGCAACGGCGGCGTCTAAAGCGCGATAGATTTGGTTGAATCATCATCGCGCTTTAGCTCTTTGATTGAGCATGATCTTTTCGGAAAACCGCTGCACACTTTTCCGGATCATACTCTAGGCGCCGCGCCGTTGCGACGATAGGCCGGCCTAGCGGCTCAGCGTGTTCGGCACATATTTCCGCGCTTTCCAGTCGAACTCGAAATAATCGAGAAGCTGGTTGCCCTTGCTGAACGGCTCCTGCGGCCGCGGCACCTGGTAGAATCGTCCGGTCACCAATTGATCGGTGACCTCGAGCCGCACAAAGCCCCAGTGGTCGTCGCAATATTTCTCGAGCGTGACCGGATCGTTGTCCTTGTCGTCGAACACGACGGGCGCGATCATCTTCTCGCCGTCGACCTTCATGATGCCGTGCAGATTGTGATAGCCGCCATTGCCGGCGATGAGATACGGCACCTGGGTGCCGTCTGTCTGCTGCTTGGTCAGCCTCTGATAGTCATGGACGTGGCCGGACAGGATCATTTCCGGGTGACGCCCGGATTGCTCGATCGCCGTCTCGATCAGCTCTTTCATCCGCGTGCTGCCGGAATGGAATTCGTCGGCCGAGTAGATCGGATGATGCAGCGCCAGGAACACCGGCACGTCTGATGGCAGGGACTTCAGCTCGCTCACCAGCCAGTCGGTTTGCGGCGGCTTGATTTCGCCGCCCTCGGGTACGTTGCTGTAGAGGCCGATGATGTTCACGAGCGGCGTCAGCAGCGTCCAGTAGACATTGGGCTGCGTCATCGCGGTCCGCCCCGACTCCCCGGATTCGGGCAGCTTGACCGGTGACGGCGCGCAGAAATTGCGGACAAACCCATCGAGCGAAGAGCCGGTCGAGAGGTTCTCGCCGTCGTGGTTGCCGGGCACGGCGAAGATCGGCCGCGGATAGTGCTCATAGGGTTCGTAGAACTGCGAATAATATTGCGAGGTCTCGCCATTGAAATAGACGCAGTCACCGGTGATGTAGAGGAACGCCGGATTCTCGCTGGCGTCCCCCGTGATCGAAATATCGCCCTCCATGCCCCGCGCCACGAGCTCCTGCGGCACGCCATATTTGATGCCGCCCATGTCGCCATTGAGATGAAAGGTGAGCTTCTTCTTCTGCACGATGGCTTGATAATCGGCGGGGCTGATGATCGATTTCAGATCGAGCCGATACGGCGCCCTGCCGCTCGGTGGCGGCAGCGGACGAAAAGAGGTGTTGCGCTCGGCGTCAAGATGCAGCGCAAAAGCGCCGTCCGCACCGGGCCGCGGCCTGCCGAATGAATGGCCGCCGGCAGCTGCCGCGCTGGGACTTGAACCATTGGAGTGTTCCTTCGCTTTCGCGGTCTTTGCCTTCGATGCTTTCTTTGATTTCGCTTTGGCCGATTTCGCTTTCGCCATGAAAACCCCGCCCTTTTAAAAATGCCCGGATCGCATGTGTGAGCTGCCCTCCAACAAGGGTCAATGCACCGGGCGCCATTCAACAAAGGGTTGAATGGTAGCGAATTAAAACCTGAAGGAAAAGCCGTTATCGCAACGAGATCACAGCCCAGCGCGCCCCGATCGAGAGCGCCTGCGCTGCGGGCGCGGGCGGCTATACCGGCGGAAACTGGCTGGCGGGCAACGCAGCACAGTGGTCGTAGATCGCGGACGGCCGGGTGAACCAGACCTTGTCCCTCTCGGGGTGGCTCACGATGTGCTGCAATGCCTCGCGGAGCATGCGCAGCCGGTAGGGCTGGCCGACAATCATCGTGTGCAAGGCGATGCCGCAGACCAGCGGCTGCTTGGCCGACTGGCGCAACAGCTCCTCGAACTGGCCGATGATGAAATCGCGGAATTGCTCCGGCGAATGATGCCGGACCAGGATCTGCGGGCTGTCGTTGATCTCGATCGGGTACGGCACGCTCATGATCGGACCCGCGCGGGTCTTCATCCAGAGCGGCTGATCATCTGCCGGCCAGTCCATCAGGAAATCGAACCCGACTTCCTTCAAGAGATCAGGCGTGTGGTGCGTGGACGCCATCCATGGCGCCATCCAGCCCCGCGGCGGCTTGCCGGAGGCGCGCGTGATCGTATCGTGGATCTCCTGCAGGAAACGCTTCTCATCGGCCTCCCACATGTGGCTGTGCCGCTCGGCGTTGGTGCGGCCATGGCCGATGAACTCATCGCCGCGCGCCTTCAAGGCATCGACGATGCGGGGCGCATAGTCGAAGACGGAGGTGTTGATGAGATGCGCCGCCGGCAGGTTCAGCTCGTCGAACAGTTCGAGGCAGCGCCAGACGCCGACCCTGTTGCCGTAATCCCGCCAGGCGAATGTCCTCGGATCGGGGTTGGCTCCCGCGACCGTCAGGAGATGGCCCTCACCCGCCCCGAACGCGAAATGCTCGATGTTGAGGCCGAGATAGACCGCAAGCCGCTTGCCGTCCGGCCAGGAATAGTCGGGACGGTCGACGATCGGCGAATAGGCATAGCGATGATGATAGGGAAGCTGCATTCAGTTCGAACCTGTCGTGTTGGCGGACGCGCGCAGGATGGTGACCCGCGTTTCGTCGACGAAATTCTTATCGTCCTGTCCGGCCTTGCGAAACAGGCTTCGCTCGATCGTAAGCGCCCGGCCCTGCGTCGTCTTGGTACATTTCTCCTTGACATGAACGCCGCCGACGGACTCCTCGCCGGCCGCGAGGTCTGCCTGGGTGCAGGCCCAGCCATCGGATCCGTAGCGGGCCTTCACCTGCGGGCCGAACAGGAAGGCCTTCTTGCGCAGATAAAGCCGGGTCTTGGGATCGGTATCGATTTTGAGGCCCGCGACGATGCCGTCTTTATCGACCAACGCCGTCAGCACGACCGGATGGCCGGCCACGATGGTCCCGTCCCGGCTCGTCGCCGGATCAAAGCCGAAGCGAAGCGCGTGCAGCCCGTCGGGGCCGGCGGGACAGTCGCGCCAGGCCGACCAGTCGGCAGGCTTGTTATTGGCAGAAGGCTTGGCGTTGGCGTCCGTCGGGCAGGAGAAATCGACATAGCCCTCGGCCGGAAGGTCGGCGACCTTGCCGCCGATCTTGATGTCGCGTACGTCATCGCCTGCGTATTGTTGCTGTGCGTGCGCTTGTTGCAGGGTCGCCAGCAGAAACGCCGCCGGCAACACGCCTCTCATCCAGATTCTCATTTCGGCTGTCCTGTGCTGGTCGCCTGGGTGCCTGACGGCGGCTCGGTCTTGTAGATGTCGCAGACATGCGAGGTGCTACCGAAGAAGTCGGTGCATTCGGCGTAGGTCGGCTCACCCCTGCCCTTGATATGGGTCAGCACATAGTCCGCCACCGTTTCCACATCCTCACGACGGAGGAAGACGTTGGCTTCCGGCGGGATCTGCGCGCCGACCTCCTCGCGGTTCATGCCGTGGCATTTCGTGGCGTCGTAGGCGCCGCGCATGAAGAACGGCATGCCGGTTCCGGGCCGGCCGCATTCCACGGTTTCGACGATCTGGTCCTTTGTCAGTTCGGTCTTGCGCAGCGACAGGGCATCGCCGCCATAACCGCCGCCGCCATTGCCATGCCATTTGTGGCAGCCGAAGCAATTGGCGCGCTTGAACACGGCTTTGCCGGCGTCGGTGGGATCGGCCGACTGCGCGAGAGCGCCGGCAGTCGTCGCGGCAAACGCGATCACGGCAAGCGCAAGCATCGCTCCCAAAGGAGTCTTGTTGTTTGGTTTCATCTGGCTGGCCTGGATGGGAAAGGAGAGCGGGCGAATGGGATGCGTTTCCATTCGCCCGCTCGCGATGTGTCAGAGCGCGAAGACGTAGAGCACCGATCCGGGCTGCATCCGCTTCAGCTCAGGCGTGGCGTCGATG
>Ga0210402_10005548_pt1 | contig 11280 bp, 10 predicted proteins | sample IncBWC7MmetaG_FD_161055 | JGI IMG/M metagenome (GOLD analysis project Ga0210402, IMG submission 161055) | Forest soil microbial communities from Barre Woods Harvard Forest LTER site, Petersham, Massachusetts, United States - Inc-BW-C-7-M | ecosystem: Environmental > Terrestrial > Soil >... | reverse complement strand
CAGCGGCGTCGCGCAGCGGCGGACCGCTGGTTCCCACTCGAAGCACAATCCACTAAGATCGGCGATCCTGACCACTCGCGGAGAGGTGGGTGAGTGGCTTAAACCAGCGGTTTGCTAAACCGCCGTAGGGGCTTAAACCTCTACCACGGGTTCAAATCCCGTCCTCTCCGCCAACTGATGACCCCGGTGCGGCGCCGTTCAGTTGCAGCCGAACGCGGAGGTGTCCTGGATCGGCACGAAGGCCGTCCCCTGCGGATTCGTGTACATCTTGGTCGCGCCGGTCAGAACGTCCGTGACGGTCAGCGTGGCCATGACGTTGGTCAGGCCGCTCGCGAAGACCCATCGATGACCGTTGTCGGGGCAGCCTTCGAGGACCTTGACGATGACCTCGACGTTGGTGCTGTCGAAGAACCAGAAGTCGCCGGTGTCACTCGTCAGGGCCGCGCCGTGCCCGGGCCCGCTCGTGTTGTCCGGCTTGGTCCAGGCGACGCGAACCCGAAACCGCCCTCCGTCCAGGCACAGCGTCAGGTCGTCGGGAGTGCAGGTCGGCGGCGAAACGCTGAGGGCGGTCTGGTAAACGCCGAGCGAGGTCGCTGCATAGAGGAGGCCTCCCCTCGGCGCGAGCGCGAGACGCGAGGCACCGTTTTGGGGAAGCTGCAAGTCGGACCAGGTCGCGCCGCCATCGAGGCTGCCGGACACGCCGCCCTTCGGCAGGACGCCGGCGAGGTAGCCGGCGCTGGCGTAAGCGCGCGAGGGATCGTTGGGGTCGATCTCGACGTCGGTGACGTAGACGCCGGAGAGACTGGCCGCGGTCCAGCTGTTCCCGCCGTCCGCGCTCCGGAAGATGCCGCCGCACTGAAACCCAGCCGAACCGGTCATGCCGGTTCCCGCGACGAACGCGGAAGGATCCTCCGGGCTCACGCGCAGCACGTTCAACCCGGCGCAGGCCGCCGGAGCGCTGCCCGCGGCCGTCCAGGTGGTGCCCCCGTCCGAGCTCTTGAAGATGTGCGTGGCGCCGTAGGCGGCGAGGCCGCCCGCCGGGCCGGCTGCCAGGCGCGTGGCTTCGGTGAAGGGATTCGTGAGCGACTGCCAGGTCTGGCCGGAGTCGGTCGTGCGGAAGAGGGCGGTGCCGCAGGAGACGAGCGCCGTGCCCGTCGCGGCGCCCGGCGCAAACGAAGGAACGCAGTATGCCGGGATCGATTGGCCGAGCGTCCAGGACCCACCGGTGTTCCCGGACCAGTAGATCTTGGTCGTGTTGTCATTGCCCGGGGCTCCGGTGTAGATGGTCGCAGGGTTGCCCGGGTCGACGAGAATGTCGCTGTAGAACTCGCCGGTTGCGGCTTGGACGACCGTGTTCCAGGTGAGGCCGCCGTCCGTGCTGCGGAAGATCGCGCTCTGACCGGCGCTGAAGTCGGCGCCCGCGGCGTAGACGGTCAGGACATCGCTGGCCGTGGCGACGGCGTCGACCTGAAAGAGGGCCGGCCCGAACGTCTGCCAGCCGGCTCCCTGCCCGAGGGCGTGCGACGCGACGAGGCCGAAGAGGAGAGCTGCGGCGCGGGCGACCAATCGCATCCTTGCCATTGTACGGCGCGACGGGATTGGATTCGAGGCTCAAGAGTTACGATGCGGGGATGTCCGCGAGCCTCGGCGTTCGCCTGCGCCGCTACTGGGTGGCGGGGATCCTGGTCCTCGCCCCGACGGCCCTGACGCTCTGGGTGGTCTGGAGCCTCTTCAACTTCTTCGACAACATTCTCGGCGCGCAGCTGCGGGCCCGCGGGATCTCCGTGATCGGCCTCGGCTTCGTGCTCCTGAACGCGCTGCTGCTCCTGCTCGGTTTCATCGCCGCGAACTTCCTCGGCAAACGGGCCTTCGCGGTCTGGGACCGTCTGATGCACCGCGTTCCCCTGATCAACAAGATCTACGCGACGCTGCGGCAGATCGGAGAGCTCCTGCTCGGGCCGTCGCGCGTGGGCTCGTTCGGGCGAGTGGCGATCATCGAGTTCCCGTCTCCCGGGACGTGGGGCATCGGGTTCGTCACGTCGACGGTGGAGGGCGAGGCGAGCGCGAAGACGGGCAGGAGGCTGTGCAGCATCTTCATCCCGAGCGCGGTCAATCCGACGACGGGATTCCTTCTGGTGGTCCCTGAGGAAAAGGTGACCTACCTCGAGATGACGCCGGAGCAGGCGATGAAGATGATCGTCTCGGCCGGCGCTCTCGTGCCGCCCGCGCCCGTCCCGGCGCGGTCCTAGAGTCTCGCGACGGGCTGCTTGCGCGCGGTGAGCAGCAGCTGCTCGCTGCCGAGCATGGCGGGCCGCACCATCCATCGAAAGAGGTCTTCCTCGCCGCGCGCATGGGCTGCGCCGCCGCGGTGGCGCGCGGTCTCGATGCGCGTCGCGAGCCAGACGAAGGGATACAGGACGAAGAGCATCGCGTGCTTCCACTTGAAGAGCGTGAAGTCCACGCGCTCAACCGAGAGGCCCGCCTGGAAGAGCAGCGTGTGGAGCAGCGGGAAGTCGATCGGGTTGATGTGGTACGCGTAGAGATCCTCCGGCACGAGATCCCAGCCGACTCTGCGGCGGATCAGCTTGTGCGTACCCGTGAAGAGAAAGTGCCACCGCGAGTGCAGGCGTGCCACGTTCGGCGTCGAGAGAACGAGGTGTCCGCCCGGCACGAGGACCCGTCCGATCTCGGCGATGACGGGGATCTCGGTCGGAAGATGTTCGGCGACCTCGCAGAGGATGACGAAATCGAAGGCGGCGTCGGGATACGGCAGCGGCCGAGTCAAGTCCACGTCCGCATCGATCGGAACGGTGTCGGTGTGGAGAGGTCCGGCTTGCTCGGCGAGCTTGTAGTCGTCGGCGCGGAAGTGCGTGCCGCGCACGGCGCAACCGTCTGCCGCGAGGGCCGCCGCGATCTCGCCGCGCCCGGCCGAGAGATCGAGCACGCGCAGCCGGGGGTAACCCGGCAGGCGCCGCGCCGCGCGCAGGACGGCCTCTAGGACGTGGGGCTGAGGCATGGGGTCAGGTCTCTCAAAGTGTGACTTTTCGGCCGCGATCTAGGGATCGCAGTGCAGTTGCTGCAGTCGGCTCCTTGAATTCTCGGCAAAGTCACACTTTGAGAGACCTGACCCCGCTATTTTGTTATTTCGGTTTGTCCGCGCATGTAGGGCCGTAGCGCCTCGGGGATCGCGACGGAACCGTCCGGCCGCTGGTAGTTTTCGAGGATCGCGACCATCGTGCGCCCGACGGGCAGGCCCGAGCCGTTCAGGGTGTGCACGAACTCCGGCTTCTCGCCGTCGGCGCGGCGGAAGCGGATCGCCGCGCGGCGCGCCTGGAACGCCTCGAAGTTCGAGCACGACGAGATCTCCTTGTAGGCCCCCATGCCCGGCAGCCACACCTCGAGGTCGTACGTCTTCGCGGACGCGAATCCGAGATCGCCGGTGCAGAGCGAGACGACGCGGTAGGGAAGCGCGAGGCGCCGCAGGATCTCCTCATTGTGCGCGGTGAGCGTCTCGAGCGCCGCGGCGGATTCCTCGGGGCGCACGAACATCACGACCTCGACCTTTTCGAACTGGTGCTGGCGGATCATGCCGCGGGTGTCGCGCCCGGCCGCGCCGGCCTCCGAGCGGAAGCAGGGCGTGTAGGCGGTGTAGAGCAGCGGCAGCTGCGCGGCGGCGAGCACCTCGTCGCGGTGAAGGTTCGTCACGGGGACCTCGGCCGTGGGGATCAGGTAGTAGCCGTCGGTCGTTCGAAAGAGGTCCGCGGAGAATTTGGGCAACTGGCCCGTGCCGAAGAGCGATTCGGCGTTGGCGAGGAAGGGCGGAAGGATCTCGGTGTAGCCCTGCTCGTCGACGTGGATGTCGAGGAAGAACTGGCTGAGCGCGCGCGACAAGCGTGCGGCCGCGCCCTTCAACACCGTAAAGCGGGCGCCCGCGAGCTTGGCGCCCCGTTCGAAGTCGAGGATGCCGAGGGCCGGCCCGAGGTCCCAGTGCGCCTGCGGCGCGAAGCCGAAGTCCGGGGGAGCGCCCCACGTGCGCTCGACGCGGTTGGCCGACTCGTCGCGGCCGCGGGGCACCGACGCGTGCGGCACGTTCGGGATGCCCTTTTCGACCGCGCCGAGCATCTGGTCGGCCTCGTCGGACCGTTTCTCCAGAGCGTGAATCTCCTCCTTCAAGGTCTTCATCTCGGCCAACGCTTCGGGTGCGGGCTTTCCCTTGGTCGCCGTGAGCTCGTTGCGGCGCCGGCGCCGCTCCTCGAGCTTCGTGACCGCGTCGCGGCGCTCGCGATCGAGCGCGGCAAACTCTTCGAGGCCGACACCGCCGAAGCGCTCGGGCATCTCGGAGAGCAGCCGCTCGGCGTTCTCGCGCAGGAACTCGCGTGGTAGCATCGGGAAGCGATTTCATATCGCGCACGCCGATCGAGTCAACCGTTTGAGCGGGGCCCCGCACCTTCCCGACGTGGACGCCATCGTGGTCAACCGCGACGGCGGCGGCGCCCTCTTCCGCGCCCTGGCCTCGCTCGAGCGCCAGGACGGCGTGGCCCTCTCGCTCGTGGTCGTGGACAACGCCTCGTCGGCCGACGAGCGCGCCCGCATCGCCCGGGAGGCCCCTGCCGCCCGGATCGTGGGCTTCACCCGCAACCTCGGCTTCGCCGGCGGAGCCAACGAGGGCATCGCGCGGACGCGAGCGCCCCTCGTGCTGCTTCTCAACAACGACGCGGTGCTCGAGCCGGACTACGTCGCCCGTCTTGCCGCGCGGCTCGAGCTCGACGGGCGGCTGGCCGCCGCACAGGGCCTCGTGCTGTCGGAGGACGGGCGTCGGGTGGATGGCGCGGGCCTCGAATGGAACGGCCGTGGCGAAGCCGTCCCGACCCTCTCCGGCGCGGATGCGTCGCTCGCGCCGCGCGAGCCGTTCGAGGTCTCGGGCGTTTCGGCGACGGCCACCCTCTATCGCCGCGAGGCACTCGAGGCCGTCGCCCGCGGCGGCGCCATCTTCGACGCCGCGTTTTTCGCGTACTACGAGGACGTGGATCTTTCGCTGCGCCTCGCGCGCTCGGGATGGCGGTTCGCGTGCGACCCGCGCGCGGTCGCGCGCCACGAGGGGTCACTCACCGGCCGCCGCACGCCGTTTCGCCGCGCGGTGTGGACGGCACGCAACCGCTGGCGCACCCTGTTTCGCAACTTCGCTCCCGGTTTCCTCGGACGCCGCCTGCCGGCTCTTCTGCGCGCCGACCTCACTCACGCGCGGGCGGTCGGCTGGGCCGGAGTCGCGCTGCCGCTGCTCGTGTGGCCGCGGGTGCCGTTTCTGGCCCTCAGGTCCGGCGAGGGGGCCGGACGCCTCACGGCGTGGCCGAGCGTCGCGCCTCCGGACGGCAAACCGAGGAGCGGGAACCGATGATCTCCGAGATCACGGCGATCCTCGTCTCCTGGAAGGACGAGCCGGACGTTCTCGCCGCCGTCGCGGCTCTGGCGGCGGCGCGCGCACGAATTGCCCCTTCGGGCCCGGCCGCGTCGCTCGTCGTCGTGGACAACGGCGGCGGGCGTCTCGCGGCGGAGGCCCTGCGACGGCTCTGGCCCGGCGCGCAGCTCATCGTCAACGCGGAGAATCGGGGCTTCGGGCCCGCCGCGAACCAGGCTGCCGCGTCCGCGTCGGGCGACGTTCTCCTCTTTCTCAATCCGGACACCCGCGTCGAAGGGGAGCCGTTCTCCACGATCGCGGCGGTGTTCGCGACGGACCCGCGCGTCATCGCGGCCGCGCCGCGGCTGGTCGAAATGGACGGCGCCTCGGCGCCGCCGGGGCCGCTCCGGCTCGCATCGCCGGGCCGCGAAGATCAGGCGACGTTTCAGCTTCGCCGGCTGCCGCGCCTCGGCGCGGATGCGAGCGAGTTGCTGCTGGTCGATCACGCCTTTCCCAACCACGGGGGCCGCCGGCGTTCGCGGTACGCCGACGCGGACCGGGAAACCGGTTTTCCCGTCGAGCAGGCGGCCGCCGCCGCGCTCGCCGTGCGCCGCGACGCCTTCGTGCGTTGCGGCGGTTTCGACGAACGCTACGTTCCGGCCTGGTATGAGGACGTGGACCTCTGCGCGCGGCTGGCCGCGGAAGGCATGATCCTTTATGTCCCGGGAGCCCGCGTCCGGCACCGGGGAGGCGAGTCGGCGTCCCGCCTCGGGTACGCACGCTTCCTTCCGGCGTTCTATGGCAACGCGCTGCGGTATCGCCGCGAGCACTACGGCTCGGCCGCCCTCGCGGCGTACCACGCCCTGCTCGCGGCCGGCATGGTCCTGCGTCTCGCGCTTCTCCCGTTTCGCCGCGGCCTCCCGCGTTCCCGGGCCGACGCCGCCCGCGGCTATCTCGCCGTGCTCGGCCTCGCGGCCGGGATGGAGCACCCCGTCGGCAACCCCTCATGAGCGCCCCCGACGTTTCCCTCATCGTCGTCTCCCACGAGAGCGCCGCCGACCTGCCGGCCTCGCTCGCGTCCGCCGTCGCGCAGCGCGGCGCCACGTGCGAGACGATTTTGGTGGACAACGCCTCCGCGGACGCCTCCCGCGAGGTGGCGCAGCGGTTCGGCGCGTCCGTGCGGCTGCTCGCGCTGCCCGAGAACACGGGCTATGCGGCGGCGATGAACTCGGGGATCGCCGCGACGACGGGCCGCTACGTGCTGGCCCTGAACCCGGACTGCCGCCTCGAGCCCGACTTCGCCGCCGTGCTGACGCGGCGCCTGGACGCTCCCGACGCCGCGGACGTCGGTTCGGCATCGGGCCGGCTCTATCGCGCGGAGGGCCGTGAGCTGGCACGGTCCGCGCTGCTCGACTCCGCCGGGATCTTCTTCACGGCTTCCGGCCGCCACTTCGATCGGGGCGCCGGGAAGGTCGCCCAGGGACGGTACGAGGTCGAGGAGGAGATCGCGGGCGCCTCGGGCGCGGCCGGCTTTTACCGCCGCGCGGCGCTCGAGGACGCTCGGATCGCGACGGGGGAGTTCGACGCCGATTTCTTCGTCTACCGCGAGGATGCGGATCTCGCCTGGCGGCTGCGCAAGCTCGGCTGGCGATGCCTCTACGTCCCGGCGGCCGTCGCGGCGCACCGGCGGCGCAACCTGCCCGAGCGACGCCGCCAGATGTCGGCTCTCGCCAACATGCACTCGGTCAAGAACCGCTTCCTCCTGCGGATCAACAACCAGACCGCGGGCGAGTGCCTTCGGACGGCGGTGCCGACTTTCGCGCGCGACCTCGTCGTCCTGGCGGCCTGCCTGACGGTCGAACGCTCGTCGCTGCCGGCGTTCGGCTGGCTCTGGCGCAACCGCACGCGCCTGCGGGCCAAGCGGCGAGAGATCCAGGCGAAAGTCGCGAGGAAGCAAAGGCCCCCCTCACCCTGACCCGATCACGCCGTGCTTCGCACGACGTGCCCTACTGGCGTGGGTCTGCCTCTGGTGGTCGGGTCCCCCCTTCGGGGGGCGAGGGGACCTGGTTGGGGGAGCGACGTGACAACCCCCTCTCCCGGCCGGAGAGGGAAGGGTGAGGGGGGGTCCGCCGCAGCTGATAGCGTCCTGCCCCAATGCGCATCGGCATCCTCGGAACGCGCGGCATCCCGGCCCGCTACGGCGGTTTCGAGACGCTCGCGGAGGAGCTCTCGGCGCGCCTGGCGTCCCGCGGCCACGACGTGACGGTGTACACGCGCTCGCGCTACGCGCAGCCGGGACTCTCCACCCACCGCGGCGCGAAGATCCGCGTGCTGCCCACGATTCCGACGAAGTACCTTGACACCGTCGTTCATGGAGCGCTCTCCGGCGTGGACGCCGCGTTCGAGCGCTTTGATGCCGTGCTCGTCTGCAATGCGATCAATGCCGCGTCGTGCTTCCTGCCGCGGCTGTCCGGGAAGACGCGGGTCGTCCTGAACGTGGACGGCCTCGAACGCCACCGCCGCAAGTGGAGCGCCGCCGGCAAGCTCGCGTACCGCGTTTCGGAGTGGCTGTCCTCGGTCATCCCGGACGCGATCGTCTCCGACGCGAAGGTGATCCAGGAGTACTACCGCACGCGATACGGCCTCGCCTCCGTCTTCATCCCGTACGGCGGAGACCTGCCGCGGCCGGAAGGGCGCGCGACGCTGGATCGCCTCGGCCTCGCGCCCGAGCAGTACGTCCTCTACGTCTCGCGCCTCGAGCCGGAGAACAATGCCCTCGAGGTCGTCAGGGCCTATCGGGACGTTCCCGGAAGCGTGCCGCTCGTCGTGGTGGGCGACGCGCCGTATGCGGCCGGGTACATCGCGAGGCTGCGCGCGGCGGCCGATGCGAGGGTGCTCCTGCCGGGCGCGATCTACGGCGAGGGCTACCGCGAGCTGCTCGCCAACGCGGCCGCCTACGTGCAGGCGACCGAGGTCGGGGGCACCCACCCCGCCCTGGTGGAAGCGATGGGCTACGGCCGCGTGGTCTGCTACAACGCGACGCCCGAGAACGAGGAGGTCGCGGGCGGAGCGGCGCTGCCTTTCCAGGTCCGCGACCCCGCCTCGCTCGCCCGGCTGCTGCGTGGGATCCTGGATGATCCGGCCGCGCATTCCGTATGGAAAGAACGGGCAAAGGAGCGCACACGGGAGCGATATCGTTGGGACGATGTGGTCGACCGTTACGAGGCCGTTCTTGAAGCGGGGGGCGCCATCCCATAACATCGGCCGGGTCGGCCGGTATCCCGCCCCCGGAAGCGCCTCATGCTGAAACAAAGATCGCGCGCGATCGCCCTGGTGGTGCTCCTGACGGACCTCCTCCTGACGGCGGTGTCGCTGCCGGTGGCCTGGACGTTGCGGCAGGGTGCGATGAAGACCGCCTTTCCGAAGGTCTTCCCGCTCCCGCTCCAACCGCTGGACCAGTACCTCCTGCTCGTCTTTTTCATCCTGCCGATCTGGGGACTCCTGCTGGCCGCGGCGGGCTTTTACCGCAGCCACCGCACGCTCCCGCTCGGCGAGGAGATCTGGGCGGCGGGCAAGGTCGCCTTCGGCGGGACGGCGATCCTCGTCCTGCTCATCTTCGGCCTGCGGATGGACTTCGTCAGCCGCTGGTTCCTCGTCCTCTTCGGCTTCGTCAACTTTCTCTTCCTGACGACCGAAAAGATCGCCCTGCGGCTCCTGTCGCGCGGCGTCCGCGCCCGGGGCTTCAACTTCCGCACGGCTCTGATCGTCGGGACAGGCCCGAAGGCCGCGCAGTTCGGCGACTTCCTCGAGGGGCACCCGCACTGGGGCTTCCGGGTGGTCGGCTACCTCGACGACGACAACGGGGGAGAAATCGGCCTCAAAGGCCGCTGGCCCTGCCTCGGGACGATCCGCGATATGGAGGCCGTGCTCGCGGCGGAGGTGATCGACGAGGTCATTTTCGTCATCGAGAAAGGCAAGCTCGGCGAGTACGAGGGCGCCCTGCTCGTCGCCGAGCGCCACGGCGTGAGGGCGCACGTCTCCCTGGACATCTTCCCGCACGTGCTGGCGCGCCCGGTCCTCGAGGAGCTCGACGGCATCCCGCTGCTCACGTTCACGACGACGCCTTCGAATCCGGCCGAGCTGGCGGCGAAGCGGACGATCGACCTCGCCTTCGCGCTGGTTCTCTTCGTGGTGACGCTGCCGATCCAGCTCCTCGCGGCTCTCGCAATCCTGTTTTCTTCGGGCGCCCCAGTCCTCTTCCGGCAGGTCCGCTGCGGCCTGAACGGCCGGCACTTCACGCTCGTCAAGTTCCGGACCATGGAGCCGGGCTCCGAGGAGCGGCTGGCGGAGATCTCGCACTTGAACGAGATGACCGGTCCCGTCTTCAAGGCGAAACGGGATCCGCGCCTGACCCGCGTGGGGCGGCTGCTTCGACGCCTCTCGATCGACGAGCTGCCCCAGCTCTGGAACGTGATCGTGGGGGACATGAGCCTGGTCGGCCCGCGCCCGCCCCTGCCGGACGAGGTGTCGCGCTACGAGCCCTGGCAGCGCCGGAGGCTGAGCATGAAGCCAGGCCTGACGTGCCTCTGGCAGGTCGAAGGAAGAAGCGAGCTCGACTTCGACCGGTGGATGGCTCTCGACCTGAAGTACATCGACACCTGGTCGCCGTTGCTCGACCTGAAGATTCTGCTCAAGACGGTTCCGGCCGTGCTCTCGGGGCGCGGGGCGCGCTAGCCCGCCGCCGGTCCGCTAAACGGAAGGTAAACGAGATTCGCGAATCCCGCTGCTCAGCGGTTCCCGCTCCCGTCGTCTCCGCCGCCCTCGGACGCCTTGTACATGTACTTGATCGAACCCTTGGGCAGCAGGAGGTTCGGCCCGTTGTCGCGGTTGACCTTCAGGCAGCCCTTGTCGTACCACTCGATCCACCCATTGATTTTCTCGCCGTCGTTCAGGACGACGACCATCGGGGTCTTCGCCGCCATCTGCTTGAGGTAGTAGTAGCTTTCGGCGTTGGTCTGCTCCGGCGGGACCTGCTTACGCTGCGCAAAGGAACGCGTCGGGTAGCGGTCGGCCAGCTCGGCGAGGTTGGGGCGGATCAGCTTGCGGTTGGCGGCTGTCTCGTCGTCATTGCGGAAGGCGCCGCCGGATGAATTGCGATTGGCCACGGCTGTCTCTCTTCGTCCCGGGTAAAGGGTGGGACGTCTTGAGACCCTAAACCGGGGTCGGCGCCGGAATATTCTGGGGCTTCTTTGCGGCCGTTTGGGCCCGGTCGCCACCCTCGTCCTCGTAGGCCAGGCAGCACATCAGGCGGCCGCACATCCCCGAAATCTTGGAAGGATTGAGCGACAGATTCTGGTTTTTCGCCATCTTGATGGTTACAGGATGGAAGGACTTGAGGAACGTCGAGCAGCACAGCGTCAGGCCGCACGGGCCGATGCCGCCGCGCATCTTCGTCTCATCGCGAGGGCCGACCTGACGCATCTCGATGCGGACCGGGTGCGCCATGGCGAGGTCGGCCACCAGCTTCCGGTAGTCGATCCTCGACTCGGAAGTGTAATAAACCGTGACCTTTCGGCCGTCGAAGCTCTCCTCGGCGCGGACGAGCTTCATGGTCAGGCGCTTTTCGGACGCGAGGGTCCGTGCGTCTGCCATGAACAGATTCTCGCGGGCGACCTTCGACTTGTAGGAGGTCAGGTCCGTGTCGGTCGCCACCCGCACGAGCCGGCGCGAGTCGCGTAACTGACACTGTTTCATGATCATAGGCCGCAGATTCGTGATCTCGGCGTACTCCATTCCGGAGTCGCCTTCGACGATCACCCGCTGCTTGCGGGCGACCTCGATGCCCATCGTGTCGCACAGGACGCTGCGGCCGTCCTCGTGTTCGT
>Ga0210402_10005546_pt1 | contig 11281 bp, 9 predicted proteins | sample IncBWC7MmetaG_FD_161055 | JGI IMG/M metagenome (GOLD analysis project Ga0210402, IMG submission 161055) | Forest soil microbial communities from Barre Woods Harvard Forest LTER site, Petersham, Massachusetts, United States - Inc-BW-C-7-M | ecosystem: Environmental > Terrestrial > Soil >... | reverse complement strand
GCTGCATCGGCACGTGCTCGAAGGGCGTATCCACCTGCGCGGCCAACCACCCAACATCGAACGTTGCAGTATGAGCCTCGTTCTCCCAGTGTACTTGCACCACGTCTGCGTGCAGCGAGGCGCTGCAAATCCTCGGCGCTGCCGGACAATCCGCGATATCGACCAACCGCTGGCCGCTGTGAGCATCGCGCTGTTCGGATTGGTTGTCGCGCAGCCAGATGGCGGCGAACTGACTGGTCCGCCCGTCCGTCCATTCCAAGGTCAGCGAGTCGGCGCTCGCCAGGACACCCTTGAGAGTAGTCGGAATGTTCAAGGCAAGTGCCGTCCGGCACGCGCCGCGCGCGCGCTCAGGTAATACAAATAGCCCGAGCCCACAGCCGCCACGGCGCTGACCGCCGCCAGTGTCACAAATACGCCCTGCCAGCCGAATGACACGGACAATCTTGCCACGCTGTCGCCGGCCGCCACCGCGCCCAAGTAGCCGATGCCGTCGATGATGCCTGACGAGGCTGCCGAAGCTCGCTTGCCCCCGAAATCAAGCGCAAACGCACCCCCGAGATAGGAATAGGGCCCCAATAAGCAAAAGGCAATGACGCCGATCGCAACCAGCGGCAGCAGCGAACCGGCGGTACTCGAGCGCATCGACATGAGCAGCAAGAGCGCAGCTGCAGTCGCTGCGAGACCGAGAAAAAGCACCAACGAGCGGCCATTGACGCCGATGCGATCGCTGAGCCATCCCGAGGCGACAACGGACACCGCGCCGACTCCCGGGAAGATTGAGCTCAATCGCGCAGCATCGCTCACGCCATAGCCCAAGTAGTCGCGCAAATACACCGGTGTCCAGGTATTGAAGGTTTCTCGAATGATGGTGCATCCCAAGGACAGAAAGCAAATCAGCAGGAATGCGCGGCTGCGCAGCAGCGGCAGCAGCAGGCTGCGCACGCCGGGGCGCGACTCCTCGGCGCCGAACAAATTCAGCGGATTGGGTGTGGCTTCATCGAATTTCAAATCCTTACGCGATTCGCGCAAGAACGTCGCATTGAACAGCAGCATCGCACCCGCCACGGCCGCCGCGAAATAGAAGAGCGCCCGCCAACCGAAGCCATGTTCAATCAGCATGCCCATCCACTGGCGCGCCGCTGCGTCGCCGACCAGGTAACTGATGCTCAATACACCGATGACGCTGCCATAGGAGGTGAAGTCGAACCATTTCGATGAAACTTTGATGAGCCCCGCCCAGGCAATGGACTGTGTGAGCCGGTTGCCGATCCACGCGAGCATGAACAGCGGCACGGTTCCACCGACGGTGAACAACAGGGTGAACGCGGCCGCGCCCGCCAGACCAATGAGAAAGCTGACGCGCCCGCCCCATAGATCGCCCAAGCCCCCCAAGAAGAGCTTGCCGAGTGCATAGGCCAGTACCCCGAGCGATGAGACCTGGCCCATGCGCACGATGGCATCGGCGTGGTTGAGGCCTCGACCTCCGAGTTCGTCGATCAGCAGCGGCGTCGACACCGACAGGTCCGCCCGGCAGAAATACAGCGACGCATAACCGCCGAACAAGAGCGCGATGACGGTCGCTTGACGCAACCGCAAGGGAAGTTTCGCAACCTCGACGCTGGCCATCAGGAACGCTCTTTGCTTCTTGGTGGCGTGCATCGTAGCATTCACGGCAAAGGCGCCTCGGGACTCATCATGCACGATGTACAGCCGCAACTGCATTCGGAGGGTTACGCGATCGTGCGGGGGTTCTTCGATGCCGACGAGATGAAGCAGATCGGTCTCGAGACCGACCGGGTCTACCAGGAAGGCCTCAAGCATCACACGACGTATCGCCACAAGAACCTGCTGTTGGAGGTGCTCGAGGACCCAAAAGCACGGCGCCGCGTGGTCATTCAGGCACACTGGACCGCATGGATCAGCTCCTATCTGGAACGCATGCGGCGCCACCCGAAATATTTCGAATTGCTGGGACCTCTGCTCGGCCCAGATATCAAGCAGATTACGCACCAGCTTCACTGGAAACCGCCGGGCGCGAAATACACGTACTACCGCTACCATCAAGACGCGAAATTTCGCAACCAGTCCGCGGTTCGCAACCTTCTCTACGGCAGCATCAATACCGGACTTGCGATCGACCGGCAGACCGTGGAGAACGGCGCGCTGCGCGTGGTTCCGCGAAGTCATCTGCTCGGCTATCTGGGATTGTCGGAAGATCAGACCCTGATGACGGGCGAGACTCCGGACGAGGATCTCGTGCGGGTCGGACTCGACCCGGCCTCGATCGTGACCTGCACCATGGAACCCGGAGACCTGCTGCTCTGGACCTTGTACACCGTCCACGGCTCCGCGCCCAACGTCAGCACCTACGACAGGCGCTTCATGATCAGCAGCTATGTTCGTGCGAGCGATAGCGACCGCGGCGAATGGACTTTTCGCGGCGGCGTGTCGACTCCCTTGGGTCCCGAGCCCGAGATCTGCAAATACGAAGAGCTGCGGGAAAAGCCCGGCCCCTTCTACATCGAGCCGGACTGGACCGAGGAAGCCCGAGCCGCGCGTGCGCATGATCCAGCTTGAACGGTATTAAACCCGACCGTATTGGCTATTCGATCGCCTACAAGCGCTCCGTCATCCTGCTGTTGACGTTGGCGTACACGCTCAATTCAGCGGATCGGACGCTGATCGCCATCATTGGCCAGCCGCTCAAGGTCGATCTGAATCTAACGGACGCGCAGCTGGGTGTTCTTATCGGCACGGCGTTCGCGACGCTTTACGCCTTCAGTGGTCTACCCATCGCCCGACTGGCCGAACGTTTCAATCGCGTGATCATCATATCGACGGCGTTGGCCATGTGGTCCGCTCTTACCGCCTTGTGCGGGGCGGCGGCGAACTTCACGCAGCTGCTCATGCTTCGGATGGCAGTCGGCGTGGGCGAAGCCGGCTGCACGCCGCCGGCTCACTCCTTGATCTCGGATTACTTTGCACCGTCGCGCCGCAGTACCGCTCTGTCGATTTATTCCTGCGGGATTTCATTCGGCTACATCTTGAGCGCCGTCGTGGGCGGTTACGCCGCCTCCCACTATGGCTGGCGCATCGCCTGCATGGTGGTCGGACTGCCCGGTATTGGCATCGCCCTGCTTCTGCGCTGGTTGATCAAAGAGCCGCCGCGCGGCCATTCCGACCCGCCGATGAATGAGACGGCGACACCACCGGCCCGACCGGCCTTGCCCTCTCGACGCGTTGAGTTCGGCGCCGAACTCAAGGAAGTGATGCAAGTGGCAAGAACGCTGTTCCTAAAGCGGCCCATCGCCAACATGCTCTTGGGCTTGATCGTGGCCTCATTCGCCGCGCAGGGCTCCTATGCATTTGTGCCCGCCTACTTTAGCCGCGCCTTTGGTCTTGATTACGCGATGATCGGCATCATTTCCGCCGTCACGGGCGGGGCTACGGTGGGCCTGGGACTGGCAGCGGGCGGCGTCCTCACCGATGCACTCGGCGCGCGCGACGCGAAGTGGTATGCACTCGTGCCTGCCGGCGGGCTTATCATCGCGCTACCCCTGTACGTACTGGCCTTTCTGCAGGCCGATTGGAGAATGAGCGCGCTATTTCTGGGCTTGGCGGGATTCTTTCAGTACCTCTCCTTTGGCCCCACCGTGGGCGTGGTGCAAAACATCGTGGACTCGCACCGCCGCGCAACGGCGACGGCTCTGGTTTACATTCTTCTGACCGTGATCTGTCTCGGATGCGGTCCTCCCTTCACCGGTTGGCTGATCGATCGCCTGGCGGAATTCAATTTCAGCGCCTTCGCGCTGAATGGATCCTTCAAATTGATGTGTGGTTCTGGAAAATTGCCGGCCGCGGCGGGCGCGGTTTTAAAACAGGCCTGCGAATCCACGCTGGCCCTGTCGTCGCGGCAAGGCATCATCGCGACAGTGCTGCTCTATGCCTGGGCGGCCATTCACTATCTTGTGGGAGCTATCGGCTTATCGCGGGAAATGCGCGGCGCTGCACTGCGGACTGGTTTGGAGCCTGGATTAGCGGCGCTACGCCGCACGTAATCTGCGATTGATGAGGGTGGCTTCGGAGCGTCCGGCGTGGCTGCCTCGGCGAGGGCGCTCTCCTTAGGCGTCAACTCGCGTTCGAGCTTGCGGACCGGCTTTATCATGCCCACAGACTCTTGCCCGGCCTCCCCGAACGGCGAATTCCGCGCTTCGCTCAGCCATCGCGATAAGTTCTGCTGCGTGATGCCGGTCTCACGGGCAAGCTGCGCCGCGCTCACCGCATTGACGCCGGTCAGTCGGGCAACCATCTGCTGCTTGAGGGCAACTGAAAACGGCCTTGTCATCGCAGTTTCGTCATTTGCGTTCAAGACATATGAGCCACTGGTGGCTCTGGATTGCCGCAAATGCGCGATGAGCAAGCCGATGGATCGAACTGCCAGGTAACGGTGCGGGTCCGAATGGTTCCGGCCCGCGCGTTTCCGCGCATGTGCGGCACTCGCCAGAAGAGCGTACTGCCACGCCGCACGAGATGGCCTCGCACATGGTGAAGCCTAGGCGTTCGTCGAGATGCCTCTGAAGCGTGGTCACTGCGGCATTTGTACTCCGACAAAATGGGCGCAAAGACTTCGATTTGTTCCAAAAGCGCCGCCTTTCCGGACCTTGCCCGGGCCTTATTGAGACGCTCGAGCATCAGAGGTCGACGTGGCAGGCCGGGACGAGTCGCGAGGAGCAAAAAGAAGGCCAACAAAACGGGTATATCGATCGCGATGGTACCCAGTGCGTGACGAGCGAGGGCAGCGGCTTGTACTGACGTCAATTGTGCCTTCTCGTAGTAGTCTTGCCAGGAGCGCTCGAAACGGAATCGAAAGCAGCGCCGCAAGAGATCCGCATCCCCGACGGCGTGGTCCGATACGCAAAATGAGAGTTGTTGCTGCCGGCCGACGACTTCCGGATCCTCGCCTTTTTGTGCATCAAAATCGAAGTAAGCTTCCATGCTGCTGGAAAGCACATCCAATTCCGTCTCTCCCATTGCCCAGAATGTTCTCAACAAGCCGCGACGCCCTTGGGGAGTGGATTGAATGAAGACACCCCGCCGGCCCGCGCTGGGCGAGTCAACAGGCGTCTTGAAACCGTAACGTGCAAGCTCGTTTCGCCAGGGCGCTTCCGCCCACTCGACCCATACGCGCTCCGCCGGAATGTGCAAAAGGTCCGCACAACCGAGCGTCCGCGCTCCTTTCGAATATGCGAGCGCTGTACACAAACCCGCCAGCTCATCGCTCAGGACATATCGGGTTGGACAATTATTGATGTCTTTGGCGTACGCGGCCGCATTGTTCAAATGCGTCATGGACCCATCCTTCGTGTTCGCAACGATGAACGGAGTTCGACATTGGGCGATACGATCCGCCAGTCTCATTCCTCAAAATTAGCAGCATCGTAAACTGGCGCGATCACTTTGGGATGACTAGAGCCGCCATCGTGACGAACCCAGCCCATTCCGAGGTCGGTGTATGAGCGCCTTAAGACGCAGCGCCCAAGCGCTTCGACAGGGCTGGCAGCGGAATAATGCGCAGGATCGATTCGCGGAAAGCGGCGCTCGAATGCAGGCAAACACCGGAATTCAGAGTTAGCGCGAAAATACCATGACCGGCCCGTTCGGCATATAACACCGCGGCGGTGTTCACCAACAACGACCGCGTGATGCGCACAAAGCCCAGTTCCGCAAGCTGCGCCGATAAATGTTTAATCGAGTCGCGGCTGAGATATTCCACCTTGCCCGAGCGCAGGGTTACGTAGTTGCCGTCAGCCTCGATGTAGTCGATGTACTTCGGATCGAGCGGAAATAATTTGCGCTGACGCTCACCCACCAAAAACCTCGGTCGAACCGGCACCGTTCGACCGACCTCGGACGAATCTGAATGGAAGTGATCGCTGCCGGGGTCCGCGCGTTCGAGTCGATAGCGGGCGCGATTAATGACGCGGTCGAACCGCTCTGCAGCCACGGGCATCACAAAATAATCAAATGCGCCTTCTTCAAACGCGCGGGTCGCGTGATCGGCGCAGTTCGAAACCACGATTACTAGGGGACGGGGGCCCGCCGCCGCGGCGCGCAAGATATCGAAGCCGGAAATGTCCGGCAATTCCACATCCAAGAGCAATATGTCCGGGTTCAGTGTGCCCACGGCATCCATGGCGGCCTTACCGCAGTCGAGATCGCCGACCACCTGCAGATCCTCGCCGCGCCGGCAGAGCCGGATCAGGTCATATCGCGACCGCGCCGAGGTCTCCACTACCAATATTTTCACTGCCGTTCCCAGACGTGACTAGCGCGCGTTACCCCTTCCCGTTGCTCACCGCGGACGGAAAGCTGGATTTCCCACCGAAGTAACATACGACTGCCCTCACCTTGCCATCTTGAAGCTGAAAATATTCCACGTTCCGAAACGTCTTTCCGTTCGCGGTGTGACAGACGTACATCACAAATGCGTCGTTGCCCGTTCCAATCACCTGCTTCAGGTCGAACCGGTCAATATATGCCACCTGTGTGTCCCAGCATCCTGTCTTGAAATCGGTTTTGCTCAGGGGGTCGTCGAGCGGGCTTGCAAATGTAAAGTCTTCCGCCAGCAGCACGTCGATTGAATGCCAGTCCTTGGTCGGCCACGCAGCATAATATTTGCGGATGGTCTCTTCGTTTTTTGGACTCAGCGCCGTCTTGGCGTGCGCGCTGACGCTGCGCGAAATGCCCGACGCTGCAGCTAGTGCGCAGGCACCTGCCCCAAGCAGCATCCGGCGCGACATTGCACTCTCTTTCATGGCTCGTTTCTCCCTACCTTTAGAACATCATGCGGCCCTTCCTGCGGCCAAATGCGCTTCCAGCTTGTCAAGCGCGCCCGCCCAGCCCTCCTCATGGCTGCGGCTCGTTTCCTCGTCATGCAGTCGCGAATGAATGAAGGTAAGTTCGGTACCTTCGGGAATGGCTCTAAGCCGCATCTCGACCCGCGATTCGCCGGGGTCTTCCACGCCGCCTTTCCAGCGCCAGCTCATGACGACATGCTCCGGCCGGACGATCTCAAGGAATTCGCCGCTGCTCTCATGCTCGGTGCCGTCCAATTTGCGGAAACGCACGCGATAGCGGCCACCGACGCGCGGATCGGATTCCGACAGGAGAACAGGGCCTGCGTCAGGTCCCCACCACTGCGCGATGCCTTCGGCGGTCGTGACTGCATCGAATACAATCTGCGGCCGCGCCCTAATGCGGCGTACAAGAGTGAGACTCGTCATCGGCCTTTCCTTCGTGCTTCGGCCTCTTTGCTCTCGGCATAGGACGTAAGCCGGTCGAGGCTGCTCGACCAGAATCGTTCGTAGCGCCGCAACCATTCCATTGCCTCGCGCATCGGCTGCGCGCGCAGACGCACTGTCACCGTGCGGCCGGATTTGGAGCGAGTGACGAGCCCGGCGTTCGCCAGCACGTCGAGATGCTTCATCACCGCCGGCAGGTGGATGGTGAAAGGCTTCGCCAGCTCGCTGATCGACGCTCCGTCCCTGCGCTCGAGTTGCGCCAGTATCGCCCGTCGCGTCGGATCGACCAGAGCCATGAAGGTGCGGGCCAGCCGTTCTTTAGAGTTCACCATATAGGAAAGTATTAACCGAGACAGTCGGACTGTCAATGGCATTCGACTTCACTCATTCGGCGGCAGCCTTCATCACGCTGCCGGCAGCATTCATCCCATTTTCATTCTCATCAGCTCGTGGGCGGCTATCGTCCGGCGAATCGGGGCGGCGTTCGTTTGTATTTATGTCGCGACAACGGGAGTCCTCGCGCCGGCAGGCACGCCGCTACATATGTCACATATGGCTCACTTTCGAGGGGAACTAAAATGAGAATGGGGAAGTTAATTGGCGTTGGATCGGTTGTGAAGCGATTCACAATGATCTTGTCGGCCTGTGTCTGCATAGCCGCGATAAAAATGCCGGCCTTCGCGCAACAGAATCCCGTTGCGGCAGCGGAACCGGATGCCGGCCTCACGGAGATCGTGGTCACGGGATCGCGCATCGCGGCACCGAATGAAGTCAGCACCAGCCCGATCCAGATGGTGACGGCCAAGGAAATTCAGCAGGGCGGCAAGATCGACGCCATCGACCTGTTGAATCAATTACCCCAGAACTTCCAGAACTCAGTGGTGGATTTCAGCAACACTTCGTCCGGCCTCAACACGCCGGGCGGTGTCACCACAGCCGATCTTCGCGGCCTTGGCCCACAGCGTACCCTGGTGCTGGTGAACGGCCGGCGTCTCGGCACCGGTGACCCCAACACCGCCAATCCCAATCCGTCGCCCGATTTGGATCAGATTCCGCTCGCGCTGGTCGAGCGCGTGGATGTCGTGACGGGCGGTGCGTCGGCCGTATACGGCTCCGATGCAATCGCGGGCGTCGTCAACTTCATCATGAAGAAGAACTTCGAGGGCGTCCAAATCGACGGCCAGATCAGCGGATACTGGCACGAGAATCGCCAGGGTTGGCTCAACGCGCTGCAAGCCGCCGCGGGCGACACTCCCGTGACCGGATCCGAGCGTGATGGACGTAGCAAGAACTTCAACCTCCTAATGGGAGCAAACATCGCCGATGGCAAAGGAAATGTCACGGGGTACCTGAGCTATCAGCACATGGATCCCATCGTCAGCAGCGAGCGTGATTTCGGCGGCTGCCAGCTGAATCTGAACACTGTCGGACCTGGCGTCCATTGCTTCGGCTCGTCCAATTCGAATCTCTTTGGAGTTGGCTCGACCAACTATTCCGTGGTGGGCAACCAGTTCCTGCCTTTTCCTCAGCCCGGATCGGTGCCGCCGGCTTTCTTCAACTCGCAGCAATACATCTACATGTCGCGCGAGGACGACCGCTACAACGCGGGCTTTATGGGGCACATCGACCTGAACGACTACGTCAAACCGTACGCCGAGTTCATGTTCATGGATGACAAATCGACGGAAGTTATCGCGCCCTCCGGGTTGTTTCAACAAAACCCGACCGACCCGACGGGGAACGGCAACTTCAACATCAATTGCAGCAATCCCTTGCTGAGTGCGCAAGAAGCCAGCATCATTTGCACGCCCGCGCAAATTGCCGCCGATGCGGCCCACCCCGGCTCGGCGAGCGCCAATCTCAATATTGGCCGGCGCAACATCGAGGGTGGCGGTCGGCTGGCCTACTGGGACCATACAAACTATCGCGGAGTGGGTGGCGCAACCGGCGAGTTCGGTGGCGCATGGACCTACGATGCTTACGCGTCGTACTACTACACCACGTTGTACAACGCGAACCAGCATTATCTGAATTACACTTCGATCAACAATGCATTGCAGGTGACCAACGGAACCAATGGCCCCGTCTGCATCAGCGGTCCTCCGTGCGTGCCCTGGAACATTTTTCAGGACGGCGGCGTGACACAGGCGGCGCTGAACTACCTTAACGCGACGGGCACCTCGAATGGTTCCGTGACCGAGCGGATCCTTCACGGTGACATTACCGGAGATTTGGGAAAGTACGGCATCAAGTCGCCGCTCGCGAACGACGGAATCGGCGTCAACGTCGGTGCCGAGCATCGTAACGACAATCTGGCGTTTGCGCCGGATGGCACTGAGCTCAGCGGTCTGTTGTCCGGCTTCGGCGGGGCGTCGGTGGCCGTTGACAACAGCACCGCGGTGAAGGAGGAATTCATCGAATTGCGCGTGCCGCTCGTGCAGAAACAAGCATTCGCGGACGATTTGGTGTTCGACACGGGCTTCCGCCATTCAAACTACAATCTTTCGGGCGGGGTGAATACGTATAAGTTCGAGGTGCAGTACGCACCGATTCACGATCTACGAATCCGCGCCGGCTACCAGAAGGCCATCCGCGCCGCGAGCGTTCTCGAGCTGTATACCCCGCAGAGCTTCGGCGGCATCAGCGCTCCCGGCATCGATCCTTGTGCGCCCACTGTTGACTCGACCACCGGCGCGTTGATTCCAGCGACCAGATCGTTCGCCGATTGCGCGCACACCGGCGTAACGGCGGCCGAATATGGCAATGGCGGCGTCGGTGGCGTGTATACCGGCACCATCAAGCAGTGCGTGGCGCTACAGTGTTCTCAGCTACAGGGGGGCAATGTCGGCCTCAAGCCTGAGCAAGCAGAATCGATCACCATCGGCCTCAACTTTGCACCGAGCTTTATCCCGAACCTCACCGGCAGCTTGGATTTTTACCGCATCACCGTACGGGATGAAATCAACGTGCTTTCAGCGCCGACGATTCTGCAGCGCTGTCTCGATACCGGCGATCCCACCTTCTGCACCTTGATCGTACGCACTTCGACCGGCTCAATCTCCGGGTCGAGTGTGGCAACCGGCGGATACATCGTACAAACCAATCTCAATGTGGGTGCGGTTGCTGTCAAGGGCATCGATGCCCAGGCTGCTTACAAACACCCTCTTCCCATCAATCTGGGATCGATGTCCTATGTGTTCGCGGGGTCGGCACTGCTCTCCAACACGACGATTCAGTATCCCGGCGCACCCTCCTATGACTGTGTAGGCCTATACGGACCCTCTTGCCAAACGGTCAATCCCCGCTGGCGGCACAACCTGCGTGCGACGTGGGAGACTCCGTGGAATGTGGAGTTCTCCGCCCTCTGGCGCTTCATCGGCCCGGTCACCCTGGACTCGAACACGAACCAAGTCGGACTGTCCAACGGGGGTTATGACGTGTTCGACGCGCGTATGCCGGGGATGAATTATCTGGATCTGTCCGCGAGCTGGCGAGTCATCAACAGTCTGCAAATTCGGGCGGGAGTCAACAATGTCCTGGACAAGGATCCGCCGATCGTGGCGTCGAACGTTGCGGCTTCAGGGGCTGCCAATTCGTACCCGACCTACGATCAGTTGGGCCGGCAGCTCTATCTGGCCTTTACCGCAAAATTCTAAGCATTAAGAACATCGACGGAGGAAAGCCATGCCGAGCATGATACCGATGAACTGTGTCCCGAGAGACCAAAGCACCGGCTCTGTTGGACAGGCAGCGCGAACGACGGTGGCGGCGCTCACCATCAGTTTGATTGCGTTTGCCGCGGTTGGTGCGGCTCGTGCTCGAGCCGACAAAGACCCCTACGCCACCATGGCGCGGATCGAACACTATCTTATGGCGAATCAAGCCGATGAGATCGCTCAGGCGCGCAGCGCAGCGCCACCGTCGATCTCGAATGACGCCGATGTCCTCATTCTCGATAAGCACGGCTACGCAACTGCCGT
>Ga0210402_10005545_pt1 | contig 11282 bp, 7 predicted proteins | sample IncBWC7MmetaG_FD_161055 | JGI IMG/M metagenome (GOLD analysis project Ga0210402, IMG submission 161055) | Forest soil microbial communities from Barre Woods Harvard Forest LTER site, Petersham, Massachusetts, United States - Inc-BW-C-7-M | ecosystem: Environmental > Terrestrial > Soil >... | reverse complement strand
CCGTCAGGCACGCGGTCGAGGAATCCTTTTTTAAACAGCCGGTCCATCGTCGTCATGATCGTAGGATAGGTTTGCCAAAGCTTGCCGTCTTCGCGCACCTCGCGAACGGTGGCGGTTCCACGTGCCCACACCGCTCGGAGGACTTGTCGCTCCAGCGGTCCAAGCTGCGCCGAGCGGGTTTCGAAGAAGGGATTTTGCGAGTCCATGTTTTCTTCGGTTGGAGCGGATCTGTGCCGATCAGATCAAGAGAACTCTATCCTTGGAGAATCAGCCAGTCAACGCGAAGACGCAGAATTCATCGTGCGTTAATAATCGGCGCAAAATTTACGCCTGGCCCAACTATTACCGCGGGTAATAGATTGATTCGATTGAATTTATTCTTCAAAGATTAACTTTCCCGCTAACCCTCGTTAACAATGCTGGATTAGGCTAGTTGTTCTCGCGATGCGATAGAGTTCCCTAGGGGTTGCGGCCGCTGTCGACCGCGCGCCGGCTAATTGGTTTGCCGTCTGGTCTGCTTTACTATTTTGGAGGCACCGCTCTTGATTTGTACGCCAGGACAACATCGATGAAACCGCGCAAATACTCTTGCTTTTTGCATCGCGAAGATTGCCCTGCAAACGCTCATACCTCCAGTCCACGAACCCGGAAATATATTCAAGGAGCGAGGCGTATGAATCGCGCGGCGTTGGTTGTGCTTGCATTCGGACTCGCAGCGGGTTCGATCTTGTGTGTGGCTGCCGATGATTCGTCCACGGGCGCTCAAAGCAATCCAGCCGACTCTGGCCTGTATATAAAGGTGCGGCTTTCCAATCCGGTGAAATTGTCGAAGTTGAAGCCCGGTGATGTCGTGGAGGGCCGCCTGTCGAGCGACGTCTATTCCGCCGATCACAAGCTGTTCCCGTCGGGAAGCGCTGTCCGACTGACTGTCGATCACCTGGAAAAAAGGAAGCGCACCCCTAATGATCACTGGCCTTGGGTGGTCAATGTCTTCACGCCGAGGCATGAAAATTATCCAGTCTTCAAGAGTGCGACGGTGATGCAAGAGCTGGGTGAGACTTCGGTGCAGGTTTCTATGATTTCCTCGAGCCGGATGCGCGAGGTGCAGGCAAAAGCGAAGAAAAATGCGCCCGCTCCTCTGTCCGAATCGGCCTCTTCGTTCGGTACGACGTCCGGTTCAGCAACTAGTACGACAAATGGCGCGGTCGAAGTAAGCGAGCCGAACGGGAAGAAACCAGCCACGCCCACTCTCGTATTAGAGGCATTTGGGCTTGAAAACTCTCATCCCTCGCCCAATGGCGCGAGTGAAGCGGCGTCGACAGAACCCGATCCGACAGCAATTGCCGCACTCCCAGCAGGGACGCATTGCAAGATTCTGCTCCTGGGCACGGTGAGCGCCTCAAAGAGTCAGCCTGGAGATCCTGTACGCGCGCGCCTCCTCGAGCCGGTGCTTCTGAATTCAAAGCTGGCACTTCCAGCGGGAACTTTGATCGAGGGTAAAGTTGTGAAGAAGACTCCACCCCGTATGTTGAGTCGCGCAGGTTCGCTTTACTTCACGTTCACAGACCTCACTTTGCCTGGCGGCAACCATTTCCCAATCGCAGCCTCCCTCGCAGGAGTTGAACTGAACGAACGATCGCACACCCGCCTGGATGCGGAAGGCGGTCTGCACGGAGAGAGGGCGGGCAAGGTTTGGATGGCGATCAACCTAGGAATGACGGCAGGGATCTCGAAGGAGGTCGACGACGGGCTCCAATTCGCGCTGGAAGCCATTGTGTCGACTGCGACAGATGCTTCCACGGCTGGCACGGCGCGCATCGCCGCGGCTTGCGCGTCAGCCATATACATGGCGACCCGGCATGGGCGCGACGTGGTGCTGCCCCGATTCACGGAGATGAATATTTCCTTCGACCGGCCATTGACCCTTAGCATTAGTACGCCAGCTGCTGCCTCTTCTGGCGCCGTCGGAGGCAAGTAGGTTATACAGGTTCTTCCGCCAACGACCCCTGCTACCTACGAGGGCCGCTATCCGCTTTCTCAGATGCGCTTGCTCCAAACGGCTCCGGGAACATATTGCGCGCTATGGGAGCGGCAAACTCTTCAATTCCGGCTCGAGCTCATAGGCTTTTTCGAACTCGTGCTGTGCCTCCGCGTGCTTACCTTCCTGCCGAAACGCCAAGGCAAGATTGTAGTGCGCTTCGGCGTATTGGGGCTTGAGCCGCGCTGCCTCTTTGAATTCCGTCTCGGCGTTTTGAATCCTCCCGGACTGCAGCAGTACCAGCCCGAGATTATTGTGCCCTTCGGCGAATTTCGGATCGTGCCGTACGAGATCGCGAAAGATATTGGCCGCCGCAGCGGCATCCTGATTTTGGCTCAGCGCCAGCCCGAGTTGCACTCGCACATCGACATTCTGGGGATCGAGACTGGCTGCATCCGTTAGCTCGCGAATGGCCTCCTCCGGGCGCTGCAATTGTGCCAAGGCGAGCCCCAGGTTGTAGTGTGCTTCCGCCAGATCTGGATCGGACATCACGGCTCGCTGGAATTCGTCCAGACCTCGCGTTTGGTCGCCTGACTTCCATAGGAGCAGCCCATAGGTGGAGTGCGTCTGGGCGTAGTCTGGCTTCAGCTCCAGCGCCTTTTCATACGCTTCTCTCGCTCGCACCGGATCGTTCTTGCCCTCCCAGGTCAGTCCAAGGTAGTAGTAGTTGGTCGGAAAGTCCGGCGTTTGCTCTGCGGACTTCTGGAATAGCGCCAAGGCGTCGTCGAATTTCTGTTTCTTGAGCGCCTCCACACCCTGAAGGATCAGCAGCTTCGATTGCGCCAGGTGGAGGCGGAACTCATGCAGCCCCGTCAGTTCGTCCGATTCCTTCTTGGCATTGCCTACATCCCCCTGGCTGCGTAAGGCGAGGGCGAGATTGTAGTGGGCTTGCTCGAAATCCGGTTTCAGCTCGATGGCACGACGAAATGCGGCAACGGCTCCCGCCGTATCGCCACCGGCTTTCAGCTCCCGGCCCAGATTGTACTGGGCCTCCGCGTTATCGGGATTCAGCGTGACGGCAGTTCGGAACTGATCGAGCGCGCCACTGTGGTCATCCTGGCGACGCAACACAACGCCCAGCATGAGGTGCGCGGCGGCTAGGCCCGGATCGATCTGGATGGCGTGACGAAACTGTGCGGCAGCCTCATTCAGGTTGCCCAACTGCCCTTCGACCACCCCAAGGTCTACGTGAGCGTCGGCCGAGGGTTTCAAGCGAAGCGCCAGCTTCAGTTCGTGCTCTGCGTCGGTGAGATTGTTCTGCTGCGCAAGGATACGGGCCAATAAACGATGGGTAGCGGCATTGGCGGGATCGAGAGCCTTAGCGGTGCGCAGTTCCTTGACCGCGGAGTCCTGGTCCTGCAGGTCGTACCAGACGGCGCCCAATCCGTAGTGGGCCTCCGCCGATTTCGGTTTGAGCTTCAGAGTGGCTTGAAATTCCTTCAGCGCTTCTCGGGCTTCTCCCTTGTACTTCAGCGCCAACGCCAGGTTGTAGTGCGTGACAGCGTCGTTCGGCTCAAGGTCCAGCGCCTTGCGGTAGTTTGCAATCGCGTCGTCCCAGGACTTGGCGCGCGACAACTCGGCCGCACGCTGGCGATAGCTTTCTACGGTTTGCGCACTGATTCGTGGGGCGGAGAGGCTTCCGACCAGGAAGGCTGCCAACAGACAAGTTCGGATCACACGCTTTTTCCCGCGGGTCGGCCGGTTGCGCGACATACGTACACTTTATCGCAAAGTAAGAAGGGGACGGCGAGTGAGCCCGCCGCCCCCATACTCAAAGACCTTGCCACTGTATCACCAGACGAATTTCGCACTGACCTGCCCAATGCGCGGAGGATTCGCACTCGTAACCTTACCGAAGTTGGCGCTGCTAATGTCCCCGGCCGGGTTGTTAAATTGCGCATGATTGAAGATGTTGAAGAATTCAGCCCGAATCTCGAAATGCATTGCTTCATTGAGAGGAATCATCTTCGATAGGCCCAAATCGGTATTGTTGAATCCCGGGCCATGGAAGAATCGGCGGTTCGCCGTCCCGAAAAGTCCGCAGTCAGTACCCAGCAAAACGCCCGTCGTCGACAGACCGCAGGCAGTTGCTGTAAATGCACTCTGGTCAAAATATGTGTGGTCGGCGGTAGCGCGTGGGTTGTGGATGTGAATCGGGCCCACGACATTTGGCATGTCGGTGGAGGGGCTACCAGTAAGAGAGGCATCTCCCTGGCAAAGCGGCGTGGGGTTCGTCGGGTCCGACGTCGGGTCAAACTGCGTACACCGGCTCGAAGGATTCCCGTCACCCATCTGGATCGGAAATCCCGTCGCGAATCGGGTAATGCCCTGCAATTGCCAACCTTTCGTCAGCCTCGGTAAGCCGTGAAACATCCGATTGAACGGCATCTCCCAGACATAGCTGACCACAAAGTTCTGGTGCACGTCCGTCGACGACAGGCCACGGCTAAGTTTGGCATTGGAGAAGTTGATCAGTTCACCGAAGGCGGAGGAGTCATCGATGGCTTTCGCAATCGTATACGAAGCCAAAAAGGTTACATCCCCAGCTTTACCCTGAACCGTCGCCTGTCCAGAGTGATAGACGGAATTCGCCACCAGCTTGGTGAAGGTGTTGCCAAAACCAAAACAGATGGTGTCGCCCGTGGGGCTATTGTGGCCGTCGACACTACTACAGAGGTTCGGATTCAGCAAAGTGTCTCTGGTGCCGAAAATCGTATTTGCGCCGACGGTGAACGTGTTCTGCTCAGTATTCGGACCGCAACCCGCCCCCTGCGCGGCCAGCTGCTCACATAACGCGGGATCACCCGGGTTGGCTTCGGTCTGCGCGATGAGGTGATGACCCTCGGTGCCCACGTAAGAAAGAGTCAAGACGGTGGATCTGCTCAACTCACGCTGGATCGAGAAATTGAAGTGCTCCGCGTAGGGCAGACTGTTATGGATGTCGTATCCCGGGAAATAAGACAGGGGCTCGTAAACCGAGAAACTGAGCGTCTGGTTGGCCGGACTTCCCGGAATCGGGGTGGTGAATGGGAAGCGCTGTCCTTCGCCGTCGGTGCCTCCATCCAGCCGATTTCGGTATGGCTCAGAGAAGTCAACGGCGCCCGGACTGGTCCAGTACAAGCCGAAGGGAGCGTCTCCTACTTCGTAAAAGAGGTTCAAGTCCTCAACCGAAGTGTAGTACAAGCCGTAGGAGGCACGGATGCTGCTTTTTCCCGGCCCGCCAAAGATTTTGCCCAACACTCCTTCGCTAAAGCTCGGAGAGTAAGCCAGACCAAGGCGCGGTCCAAACTTGTTGTAGCGGGTCGGAGCCAGCGTCTTGGGAATGCCTGGATCGCCAGGATATACGAGGCCCAGGGGGGAATTCGGAAAGACGGTGGACTGCTCTCCCTTCACCCAGGTCTGGATCTTTCCCTGGGTGTCGTACCAAGGCATACTGACTTCCCAGCGAGCCCCCAAATTCAGCGTCAGATTGGGAGTAACCTTCCACGCGTCTTGCACATACGCGCCGCCGTAACGGGTGCGTGAATCTAAGAGTTGTACCGCTGCCTGGGTGAAGCCATTCCCGGCCCCCGTGGGCGCTCCCAGCAGGTAATCAGCGAAATCGACACCCGTCACCGTGCCATCGAAAACAAAAGCCCCATCCTGGCTGGCCAGGTTGCGTTCGTTCACTTGCAGATAGCGAGCTTCTCCACCCAACTTAAGCGTATGTTTACCTATGATTTTGGAGAATCCCTCTGACGCCGTGTAGGTGTTATTGGGCTGGAATGTAATCAGAGACGGGGCGCCGATGCTGAAGTTATTGAAATAGATTTGGGGTACATACTCCGCAAATCCGGGAGTAGCATCTGGAATAATGCCCAGACTACCGGCGCCAGTCGCGAAACCAAGTGACGCCAGCGACGCTTTGCCACCGGTTGGGTTGTCCAAATGGGTGGATGTGCGGAAGAAGGTCAGGCGCGCCTCGTTCACTGCGTTCGTTCCGATCGTCTTATTGTTGCTGATGACGAACTCTTGCGCGCGGGTCAGCGTTACCGCCGGGAAGCCTGGAACGCTTGCGCCGCCGCTGGGCAGGGCGTCGTTCACCGTGGAGTCGTCAAGGTGATAATAAAAGGACCAGTTGCCCGTCTTGCGACTGTTGAAGTCAACCCGCTCTCCGATTTTGTCGTCAGTAATCCGGTTCTTTTGACGATTGTCCGTGAATGTGCCGTTGGCGTCATTGGGAGCGGGGATGTAAGGGAGAATTCCAACCGCCGCCGGCGACCATACCTGCTGGTTGGTGATTCCCGTCTGTGGGATGACGCCGCCCGGAAAGACGCACGTGCCTGCTTGAGCATCAGCGAGAGTGTTGCAGCCGCTAACCCAATACGGCTCCCCTAGGGCGCCAGGCGTTGGGGGGCCGTATACTGTATAACCCAATCTATTTGAAAGGGTTGTGGCCCAGTCGTTGCAGGGCGCAACATTCGCCGGACAGCTCCCGTTGGGACCGGGGCCGCCATCGACGAAGCCGGTCAAAGCTCCCGGACCAAAGTTACCTTGAAGTTGGTCCGCGGTTGGCACGGCTACGCCGGTGACTTCCGCCGAACTCAATATTCTGGTCCCTTGATAATCCGTAAACCAGAACACCTTGTCTTTCCAGAATGGGCCTCCGGCTGTAAAACCAAACTGGTTTTGTCGCAGTTCGGACTTGGGAACGCCGGAGAGGAAGTAGTTCTGGGAATCCATTGCGTTGTTGCGCAGGAAGTCGAAAACATCGCCGTGGAAGCCATTCGTGCCCGACTTAGTGATGGCGTTCATCACCGCGCCACTGAACTTTCCATATTCGGCATCGAAGCTGTTGGTAATCAGCCGAAATTCTTCGACGGAATCAAGATTCGGAACCAGGCCAGCCCCCAGATTCCGCCCTTCGCTGACGTCGCCGCCGTTTACCAGAAATGCGTTGGCGGTCTCACGCTGGCCATTGACTGAGACATTGCCGGCGTTTGAGATGTAGCCGGAGACCGGCCTGTCACCACCGATTGTCCCGGCCGTTGTCGGCGCCACGCCGGCTTGCAGGCCCAACAAATCCAGATAACTGCGGCCGTTCAGCGGCAAAGCCAGCATCTTCTTCGAATCGATCACATCGCCGAGCTGCGTGCTCTCGGTTTCTACCTGGGCAGCATTGGCCTGGACGCTCATTTCTTCCTTGATGTCGCCGACTCGGAGCGCTACGTCGATGCGCAGTTCGTCGTTTACCTTGAGCACGATGTCAGTGGTGTTGAATTGCTGGAATCCAGCAGTGGTGACGTTCACCTTGTAGATGCCGACGGGCAGCGCCAGAAAACGATAGGAGCCATCGTCGGCCGTGACGGTTTGCAGGGAAAGGTTGGTCTGCGTGTTCGTAACCGTGACCCGCGCTCCCTTGATCACGGCCTGCGACGGATCCCGGACCACACCCAGGATCGAGCCGGTGACATCGGCCAGTAGGACGCTCGGGGACAGTAACAGCGTGACGACGAAGACTGCAGCAAACAACCTGTGACCATTTCTCATCACCCTAGTCTCCAGGGGCGGAAGTCTTCATCGACATGCCTCCCCAACTGATCCTCGCGTCTTGAGTTCCGGTTCTACAGATCCCCGCTGGTCGCCACATGACTCCGATAAAGGCACACCCAGCGACAAAGCGTCCAACGGCGCTGTTTGGGAACATCCCCAGGCTCGATGCGTGAGTGTTCCATAAATTACTCAGAAGCATCCGGGTAGTCAAGATGAAACCTGTTTTCAGCCGTTGATATTCTCAATTCCACGAAAGGGCGGTGTGACTCAGACTCATACTCGTGTGGCATTGAGATCAGGGCGTGTCCGGGGATTGCGCCGTTTCGGGCGATGGAGCAGGGGCGGTTTAAACCAAGGGCTAGCAAAAAGCGAGCGACTGGCTGTCAGTCTGTCCAATTAGCCGACGGCAGCCTTCTAACGTGGACATGTTCAGAGCGCGCGCAGGATTGCCAAGGTCGCATCGTCGGACTGGCTGCCCGCGGAGAATTCATCCATGGACTTGAAGATCCCCTGCACAAGGCCTTCAGCACCTTCCGGACGTGCGCCCCAGTCAGCCGTCGCCCTCAAAAGGCCCTGGACGCCCCACTCCTCGCCAGCTTGGTTTGCCGCTTCAATGACTCCGTCGGTGTAGGCGATAACCAAATCTCCTGGACGAAGCTGTACGGTATGCTCCTGATAGGTGCAATCTGGGAACATTCCAACCGGAGCCCCGCTCGGCTCGAGCCACTGGACAACGCCGTCACCTCGGAGAACGACCGGCGGGTTGTGTCCGGCATTCACGTATCGCAGCGTCCGCGTCACCCTGTCAAAGACTCCATAGAACACCGTGGCATAGCGGTCCGCAAGCGAGGAAGTGTATGCCTGCTGATTCACTACCCTGAACAGTGCGGACAAGTCGTTTCCGCTGAACCACGCCGCTGTCCTGAGCGAGGCTTGGACATTAGCGATCATAAGGGCCGCGGCGAGACCTTTGCCGGAGGCGTCGCCAACGGCTAACGCCAGGCGAGTATCGCTGAGCGGCATGAAATCGTAGCAATCTCCGCCAAGCGCCCGAACCTGGCGGCAGCGCGCGCTGTAATCCAAGGACTCGCCGGTCCGGCCCATGCCCTGCATAAATCGTTCCTGGACATCGCAGGCAAGTACCCAATCCTGGCTAACATCAATCACCACATCGTCGGTTGTCATTTCTCAGCCTCCACTTATACGTCGGTTCTGGGTACACAGAATCGACAGCTTGGGATTTATTTTCAGTTTGAAAAATCTTTCTGAGGAATGTAGAGAACGCCCTGACAGCTCTGACTACTCCATGAAAATGCAAACTAGGGTCTGGCAGGGAGCAGTGCATAACGAGGAGGACGAACGTGGGAAGGATAACCAGGTGTCTCGTCGCGCATCAGAAGAATTGAAAGTCCTGTTTGACAAGCTTTCCGAGGGAGCCGAAGTAACGGACCCCCTGCAGGCGCAGTTTTTCGGCACCTACGGAGCGCTGACCGACAAATTTGGTGTGCGATGGATGTTTCATTCCAACCCGAACGCTTAGAAAACCGCAAAAAGATCAGAAACAAGCACAGGAGGAAACAAAATGAAATACATTTTGCTGATGTCCGGTACGAAAGCAGGCGTTGACCAGGGAAGCCCGATTTTCTTGAGCGTCGATTGCTTTGAGGGCGCCGCATCCGAAAACTTTATACAAACTATTATTTTTCGATTTTAGAAAAATGTTGCTAGCAGACGCTTTAGCCGGGGAGCAGAAAGTAGTGATGGTCCTTTGTGAAAAGTTCATCCCACCGCGACTCGGGAGCTTTGGCGACTTCCAGGTCGAACGATCAGCGCCGCATTCGACAGTCCGTACGGATTCCGCAGTCAGTAGAACCAGAAGGACGGGCAATCGGCGATGCTTCCAGTGCGATAACTTTGGCCGACCAGATCGCGAGCTACAAGGGTGCCCTGACGGCACGACAACTGTCCAAGATCGTATCGATCTCGGCGATAACGATTTACAAAATGGCGACGCGAGGCGTCCTTCCATCTGTCCGCATCGGAGGTTGTGTGCGATTTTGCCCGACGACGGTCGCTCGTTGGCTGCGCGCTCGTGGCGGCTAGAATCTGGGTCCGGCTTCTTCGATTTCTGCCGCGGCTCATGAATCTGGGCGGCCTCTGGCCAAACATTCCCCCGAAACTCCGAGTGCCCTCAACCGAGCACTCGTGATCACTTCCCCCGGTACCGATCCACATGTCCCACTGCATCACTTCCGGTTAGCCGACAAACCGGGAGTCGGCGCGGTGCAGGCCGAGAGAGTCGGCATCGACGACTTCGCCAGGCGAACCGTTTGGCCACTTACAAGGGAAGATAGGTCCTCTGCTTCACCCGCTTCACCGCGTCTGCAAGGCCTGGATATGGGTTTACGGACTTCCCCTTCCACCATTGTTTTTGCGGCTCCAACTCGAAGATTGCGAAATGCAGGTGGGGGGTACGCGCATCGGCATTTCCCGTCGATCCCACAAAACCGATGACATCCCCACGCTCGACCCGTACTCCCTCCCGGGAACCTTCCACGTACCGGTCCAGGTGCGCGTAGTAGTAGCAATACACTCCCGTTTCATCGAACTCGTAGATGGTGTTGCCACCCGGTTTGCTGAGGAACAACTTGCGGATGGTTCCTGATACCACCGCATGCACGGGTGTCCCTCTCGGTTCCAGGATATCGATCGCCTCATGCCGGTGCCCGTTGTGATCTTCTTCGAACGAGTCCCGTAGATCCGCGAGGGCGAGTCCGCTGATGGGCGGAGTCATGTCAAGAATGGAAGAGGTCGCACCCAAAGCAAGAAGCGCCGAAAAGAGCACGGCAATGTAAACGCAAAGCTTCAAGTCTGTGCCTCCCTGGATGAACGGCTGGATGCTGAACGGCTGGATGATGGCCGGCTGGATGACCGGAATGCCGCGTTGAAACGCATGCGAAAAGAGCTTCGCTTTCTCATTCCTCGAACACGACTGGCGTTCCATCTCGAACCAGGCCGGCGACCCTGGTGGCGTCCCAATTTGTCATCCGCACGCACCCGTGAGACGCGGAATGGCCGATCTCACCCGCTTCAGGCGTGCCGTGTATCCCGTAGTGCGGTACGTTGATCCCCATCCAAACCACACCCACCGGATTGTTGGGGCCAGCTGCGATCTTCACCCTGGGATTTGCTTGATCGGCGTCCCAGAACAAGTCGGGGTTGTAGTTGTAGGTTGGGTTTCGCACCACATCTGTGATCACCCAATTCCCGAACGGGAGCGGGTCGTGCTCGCTGCCGCTCGTCACCGGCGCGTAAAAAATGATCTGACCCTCCTGGTCATACACCCTCAGGACCGATGCCTTCTTCGAGACGACCACCTTGACCGCCCGAGCCCGGGCCGTTGCAGGCTTGCCATTCTGGCCCGCCGACGGCCCACTTTTGCCGTTTACGGTCGCGGCCTGTTCAACGTCGGGCTCCACTAGTGCGGCGCGCAATACGTTGGGGACACGGATCTGCTCTCCCTCGATGAACCGGGCGCGGGGGTTCAAGCGCTTAAGCAAAGCCGCTGCCGAGTGAAATCTCCCGGCGAGTTCTTCCAGCACGGAGGTGTAGTAAAGGCCCGCCAGTTTCGACTGCTCCGCCGCGTCTTCCGGAATTGTTTTGTTGAACGGCCCCGCTACGTCTCCCGCGGTGATGGTATAGGACACGATCG
>Ga0210402_10005544_pt1 | contig 11283 bp, 23 predicted proteins | sample IncBWC7MmetaG_FD_161055 | JGI IMG/M metagenome (GOLD analysis project Ga0210402, IMG submission 161055) | Forest soil microbial communities from Barre Woods Harvard Forest LTER site, Petersham, Massachusetts, United States - Inc-BW-C-7-M | ecosystem: Environmental > Terrestrial > Soil >... | reverse complement strand
GATGGCCGGCCTCGCCAGTGCGGTGCTGCGCTATATCGATTGGCTGGCGACGCAACTCATGCCGGATACGGCCACCGATATTTGGCTCGACCGGCACGGGGTTATCTGGCTCAAAAATTCGGACGGTTCGAAAGGCCGCAAATCGCCGACCGCCGCGCAAGGCGCCGCGAGTTTTACCGGCACGCCCGGCGTCGTCGTTCCCGAGGGCATGCAATTGGCGGCCGCCAACGGCGCCGTTTATGAGACGTTAGAGGCGATCCAGCTTCCCGACGTCGCATTCCAGCCGCAAGAGGTCGCGGTGCGCGCCATCAATCCCGGCGCCGCCACCAATCAGGTCGCCGGCACGACGCTGGCGCCGATGCTGCCGATCGCTGGCGTGGACTCGAGCGCCACTGTGGTCGATCTGCGCGGCGGCTCCGACATTGAAACCGACGACGAGTTGCGCGCCCGCGTCCTGGCGCGCATTCAACAGCCGCCGATGGGCGGCGATGCCGACGACTATGTGCAATGGGCAATGAGCATTCCCTCGGTCACCCGCGCGTGGTGCGCCCCGCGCGAGATGGGCATGGGCACCATCACAGTGCGCTTTATGGTCGACGCGCTCCGCGCCGACACGGGCGGTTTTCCGACCCAAGACGATCTCAACGTCGTCGCCGGCTATCTCGACACCATGCGGCCGGTCGCAGTGCGCGATTTCTTTGTCGCCGCGCCCGTGCCCGAGCCGATCGATTTCAATCTCGCCCTGATCAACGATTCGCTGACATTGCGACAGCAAGTCTCGGACAGTGTTGCGGCGATGATCTCGCAACGCGCGCAGCCGGCGCACGCTGTGAACGGTCAACTGGTCGCCGGTACGACGATCCTGGCGTCGTGGATATCCGAGGCGATCGGCCGGGTGACCAACGATTTCGAACTCGACATGGACGACCATCCGATGCCGCATAACGGCGCGCTCGCGGTGCTCGGCACCATCACCTATCCGGTGCCATGAATGGCGGTCCAATCCCCGCCTAAGCCGGTCGACGTACAGGTCCGCCGCGGGCAAGAGGAATATTCGTTCTCACTTGCCGCCCATCTGCCGACCGGCATCGCGTGGCCGCGTTATTGGCAAAGCACCATTATGAAAGTGGTGCACGGCCTCGCCGGCATCATGGGATGGGTCGACGGCCGCGCCGACGATTTTCTCAATCGCGAGAGCGATCCGCGCACCACAGTCGAAATGCTCGACTCGTGGGAAAAGGCTTGGGGCCTGCCCGACCCGTGCATGTTGCAAGAACCGTCATCGATCGGCGAGCGGCAGAAATATCTCGTCCTGAAAATGACGTTCCTCGGGGCGCAAAGCCGGGACTTTTTCATCGGCGTGGCGAACTTCCTCGGCTACCAAATAACGATCAGCGAGTACCGGCCTTTCATGGCCGGTTACGATCGTTGCGGCGACAATCGCGCTTATCACGCGGACGGCTCGCTCGGCGATTGGCCGTGTCAGATCGGCGCGCCGACCATGCGCTTTGTTTGGACGGTGCACGTCCAACGCTTCAAGTTGGTTTGGTTTCGCGCCGCCGCAGGTCAGGCCGGCATCGATCCGCATTTGCGCATCACTCGCGCGCTCGATCTGGAATGCTTCATTAAGCGGTGGCGTCCGGCGCATACCGAAGTTCTGTTCGACTACAGCGGCGTGACGCCGCCCGATCCGATGGCTGGAACTCCCTAAAGAGTTCGCCTGCGTTCCTGTGAAAACCTTGATCTGAGAAAAGTGAGGACTCGATCCTATGGATTACAGTCAGCCATACGGCACGCCGACACCGCCGCCGAACTCATATCCCCGGTACATAAATGGCAACCCGGTCACCGGCACTGAGGGCTCGATCCCGCCAGCGACCGCGTTCGACGAAGATCAAATTGAGATTCTCAATGTCATCGTGCAAGCCGGGCTCACGCCGTCGCACACCGATCTGACGCAGCTATGGCAAGCGCTGCAGGCACTCTTTAGCCGGCGCTACATCACCACCGATATCACCAAGACGGTGCACGCCGGGCCGACCGGCGGCACGCCCGACTTTCCCGATTTATTTGCGGCGATGAATTGGGTGCAGGGCTACACGATTACCAACACCGGCAGCGTGACGTTTCTGGTCGGCCCCGGCAAATGGGTCTATACGCAGACCTTCGAAATCATCCATCAAAACGCCAATCGGATTTTCATCCAAGGCGCGGCCTTGAAGGGCGGCGCACCGACGCCGGGCAACATTACTTGCACCGGCTACAGCGCAGCGGCTCGCGCTGTCGACGCGACCAATCAGCTTGTCTATTTGCGCAGCACGTTCTCGACTGAATTGCAGTTCACCAGCGGCGTCACCGGAATCCGGGTCTTCGATGTTGGCTGCACGCTGCGTTATTTGTTGATCACCGGATCGCAGGATATCGGGCCGGCGCCGTACGATGGTCGCGGCATCGAGCTTTATGCAGACTTGTGGCACGACTGCCTTGCCATTTGGGGCTTCGGCGATCGTGGTGTGTCGAGTTGGGACTGCACGATGCGCTCGGCCACGTCGTTGCCGCTCGTGATTTGCGCTTGCGGCCAGTACGGCATGCACATCTTCGGCGGCGGCTATATCGGCAACTACGGACAAGACCTGATCGTCGCCAGTTGTGGCGTGGTCGGCATTCGTATTTTCGGCGGTTATTGTTGGGCCGAGCGGCTCACGGTCAAAGGCACCGGCTCGACATCGGGCGGCGGCGGCAATGGCGTCGATTCATTGCAGGGCGGCTTGCTGTTGTGTGAGACGTGGGCCGATCTGCATCAAAATGCGGTCGTTGGTTACTATTGCATCGGCGCCTGCTCGGCGTCCGTACAAAATTCTTTTTTCCAGAACAATGGCTATTACGGCATCGCCACGTCGGGCGGGAATGTCTACTGCTACGGCTCGGTTTTCTCTGGCAACGGTTCGCTGGCAATCCTTGCCCAAGAGGGCGCCGTCGTGAATGCGATCGGCGCCTCAATCAGTGGCACGACCTCGCCGCCAGTCAACACGAACGGCGCTGCTAATGGTTATATCGAGCACTAGGAGCGAACATGGCGCAAATCCCCAACAATTTGTTTTTACGGTCACCGCCGACGCCGCGGGTCACACCCTACGATTATCCGGTGCCCGCGCCGCAGCTTCAATGCACGTACTGCGGCACGATCTTTGACATGGCGACACAACGACACTTGCGGATCGATCATGAAAATCTCCCGGCGCACACCCCCGCCCAATGGGACACCTGGCGCATCGGCCAAGGCTATGCCGATGGCGCCCCGTATCCGCACTGGACAGCGCTCGACAGCAGCGGCCAACCAATTCCACCCGCACCAGAATCCGGGCCCGCAGCGGTCGAGCAGCAATTTGCCCCTGAAACCGCGGCCTCCCTCAAGCCGACTCTTGTCCCCACGCGGTAATGCGATAGTCCGCGCGACCGACAACAGCATTTATCAAAATCCGCTGTGGCCGGACGACGCGCTTATGACCGACGAACAGAAAGCGGAGCACGCGCGCGCGTCGTCAATGTTCCGCGCGCAGTCACCGGGCAATTTGGTTTGTGTGATCGATCAGATTGAAAGCATTGACGACCCGATGCACACGCATCCTTTCGATGAGTGCATGAACTATCGTCATTCGCATCTTGATCAAAGCGGTCAGGCGATCGGCGATCAAGACCCGTGGACTTATTGGACGCCGGCCGATCTGTTCGAGTGGCCGCAGCCGCCGCCCGTGCCGCCGGTCGGGCCGGTGGGCTGGACCGTGATCGCGGAAATGGCCGGTGGCGATATTCCAGCTAACAGTTGGAGTCAGGGATGGACCGGCTATTCGTGGGTGACGCTGCTCGGGCCGTCGCGCTTCTCGACCATTCCCAAGGGCAAGCTGCCTACGCAATTGCGGCTGACGTTCGCGCTCGATTGCACGATGGATTTTTGTTGGATTGGTCCGCTTGTGCAGGGGCATCCGACAATCGCGCAGGCGCTCTATATGGTGAAGTTCGGCGGCAATCAGCACGTCACCGTCAATATTGCCGGTGGCTACCGCGTTACGTCCGATCCGATTCCGATCGGCTTCAACTTCGATAACGGCATTGAAATCGCCGGCCACATTTCGGCGGCCGACCCGGTGTTCGGGAGCGCCTACATCGGCATCAAATCCAACGAAACCGATTGGTACAGCGCTTGGATCGCGGGCGACTACTCGACCCAACTTGACAAGACCTATGGTTGGACGCCCGCGCAAGTCGCTGCCTACACGGTCACGAAAATCGAAGGCTATTTTCCTGAGTGATCGGCAATTCAAGGCCTACGTCGACGCTGTTTCGGAAATGCTTGACGAGCTAAGAACGGCGATGCACGTCGTCGACGTCCAAAAAATGCAGATCGCCGTGACCAAGCTTTACGTCCATAATTGCGCCATGCGTGAGCAGCTTGGGCTGTGGCCCTACACGCATCAAACGGGAGGAAATAGCGATGGCCTATAACAAGGAAGTTGCCGAAGTGTCGGAGCGCATGGCCGCATTTGTCCGCGCCGTCCACGACGTCGGCGCTCAACTCGACAAGGCGATCGAGGAGGACGACAAGGTCGCCATCAAGCGGTTTGCCGGCGATCTCCGCAAGCTCGTCAATGAGAAGCGGCACACTCTAACGGCGGCCTGACGATGCCCGATCCGAGCTATCCGGTTCCTTATCCCTACGATCTGTTTTGGTGGCATGACGGCAGAATGCGCGAGATACCGCCGATCGTGACGCCGCTGGCAGCACAGCAACGGCCGGCGAATTTCAGATCGCTGACCAAAAAGACGAGCAGCGATGACCGACCTAAGCAAACTTGAGGCGCTCGTGCTTGCTGCTATCGATGAGCAGGCGCAGACCTACGCCGGCAATCTGTTTAAGACGTTCATGACGCCGAATGCGACCAAGGCCGACGAGCGGTTCATCCAAGGCTTGCGCAAATTGGCAAAGGACTACAATCGCGTGCTCGACATGATCGACGCCGAATTCAACGTTGATCAGCCGTTGGCGCCCGAGGCGTGAAGCGCTTGCGCAATCAGTGTCGCCATGTAGCCGAGTTGCAAGGCGACGATAGCGACCGCCGTAAACACAAGGACACCCCACACGTTCGCTCCGCTCGGTCCGGCAAGTTGCACACCGACGACGGCGCAGAACAGCGCGAGAACAGACAGCAGCGATAGCAGCATGCTCGCCTCCTCTTGAAGGCAGCGAGCCCCTCGATCCCTCAATCAGTTTATTCGATTTGGCCCCGGCATTGTCCGGGGCCATTTTTTTATTGCCCGCGTGACGTTCGCGTAGGCGGCGCAAACACTTAACCACGCAATCAGCACGGTCGCGATCGCGCCCGATATCCAGGCTAAAATTGTAAACATTCCCCCGACGACCCTTGATTGTTACAAGCGTCACTTGCGATAATGCGCTCCTCGGGGGGGAAACGCAAATGCTGTCGCCGGCCGTCGAGCAACTGATCAAAGAGCCGTGGGTATGGCGCACTGCACTTTTAATTCTACTCGGCAGTGCCGGCCTCGTCGCGCTGCGCCAAGCGATGCAAGAGCACGGCTATGGCCTGCCGCTGTTGTTGTTCATGATTTTTGCGTTGCTGTTGTGGCTCGTGCTCTACAGGAACGCCGCATGAGAGACGTTCCGATTCCCGAGCGCATGCGATCGTTGCCGCGTGATCGGCGCGGCTATCCTGTGCCGTTCATCGTCATGCGCGACACTGACGGCAAGCCGCACTTCACGATCAATGACGAGGACCGCCGCCGGTTCGTGCTCAAGAACGACCGCTGTCCGCTGTGCAATCACGGGCTGTTCCGTGGCCGCTGGTATGTTGGCGGCCCGCGCTGCGCGTTCGATCCGCGCGGTGCTTATCTCGATCCGCCGATGCACCACGAGTGCGCCGAGTACGCGTTGCAGGTTTGCCCGTATCTGGCGGCGCCGAGCTACAGCAAGCGGATCGACGACAAGACGCTCGACCCGGCCAAGAGCGACGCATTGATCATCGCCAATCCCGAAGTCGACAACGATCGCCCGGATTTTTTCGTGGCTGTGATGGCGATCGGCCACACGATCACGTCCGAGGGTTTCATGGTGCCGAAGCGACCTTTCCGGCGGGTGGAATTCTGGCGCCGCGGCAAACGGCTCGCGGTGCGCCGAGGCGATATCGTCAAAGGCGACATGACACAGGCCGCGCGTTTGCGTGATTTTCTTCTTTCGGGGGCAACGTGATGGGCTACGTTTTCGCGACCTCGCCTTGCTATGGCTGCAAACAGATTTTCAGCTACAACCCGATGCGCGTGCCAAGCATTCGCATCGATGGTGATCGGCGGCCGATCTGCCGGGCCTGCGTCGAGCGCGTCAATCCGCAGCGCGTCGCCAACGGCCTCGACCCGATCGTGCCGCTGTCCGACGCTTATGAATATTGCGACGAGTCGGAGCTTGGCTAATGACCGACGAACACGAACCGAAAAGCGATCTGTTCCGCTACGCATACGGCCACGAGGACGCCCACGACGGCAGAGCCTTTAAGGTCGCGATGGGGATTGTGCTGGCCGCAGCGGTCGCGGCGCTTGCGATCTCTCTCGTCGCGCATCCGGCGGCCAAGCCGATCGAGGTCAAGGCGGCGCAGGCCAGTCCGCCGCCGGTCAAAGACGTGCGCATAGTGCCGCTTTACAGAAAGGTCGAGGAGCGCGCGCCGATGGAAGCGCCGCCGGTCACCGAGACGACGATCGAGAAGGCGCCGACGCGCGTGGCGCTCAAAGACGATCAATTGCTGCCGCCACCATCGCCGCCACTGCCGCCATCGCCGCCACCAAAGCCGCCGCAGGAAGCCGCCGTCGATCCCGAAGCGTCCCCGGTCAGCCGCCATTGGCACGAGCCATCGGGTCGTCATCACCGCACCGAGGCCGGCGAGATTTGCGAACGGCACGGCATGCACAAGGTCATGACGCATAACGGCAAAAGCTGGCGGTGCAGCAAGTGAAAGGAAACCAAAATGTCGACAGATCAACAAGACGTCTTAATCGGTGCGCGCTTGCGCAGCTTGCGCAAAATAGCTGGCCTCAGTCAGACGCAGGTCGGTGATGCGCTCGGCGTTACCTTCCAACAAGTGCAGAAATATGAGAACGGCAAAAATCGCCTTAGCGGTTCGAGGTTGATCACCGTCTGCAGAACGCTCAAAACGACACCCGACGCGCTGCTCGGCACCAAATCAAAGGCATCGAACGGCCAAGTGGAGGACGTGGTCGATCTCCTCAACGACCCGACGATCCGCAAGGCACTCCACGCGTTGCAAAAATTGCGACAGCCGCAACGCACTCATGCCATACGGGCGTTCGTTGAACTCGTCCAAGTGCTCGTGTGAGACGGCTGCGCGGTAATCCGAAAGTACCGGAATTCTATTTCGGTCCGTTCATTGGCGGCCCGATGCACGGCGGCTCGTTGCGGCATGACGCGCCGGTCTATCGCGTGCCGCGGGCGCCGCGACGGCTGCTCGATTTCATCAAGGATGGCGCGCGATTGCCGCCGCTCGCTGCGGCAGAGATTCTCGGCGAATACCGTTGGGAGCCCGAGGGCGATGATAGCGGGGACGGCGTCGGCGTGTGGCAATGGAAAACGCTTATAGGGCCGCAACGATGATCGAGCCAATTCCGCTAGAAATCGACGAGGTCGCCGAAAAAATCGACATTGCGATCGGCCTCGTCGGCAACCAACCGCTGATCACCGCGGCGCTGGCGGTCCTGCTCGGCCGTTATGTCGCCTATGAGGGCGGTTCGGCCGAACGGCTCCCCGAAGGATTGCAAATCGCTTGGGCGATGATGCGCAGCGCGGCGATCGACGAGGCCGTGAAATTGTACGGTCCAAAGGACGGCGACGAATGACGCGCCAGTGCGGAAACTGCACGCTTTGTTGCCGGCTCATGCCGATGGACGCCGGCCGCGATAGTGCGGACGTCGTCAGTGCGGCGATCGAGGTTGGCTTGCTCAAGCCAAACGACGCCGCCCACATGATCAAAGATTTTTTCAAGCCGGCCGGCTGTCGCTGTCCGCATCAACGTCATGGCAAGGGCTGCAGCATCTATGCGGTGCGGCCGTTCGGCTGTCGCACATGGTCGTGCCGGTGGTTGACCAATGAGGACACAGCCGACCTCTCACGCCCGGATCGCTCGCACTACGTCGTCGATTGCATGCCGGACTATGTGACCAACGACGGCAACACGATTCCGGTCATCCAAGTGTGGCTCGATCCGAACTATCCCGATGCGCACGAGGACCCGGCGCTGCGCGCCTATCTCGATCGCCGTGGCAAAGAGGGATGGGCGGCGCTGATCCGCTTGAGTTCGAGCAAGGCGTTTGCGCTGGCGCCGCCGTCCATGACCAACGACGGCAAATGGTACGTCAAACATTCCGAGGTCGTCGAGCGTGAGCACACCGCCGAGGACAAGGTCAAAGCGCTCGGGCCGATGACGCTGACGTTTAAGGAGGCGCCATGACGCGTGACGAGCATCTTGCTTGGGCCAAAGCGCGCGCCCTCGAATATCTCGACCGCGGCGACATTCGAGAAGCGGTCGCGTCCATGTTGAGCGATCTATCAAAGCACCCCGACCTCAAGGGCAGTGGCGACGCGGCCGGTCCTCTCGGGCTCGCCGCGATCATGAGCGGCAGCACGTTGGTCGTGCGGGGATTCATCGAAGGGTTTCGGTGATGATTGACGAACTATCGCCGAGCGAGCGCGATTTGTTGTTGTGGTTGGCGCAAGACGATTTCAGCCAATACGGCGAGTGTCACGGCCGCGACCTCGACAAGCTGATCGCTATGGGGCTGGCGCGCCACCATCCCAATACCGGATTCGATAACCCGTTCATCGCCAAAGGCAGCGGCAAGATGTTTGACAAAGTCTCGTTGACCGAAGCCGGCGTCGCCCGAGCGGTCGAATTGCAAACCAAGAAAGGAATCGACAATGGCTAAACACGTCTCGACCCGAGTCAGAATGCAAGCTGAAACTCAAATGCCCGGCGCAACGCCGCTGCAGTACATTGCGGCTTTGTTGCTGCGTCTTGAGTACCGCGATTTCATGACAATGGCGCGCGACATTCACAGCGATTCCGACACGATCGGCAAGACTAGCAACGACGTCGCCAACATTCTCGCCGGGTGGGCGATGCGCGAACTGGAAAAAGCGGCCAAGGTCGAATGACCAAAAAGATCAAATACAGAGACTTTCCGTTCGAGGACGCCGCCGCCGCAATGGAGGACCTCGTTAACGAAGGCTTAACCGTCCATCAAAAATTCACGTGCGAGGCCTGCGGCCAGCGGCTAACGATGGCCATTCCAAATAAGATTTTCGAAACCGGCGGCTGCGACAAGTGCGGTCACGTCACTGACATAAGGAAAACCGGATGCAACTATCTCTACATCGCCAAGCTTGGGCAGGGCTCGCCATCGCGGCATCACTGATCGCGTCGCCGGCACTGGCGCAGCAATCGACCTTCTATGACGCGCGCGGCTCGGTGGTCGGGCACGCGAACACGACAGCCGGCACTTCCACGAGCCGCACCACGACGTTCTATGATGCGCAAGGCCGCAACGTCGGTTCTGTCTCGACACCCCGGCAGCGTTGATACTATTTTGGCGACGCATGCTCTTGCTCTCAGGCCAGGGTGTGTGAATTTTGGCCCGGTTGGCGTGGAGCGCCGCCGGGCCATCTTATTTTCCCGCCTGTGCGTTACCGTTTTCGGCCCTTGATTTTACGGAACTTTTTCACGCGCGCTTTTGTGGCGGCCCGGGCCTCGTCGAGCGTCTGCTTGCCGCGGGCGAGGGCGATCAGTTCGTAAGCCCGGCGGATCGACAGCCGGCACTCGTGGCGCAATATTTCCGACCACTCCCCCCGATCCCTATCCCCGCGCAGCCGCAATAGGTGGCCTCCCGCGGCCCGGTAAAAGGCCGCCCGGCCGCCGAGCTTGGCGATCGCCAGCATGACGCAGGCCGCCTTAGCCTCGGCGAGTTCCCTGTCCGACAGAAAATAGTCCGGGCCCTCGATCTCGGGCGCTGGCGCCGGCCGGAACCGGATCGTGCGCGGACCGGGCCCGGCCCGGCCGACGATCCCGTAGCGCTTGCGCGCGTAGCGCACGATCGCCTCGGCCTCCGCGATCGCTTTGCGGGCGGCTTCAAGCGCTTGGGTCGCTGGCGAGGCGCTCACGAGTTCCAATCACGGGACAAAAGGGCGGAAACGAAGGGTGACACCCTGACACCCTGACACCCTGACACCCTGACACCGTATCACGGTGACACCCTGACACCCTGACACCCTTGCGCGCAAAAAGGCCGGGACGGAGTTGCCATCCGCCCCGGCCAGTTTAGAGGGGACTAATTTAGGGTGTCGTGTTGGTGAAGCCGACGCCGACGCCGACGCCGATATTGTTCGACGTGCCGCCGCTCGTGGCCGCACCATTGCCGAGGCTAAACGCACCGCTGGCCGCGTTCGATTGACCAGCGGAAGCACCGACCGCCGACGTCAGACTGCCGGCCGGGGTGGTCGTCGCGATGCCAGCACCGAGCGAAGTGTTCGTTCCGGTGGCAACACCGCCGGCCGCCGCTAGACCGGAGGTCGTCGAGTGCGTCGAGGTTTGGGTGTGCCCGGCATTGAAGCCGGTCCCAAAGCTCAACGCAGAACCCGCCAAGGCCGGGGACGCCAAGGCGAGGACTGCGACAGTCGATAGGAGGAGTTTACGCATGGTTGTTTGCCTCAATGTGCTGCCGCTAAGTGTGCGTGAGCCCAAACACGGCAGCGGTGCCGGGTCACGTCGTAGTCGTTGCACGTGCGTCGCGCGCCGGTCCTTTGTTCGATGACCTCGACCGGACCGCCGGCATAGGCAGCGGCAGGGTCCGGCACGGCTTCCGGCGCCAACGCGTACAAGCGGCCATCCGGCCCGGGCTGTGATACATACCGGACACAGACCTCGGGCATCGAGCGATAAATTTCGCTCATGAGACACAATCGGGCGATCGCCGCCCGTCGCAGCCCCATGCTCCAAAGCGTGCGCGCATCGAGCCGCGCAGCGCAGCCGGCATCGGGGACGGTGGTGCCAAACGTGGCGCCGACGCCGACGACCGAGGCGCCAGCGGAAACCGAGCCGAGGCAGGTTTCGAGCCCGGCCGCGGTCAGGCCCGGCGCAAAGACGGCCGGGACGTTCCGCACCGTGCTCGTGCCGGTCAGACTTTCATTGATGTTCGCGGTGGTCGTGGCGGGAG
>Ga0210402_10005543_pt1 | contig 11286 bp, 9 predicted proteins | sample IncBWC7MmetaG_FD_161055 | JGI IMG/M metagenome (GOLD analysis project Ga0210402, IMG submission 161055) | Forest soil microbial communities from Barre Woods Harvard Forest LTER site, Petersham, Massachusetts, United States - Inc-BW-C-7-M | ecosystem: Environmental > Terrestrial > Soil >... | reverse complement strand
CGGATTGCTCGGCAGTTTTGGGATGCTTCCAAGTTACATTCTCGAGAATCAACCGGCAGGATGACGCTACCGCTGCAACACTTTGGCGAAGGCGTTGTTAGCCCGGCTGTCACCCAAGGCTTGCAGGCGAGTTAGCTCTACTTGGATTTCGGGCATGACCAGGCCGGACACGCGTTTGGACCCTTGTGAGCGGCCAAAACCCACGGGGATGCCAATCCCGCTTTCTTTTCGTCGATGCGCGCCTGTGATAAAACGTCTACATGCGAGTAGAGGACGAATACCTGGATGTTCTTCAGAACATCGAGTTCGCCATCGTCAACGAGTTTCGCAACGATGGATCGATCCTGGATCTGGAGGCGGCCGACGCGGTCTCGGCGCTGATTAGAGTTTATGAGGCCGAAGCGGAATCGCGCGGCGCTCCGAACAGACCGCTTTCGGATCGCGCGAGGCGGATCTTTGAATCGGTGCGTCGAATGTGCGAGTGGCGGCTCGGGCGCGGTACCCTACCGGGTCCGGGGCCTGACGGGCCCGGGGAACTGAAACCATTGAACGCGGCCGAACTGGTGCTTTGCCTGAAACGCATCCGTAAGTCGATCGACCGATGGAACAAGGTCGGGGGCCGTCAGGGATACCTGCGCTTTGTGGCCGATTACGTCAAATAGCGCCACCACCCCGGTCCCGATGTTCCACCCCACGCCTGCGCTTGCGACGCCGGACGCAGGCGGCTGCCTCCCCTTGTCAAACTAGGAGAGCTTGCGGTATACTCCTAGACAAGCTAGGAGGAAACTAATCCGTGGGAAAAACCGCAGACCTGCGCGAACGGTCCGCGGCCTCGTTCAACGGGAAGTGTGCAGTTTCCTCGCGGAGCCCTGCCGCGATCACTTCGGGCTTCCCCCAGGTGTCATGAACTCCAAGTGTGTAGGACCATCCCGAGCCTGCAATGCTTGGCTTTACCTGAACGACTTCACAACCGAACGTTTCGACGTTGGCGATGGTACGTTCATCTCTCTCGCTCAAATTACCGTTACGAAAGCGACGGGTGCGTTCTGTTTCAAACCGGCGAGTCGGCTCAGCCACTGTTGAAGAATCCTCATCCATAAGATTATCTGACAACTCAGCTTGCCGCTTACAGCGTGGAGGAAACTGGTTGCTCCTCCACGCCCACCAACGACCACGGCTTCGGCGTGGATCCCTTCAGTCAAGTGCTACTGGGTCACGCTTGCCAGGCACCGAAGCGAGTTCGAGCCAGCATTCGAGCCAGCAGAAGGTACTGACGGGGTGTTTGTCGATTTTCAACAGCGCTCTCCGAGCATGGTCAACCGGCCGTCAGTCCTTCCCCGCTATCTGGGACCGGCCTTGCGAATCCAGTACCTCCCGCACCTTGTGAGCCAGGTCGGTTGGCCCAAAAGGTTTCTGCAGGAACGGTGTTCCCGCCTCGATGCCTTCCTTCAGTACGATATCTTGCGTGTGGCCGGACATGAATAACACTTTGATATCGGGCCTCACCGTCAGAATGCGCTCGGCAAGTTCACGTCCCCCGAGTTCCGGCATCACGACGTCGCTCAGCAGCAGGTCGATCTTTCCCTGGTGCGCCTGGCACACGGCCAATCCCTCGCGCCCGTCCCGGGCTTCCAGGACGACATATCCGCGGCCTTCGAGGATAGTGCTGGCGAGTTTCCGCACCTGGTCCTCATCCTCCACCAGCAGCACCACTTCGGCGGAGCCCTTCGGTGCTTCGGCCAGACCGCCGGCAGGGCGCTTACCACGGTCTGGCACCAACGCTATCGCCGGCAGAAGGATCTTGAATCTGGTACCCTGCCCAGGTTCGGAGTGACACAAAATCGCGCCGCCGCTCTGCTCCACAATGCCCAAAACCGTGGCCAGGCCCAGGCCCGTTCCCTTGCCGGTCTCCTTGGTGGTGAAGAATGGTTCGAATACGTGGGTCTGTGTCTCGGGGTCCATTCCGATGCCGGTATCGCGAACAATCAGTTCGACGTATTGGCCGGCTCCGAGATTGTGCAGGCCGGCCTCCGCCTCGCCAATCGTCACATTTGCCGTCTGGATGGTCAGCGTGCCGCCCGCCGGCATGGCGTCCCGGGCGTTCAGGCAAAGGTTCATCAGCGCCCGCCCAATTTCACCCGAATCGGCTCTCACGCGCCATAGATCGGCGGCGGGGCGAACCATCACCTTGATCTGGTCACCCACTACACGGCGCAGCATTCTCTCGAAGTCGGCAACCACGCCATTCACGTCGAAGACCTTGGGTTGCAGAAGTTTCCGCCGGCTAAAGGCGAGCAATTGGTCGGTGAGCGCGGCCGCCCTTTGCCCGGCGCTTTCGATTTCGTGCACATACCCGATCGCCTGGTGACTAGCACCCAGACTATCCGCCACCAGATGGCTATAGCCGATAATGGCTGTCAGCAGGTTGTTGAAGTCGTGCGCAATTCCACCGGCCAGCCTGCCGACGGCCTCCATCTTCTGGGCCTGGCGAAGGGCCTCCTGGCTCCTCTGGAGAGCTTTTTCGGCCTCCTTGCGCACCGTGACATCGTCGATCGCGACCAGAATCTGATCGAGACCGTCCAGCCGGCGTCCGTTGATGATCAAATCTCTGGTCCCGATGGACGGGAACTCCCGCGCAACCTCGAAGTGGTCAAATGACTCGGCGGCTGTCAAAACGCGATCCAGACGCTGTCGAAGGCCGGGGATGTCCCAACTGCCCCGGCCAAGCGAGTAAAGAAACTGGCCTTCGGCATCTCCGGGCGGAATCAGAAACGTCTTGGAAAACGATTCGTTGACGCTCTTGATCCGCAGTTCGTTATCCAGCACCAGAAGTGGTATCCGAACCGTTCCGACTATCAAATTTGCAAAATTGCGTGACTCGGTGAGCGCTCGATTCTTCGACTCCACTTCCTGGTTGACCGTGATGAGTTCCTCGTTGGTGGATTGCAGTTCTTCCTTCGCCGTCTCCAGTTCTTCGTTGAGACTCTGCAGCTCTTCGTTGGCGGAAAGCGCCTCCGCGGTGGCACTCTGGCTCGCCTCGTCTGAAATCTGGTGTTCCTCAATAACAGACAGCAGCCGTCGACGCGCATCTAAGACCTCTTGCCGCAGCTTCGCGATGTGACGGTCCCGGCCGGCGATCGCCGCCTCGTGCGCCCGCGGCTCCCGGGATTCTCCGACCTGTGGCTCCTCCGCCCTTTGTGCGGGCTCGAGAAGAACCAATAATGCCCGTTTTTGGTGGCCGAATAGCGGCGTTACCTCGATATTCACTTCGTGGATGCTGCCACTCAGTTCGTACGGTACCCGCGCCCGGCGCGCCGCTTCTCCACTATCTGCCGCCTCATGCGCCAGCTTCTCAATTTCCAGGAAGAGTCCGGTATCCGGGATGAGTTTCAATAGGTGGAAGGTCACCTTTCCCGCCGGCAACCTGAAAAACGGAGCGGCATCGCCGCGAATCTCCAGCACCTCCAGTCCTTCGTCCACCAATACGGCGGCCGGGCTGTATTTCGACAGGCTGTACTTGGACAGGAGGATACCGTCGACCGCCTTTCCCACGTCTGCGCCGTCCCAGAGCCCGGAAATCGGTGCTTGCGCCACTATCTTGCCGGAAACGGCGCCTCGACGAGACATGGCGGCCAGAGCGTGGAATTGGTGCGGTCTGTTGGCTATCTCCCGCTTCGCGTAGATTCTGTGATCGCGGTCGATGATGGAGAACATGTCGTCAAAATTCGCCGTCTCGGCCTGCCCCAGTATCAGGAATCCGGTTGGGTTGAGAGCGTAATGGAACATCGGGATAATGTTCTTTTGAACGGCGCCAAGGTAAATCAGCACATTGCGGCAACTGATCAAGTCCAACCTCGCAAACGGAGGGTCGTCGATTAGATTATGCTTGCTGAATACACACAGCTCCCGCAGGGCTTTGCCGACCTGGTAGCCGCCCTCGACTTTTGTAAAGTGCCGATTCAGGCGTTCCGGGCTGACATCGGCGGCGATGTTCTCCAGGTATTTGCCGCTCCGTGCCTTCTCGATGGCAGCTTCGCCGATATCGGAAGCGAAAATCTGAACGGGGTAAGCCGCGCCGGTTTCCTTCAGGTACTCCTGCAACGCTATGCCAATCGAGTAAGCCTCCTCTCCGGTGGCGCATCCTGGCACCCAGACCCGAATCACCGTGCCTGCGGGCCGATTCCGAACGATTGCGGGGAAGGCCAGCCTGGTCAGCCCGTCGAACGATCCGGGATCGCGAAAAAAGCTGGTCACACTGATCAGCAGGTCTCCCCGCAGCAAGCTGCGCTCGCCGGGATCCTGCTTGAGTTGCGCGGCGTACGCTTCGATGCTGGCGATGTTCCGCAAAGCCAGGCGGCGCATAATCCGGCGTCGTACGGTGGTTTCCCGGTAAAGTGAAAAGTCGATGCCGGTGGTTTCGTGCATCACCGTAAGAATTTCGTTGAGCCCGTCGTTTCCTTCCTTCGGCGGAGTCTCCGGTTCCGCGGTTGGCGCCACGGCGAAGTGGGGATGATGCGCAAGCCTCGCCAGTTCCTGGGCGATGCGCGCCGGGGGCAGGACGAAATCGACACAAGCGGCCGCCTCCGCCATCCGCGGCATGCTGGCGAATTCCGCGGTCGCCGGCTCCTGCGCGAAGGTGACGCCGCCGGCCTCTTTGACCGCCTGCAGGCCGAGCGAACCATCGGAACCGGCGCCGGAAAGAATGACGCCAATCGCCCTCCTCCGGCAGTCCTGAGCCAACGATCGCAAGAAATGATCGATGGGCATGTGCGGCCCTGGCGTTTGACCACGGGGGCTTAGCTTCAGCACCCTTTCGGCAATGGTCAACTCCGTGTTGGGCGGTATCGCATACACGTGGTTGGGTTCCGCCCGCACGCCATCGCCCGCCTCCGTGACTGGCATGGTGGTGGCGCGCGCGAGGATCTGGCTAAGGCTGCTCTGGTGGGTCGGATCGAGGTGTTGGACGAGTACGAAAGCAAAGCCCGTGTCGGCAGGCAGATTACCCAGCAGAAGCCGGAATGCCTCCAGCCCGCCGGCGGAAGCACCAATGCCGACCACCGAAACGCCGGATGCCGATGTCCGCTCGCGATCGCCCGCCGGTTCGGCGCCCAATCCGATACTCTGGGGTCCCGGGCTTTCGTTCATGGTGTACTTTGTGCTTATTATAACCGCACTAATACACGGCACGGCGGCACCCTGTGGGGCAGGTTGTTAACCTGCGGCGGATTGTTAATCCGCCTGCGCGATGCGGCAGCGAGCGCCAGCCCCGTGTTGGCGAACCAGCCCGCGTTTCGCGGCCACCCCGTGTTTCGCGGCCACCCCCGAACCACCAAGCTACTACTGCCGAACCTACAGCCAGTTATGTGCCCTCAGGTGCTTTTCCGTTCGAGTGTGTCGCTCGTCTTAAGGCGGTTCCCGCGACAAAGCCGACCGCGGCCGCGGCCACCAGGGAGCCGGTCAGATGCCTCAGACCGAACTTCCGCACGCCGGTGAACACATCGCCCAAGTCATGTTTTTCGACATAGGATGCCGTAGCATCCAGTCGATCCGCCGTGCCGGTAGCCAGATGGTCGATTGCCTGGGAACTCTTGCGTCCGGTTGTGCGAACCCCGGAGGCAACCGCATGGAGCGCGCCCCCTGTCCCATCGCGCGCCACATCCAGTCTCTTGCCGGCGGACCGGCCCAACGCCTCCATTGAGTCCTTGGCGTCTTTGCCAAGCTCCGACGCCGTTTCCGTGATTGTCTTTAAACTAGTCAAGATGTGCCTCCAAAGTCTGGAATGGTTGGCCCGTGCATGCTCCAACAGGAAAAGCAGGGCACGTTTGCCTCCACCACGGATCGGGAGGCGGACCAGCGGAGTCACGGGGTTATTACGTACCAAGAGCGCGAAAGCTGCATGATCGGAGGCAGTGTCTGCACTTCCTGTGTGCGTCTTCCGGCGCCTCAGCTCTGTGTCGGTCGGTAAGAGTACGTTGGCCCCATGCGTGCATAAGTCGACCCTCTGACTCCACCGGAAAATATGACACTGACCCCGCTCGATGAGTTAGGGTCAGACCCTCGGCCCCGGGCCGCCGTGGTGGTCGCCCATCCCGACGACGAGACGCTCTGGTGCGGCGGCTACATACTGACTCATCCGGAGTTTCAGTGGCGTATAGTAAGCTTATGCCGTGCCGCGGATCCGGATCGCGCGCCTAAGTTCCGCCGGGTCTTGCAACGATTGGGGGCGCAGGGTGAGATGGCCGATCTCGATGATGGACCGGACCAGGCTCCGCTGCCGGTCCAGCAGATTCAAGACACCACCGCCCGGCTGCTGGCTGGGTCCAGCTACAATCTGATCTTGACCCACGGCCCGAAGGGCGAGTACACCCGGCATCGCCGGCATGACGAGTGTTGCCGGACGGTCGTTGCGCTTTGGCGATCGTGCCGTATCGACACCCGGCGATTGTGGTTGTTTGCATACGAAGACGGGGGCCGGACATACCTGCCGCGGGTTTCGCAGGATGCCGATAGGAGGGACTTGTTGACAGAGGCCGTCTGGCTCGAAAAGCGCCGGTTGATTACCGATATTTACGAGTTTGGGCCCGACAGTTGGGAAGCCCGGACCACTCCGCGGGAAGAAGGATTCTGGTGCCTCGACTCCCCGGAAGCGGCGGTAAAACTCGCGGCGCGCTGGGAGCAAGAATCGTGAAAGTGCTCGTGTTGACGGAATACCCGCCATCGGCGGCCGGCCTGGCGACGCAGGGCAAACTGTTTTGCAAGGGGCTCAGCGAGATCGGCGTGGATGTTCACCCGGTACATTTCGAATCGCCCCAGGAGAAGGAATGGTATTACCGCTGGTTCCGGCCGGACGTGGTGGTTGGAATAGGGTTCTGGGGCCATGTTCCGCACCTGGTCCTGCACCCGCACCAGTTTGGGATGACAGCCGTGCCGTGGCTGGTGGCCGATGGTTATATCGCGGCTCACCAGGAGGTGCTGAACGCTCTGCCGCTGATCCTGGTCACCTCCAATTGGGTGAAGGAGACATACATCCGTGATGGTCTCAAGGGAGACAATATCGAGGTGCTGCCGGTAGGGTGCGACACGGACTGCTTCACGCCGCGCAGTCGCGATGACTTGAAGGTCCGATTGATCCGCGAGGCTTTGGGAGTGTCCGACGACCAGATCATGATCCTGACCGTCGGCGGCGACGGGGCGTCCAAGGGCGCCCAAGAGGTCATGCAGGCGCTGGCCCTGGTTGATGCTGAGGCGCCTGATGCCGAGGCGCATGATGCCGAGGCGCATGACTTGGGCGGCTCCGACTGGAGATATGTCTGCAAAGTTTGGCCTCAGCCCCGCACCGTCCAACAGAACCGGATCGATCTCGAACTGGCGGCCCAACTTGGCATCGAAAAAAAGGTCATCTACTCCACCAACGTGGTCTCGCACAACAATTTCATGCCTTACTTATTGGCCGCCTGCGATATCTATGCGGCGCCGTCCCGGCTGGAGGGTTTCGGAATGATCCAGGTGGAGGCTAACGCCTGTGGGAAGCCCGTGATCGCCATCCGCGCGATGGCATTTCTCGACACCATGGTCCATGGTGAAACCGCATTCCTGGCGGACGTAGCCGAGGAGAGAAAAATCACCGAGGCGTTATTCGGGGAAGGCCACGGGATCGACAATAGTCATCGCATCGTGTTTCCAAACCCGCGGACAGCGGAGTTCCGGGCCAGCGTGCCCGACATCGCCAGGCACCTCCGGACACTCATGCGGGACTGCTGTCTGCGGCGGAGAATGGGGGAAGCGGGCCGTAAAAACGTGGTCGGGTTATTCGATTATCGCCAGGTAGCCAGACGCTTTGTGAAGATCGTGTCCGCCCGGTTGGGAATTCATTAGAGAGTTTGGGGATCTGGACTAAGACGGAGTAAGACAGAGTAAGCCGGTGTAAGACGGCAAGATACGAAACGCGGTGCGCGGCCTGCGCGCTGAAACGTTAGCCGTCGTCGACGCGAGTCCCGTACGCCATTGAGGTGGCCATGCTTATCGAAGAGAAGGTTATCGAAGAGAAGTCGCTTGCCTCCATTGATCGGGCAGCCGTGGATCGGGCCGCCATTGATCGGGCCAAAGACGCGGCCCTCCGCGTCCTGCTCCATAACGCGCGCGGGCCCTTTCAAGGACTGCCCCGGACCGCCGGGTGGGGATACCCGGAACCTTACACACGGGACCTCATGATTTCAGCCCTGGGCTTTCTGGCCACCGGCAACGAGGACCTGGCGGACGCGCTGCGGCGCACCCTGGTGGCGCTGGCAACCAATCAGACGCCGCGCGGCCACATCCCATCGCTCGCGCACGATCCTGACGACCGTGGCGCCAGCGATACCACGCCGCTGTTCCTCTTTGGCCTGGCGTTGTACCGGAAATCGGCCAACCAGCCGGAGTTCCTGGAAGAGGCAGCGCGGAAAGCCCTGCAGTGGATGTGGTACCAGAGCCCCGACGACACGGTGATGGTATCCCAGTTGCCGACCAGCGACTGGCGTGACGAGCAATGGGTGCTGGGTTTTGGGCTGTATGTGAACACCCTGGTTTACGCCTATCTTCGGCTTTATGGCGAGCACGGGCCGGCCAATCAACTACGGGAGCTGATGAACCTTCTGGAGATCCTTGGAGAGGCCAAGAACCCCCATGAGCACGAGGGTCTGGTGGTGCCGGCCAAGCCCTATTACGCTCTCTACTCTTACAAACTTTTTCACAGCGACCGCTTCGACCTGCTGGGCAACAGCCTGGCCATCCTGACTGGGATTGCTTCGCCCGATCGGGCGCGAAACATGGTGGCGTGGATTGAGGCCGAGTGCGAGCCCATGCGTGCCCGCGGCGAGCTGGCCGTGGATTTGCCGCCCAATTTCTTTCCGTATATCCTGCCCCATCAGGCCGATTGGCGCCCGCGATACAAGAGCTATAACCGGCCCGGCGAGTATCACAACGGGGGCGTCTGGCCGTTTGTTTGCGGTTTCTATGTGGCGGCCTGCGTAGCGGCGGGGCGCATGGAGTTGGCGCGGCGGAAGCTGTTGGCGCTGACCGAACTGGTCAAGCCGTGGCACGAAAACGAGGCGGAGTGGGGTTTCAACGAATGGATCAAAGCGCAGACCGGTCAGCCCAGCGGGCGCGATTGGCAGACCTGGTCGGCCGCCATGTACCTCTACGCTGCCCAGTGCGTGGAGCGGCAAGCCACCCCGTTCTTCGACGAGATCCGCGCCGGCGGTCTGAGCGCACCGGAGTAGCCGGGCCGCTGGCGGTCCCGATTACTCAAGCGCTCTGGCTTCAAAGTCGCACACCGCGTCATCCGCCACGCGGTAACGCACCTCGATCGGCTGGCAGCAGACCTCGCAGTCTTCCACATAGATCTGGCCTTTCACCGAGGTGTCCAACACCATCGATATCCGCTCCCAGCAATATGGGCACGCGAAAAAGTACTCCATTGCGCCCCCCCATAATACAGGAGCGTTTGTGGGGCAGATTGTTAATCTGCGGCGGATTGGCAATCCGCCTGCCTCGGAGCATGTACTGGCGCCGCCCGATTGGCAATCCGCCTGCCGGGAGTTGGCGCGCCGCCGAACTTCCACCAGCGACTTTCGAGAGTGCGGCGGATTGGCAATCCGCCTGCCTCAGAGCATGTACCGGCGTCGCCCGACAGGTTCTCCGCCCGCGCCAGGGCTCCGTGGTTTCCCCGCGGGCCGCCGGTTGCGATCGCGACGCCGTTTTGCCTTGCTCGGGTCGGCATGCCTATATTAGAATTCTTGAAAGGATACGAAATGGACCCAAAACAATTTTCAGAATTGCATGCGAAGTGTTGGGAAACACTGAAGCACTATGTTCACGAGGCCGATAGGATGTGCGAGTTGTTCGGCCAATGCCTCCCCGCACCGGCATCCATTCAGATGCGATCGGACATAGTGGAACAACGCGTTCGCGAAAACAATGCTTACGCCAGTTACGTCGACATTCGCCGGCAACTGTTAGAAGCGGTTCGGATCGGCTACGATCAGTCAAACTGAACCACACTTGCCGCTGATTGTACCTTCTGATCGTACCTTTTTGCCGTTGATTGTACCTTTCTGCCCGTTGATTACACTTTTCTTGAGACGGAAGGCGGCCTGCAGGCACTGTATAGCGTAGTGTAGCCACCCCGCCTGGCGGGAAGAATCCGGCAAACCGGAAGGGTCGTGCCGGTCGCTCACTCATAACCTGATTGTTTTCCATACGGCCCTTGCCGAAACCGGCACGACCCTTCCGGCTTTTCCAGCCTGGTTTTTCCCGCCTCTACGGCACCAGCATGACGGAGGCCTGCCAGAAGGCGGCCTTGTTCGCGGTCGGGTCCAGAACGGTTACCTGGCAATCGTACTTGCCGGGCTGCAGCTTGCTGAGGCCCAGGCTGAAACGCAGCGGCACGGCTTTCGATTTGGGGTCCATGCCTTCGGTCACCGGCAGCGGCGGCGTTTCGAAAGCTTTGGTCTGGCCGCGATAAAAGCTCACGAACGCCACTAATGGCTGGGTGCTGGCGGCGCCGCGCTCGTAGGCTTGTAAGTAGACGTACATGTCCCGGCCTTTGCTGAAGACGCGAGTCACGCTGGGAATCAACTCCTGCCCGTCCTGGATCAGCGGGTTCACCGAGGCCGTCTTGTCTTTGGCGGTGTAAAGCGCATCTCTACGGTCCAGGCGCTGGCCGCTGAGGACCACCGAACTGATGGGAATGCGCTTCTGCTCTTTGTTCAGGTTCGGCACCACGAACTTATTCAGGAATGTCCCGATACGGCCGGTTTCGTCGTCGCGGGCCAGAAACTTCAAGGTGTAGGTTCCGGGCAATAGGGTGAATCCGGTGTCGTACTGGATAGGCTGTTTGGCTAACCGCTCGGCGGTTTGGCCGCTAAGCTTGATATCCACCTTGTCGCGCACATTGGCGACGGTGACGTTGTATTCATCCTTGACTTCGCCGATGAAATCGATGAGGGTGTGCTCGGCGCCGCGGCGGCGGGCCAGCGCCAGCTCGCTGCCGGGAATCTTGGCTACCACGGGCACGAAGTATTCGGCGGAGTTCAACTGGAAAAAGTTTACCTCCATGGCGATGGTCAGCTCGGTGATGGGGTCGCCCAGCATCAACGCGTCCTGCAGTTGGCGTTCCTTATCCACCGAGGTAAATTTGTTGAACGTCTTGCCGGCATAGTAACCCTGGCGATAAGTCAACTTAGCCGATGGATCGCCATTGTAAGTGATCTTGATGCGGCGGAAGCGGCCGTCCAGCGCCGCATTGGC
>Ga0210402_10005542_pt1 | contig 11287 bp, 15 predicted proteins | sample IncBWC7MmetaG_FD_161055 | JGI IMG/M metagenome (GOLD analysis project Ga0210402, IMG submission 161055) | Forest soil microbial communities from Barre Woods Harvard Forest LTER site, Petersham, Massachusetts, United States - Inc-BW-C-7-M | ecosystem: Environmental > Terrestrial > Soil >... | reverse complement strand
AGTTAACAGATTTTCCAGGTGTAAAGCCTGCCAGATACAGGGGACGCTTTCATTGGGTCACTGTTGTCGAAGTGCCTCGCTTTCCCGCCTCTTATCTAACCGAGTTAGTCGAGTGGTCGTACCAAAAGGCACTCGCGTCACTAAGCAAGGCAAAACAGATTGCGGTTCGCACATCACACGCCTGATGTCACCCGCACCTACGCAAGTGTCGCCTACCCAGAGCGGCCTAAGCCTTCTATCGAACGGACAGTCAACGGGCTGCGCGTTCGCTGGTGTGGCGCTACCAAATGAGGCGAGCGTGGCGCTACACAAGGAGATCGCGGTGAGAAGCCCTGAATCCGACAAGATCTTCGCCGGCTCGATCCCGAAGCTCTATGAGGAGTATCTCGTCCCGCTGATCTTCGAGCCGTACGCCGAAGACCTCGCAAACCGCTTGTCGTCGCGAACGCTCTCTCGCGTGCTCGAAATTGCTGCCGGCACCGGCGTCGTGACCCGCCATTTGGCATCCGCACTGCCGGAACGCGTCTCGATTGTCGCCACTGACCTGAATCAGCCGATGCTGGACATGGCCTCCGACATAGGTACGAACCGCCCGGTTGAGTGGCGTCAGGCAGATGCGATGCAGCTGCCCTTCGAAGAAGGAGAGTTTGATGCCGTGGTGTGCCAGTTCGGGGTAATGTTCTTTCCCGACAAGTCGAAGGCGTTCTCGGAGGCACGCCGAGTTCTCAGGGCAGGGGGCGTGCTGCTGTTCAACGTGTGGGATCGAATCGAGGAGAACGAATTTGCCGACACGGTGACGACTGCCCTCGAAGCTCTCTTTCCCAAGGATCCCCCGCGCTTCATGGCTCGCACGCCGCATGGCTACAACGACCTTGAAGCCATTAAGCGCGATCTTTACGGCGGTGGTTTTGCCTCGCCACCGCACGTCCATACAGTTGCAGCGAGAAGTACAGCCGGTTCCCCACGGATCCCCGCAATCGCCTACTGCCAAGGGACACCGCTACGCAACGAAATCGAAGCGCGCGACAAGTCACGGCTCGGCGAAGCAACCGACCTCGCGGCGGCCGCGATCGCCCGACGGTTCGGACCCGGTCCCGTCGACGGCAAGATCCAGGCGCACATTGTCGCTGTGGAACGCTAAAGTTTGCGCCGGTCAGGTCCAATGTGGTGGAATAGCCACGGATCGAACCGGTCGGCCAATCGCCATCATCGGGCGCGGCTGCATGTTAGCTACTCAAGTACTTCGGCTTGAAGGAATCGCGATCTATGCCCAGGCATAAGCCTCATCTTGAATTTTGTCGCGTCGATCTGTCCACTGGGTGGGAAACCATGAACGGCTATCCCGTGACAATTCAGCAGAAGGTGCTGGCGAGCGACTTCGACGAAATGCGCAAAGTGGGCGGCCGTACGCGGCTGATTGCTTGGCGTTCGCTGGTCGATGAGAAGGAAAGATGCTCACGGTAAGCTATGCGCGGCCGGTGACATGACTCTTTCGCTGGTGACACCTGACCAAGCGTTCAACCGGACCCGCCGGAACGCTACTTCTTTCTGGCGCGCGTCCGTGGCTGCGGGCCGGTTGACCTGGACTCGTTAGGCGTCCCGCTCGAGCCGGTATCAGTATGCTTATCCAAGGCAAATGCCACTGCGGCAATATCGCGTTCGATCTCGAATGGGAAGGAGACCCGCCCGACATCCCGGCGCGCGCGTGCAGTTGCTCGTTCTGCGTCAAGCACGGCGGCGTCTGGACATCCAACCCAAAATCTCGGTTGGCGGTCGCTATTCGTGATGCCTCGCTCGTGTCAAAGTACGCCTTCGGATCTCGTACTGCCATGTTTCACGTCTGTTCGCACTGCGGCGCCGTGCCGCTAGTTACCAGCGAGATCGGGAATCACCTCTATGCGGTTGTCAACGTCAACGTGCTGGAAAATGTCGACCAATCGTGGCTTCACAGATCCGCCGTTACTTTCGAGGGCGAAAATGTTGAATCCCGTCTCGCGCGGAGAAAGCATAACTGGATCGCCGACGTCCGCATCATCGCGGAAGGGGGCGCTTGACGACGCCCTGTCGCTCCCGTGCACAACGAGCTAAGGAATCGTCGTGCTCTACATGATTGTTGAACACTTCAAGAACGATGATCCGATTCCTGTGTATCGACGCTTCCGTGATCGCGGGCGCCTTGCTCCGGACGGCCTGCAATACATTTCGAGCTGGGTCGATGAAAAACTCGAGCACTGCTTTCAAATTATGGAAACGGCTGATCGCAAGCTTCTCGATCAATGGATCACGAATTGGAGCGACATTGTCGAGTTCAACGTTTTTCCGGTGATATCCTCGAAGCAAGCCGCCGATATCATCGCATCGCACCTATGAGCGATGCGTTTCCTTCATCGAGAGCAACACGACAGAAGAAATACTGGATGGTACGCGTCGACATCACAGATCAGGAGAGGTACAGGGTCTACATTGCCGCCAATGCCGAGTCCCTGCATAGGCTATGTCAAGAAAAAGAACCCTTGTAACAGTAGCTGGCATCGCTGCTTCGTTTGCTGGCCTCGCCGGCGCGATTATTTTTCTGCTGATAATGAAAATAATAAGCCTCGCGATGGCGAAACTGATGCTTGTTGCCTTGTTGGCGATGTATGTCGGATTCGGAATTCTAATTGCTGTCTATCGCTTGATTAGCAAGCTGGACTGAGCGTCTTACTTTGGAGCACGCCAATGAACTACAACGGTGGCTGTCACTGCGTTCGGGGGCTGCAACGGCAGGGATCAATGTGCGTTGCTTAGAGGGCGTAGAGCTGTCTTCACTCTAGAAGGTGCCGGTTGACGGCGCTCGTTCTAGGGTCACATTTGCCCGACAAGGTGCTGAAGCGGAACGGGAAGTTGGGTGTCCTTACCGATGCTGGGAATCCACGATTATTGGCTGTTCGTTGCAACGGGCGTGTTTTTGAATCTCACGCCAGGGCAGGATACGCTTTACATTCTCGGCTCCAGCATTGCATACGGGCGACGCATAGGTCTCGCATCCGCTTTGGGAATCAGCGCTGGCTGTATTGTGCATACGCTCGCCGCAGCGCTCGGTCTGTCGGCGATTCTTGCGACCTCGGCAACCGCATTTATCGCGGTGAAACTTGCAGGTGCGGCGTACCTTATCTACCTTGGCATTCGCGCCCTTACAGCACGGGCCGATCCCCTTGCGCCATTGCAGCAGCCTGCCTCGATGCCCACAGGACTGGCCTTTCGCCGAGGCGTTCTGACGAACGTTCTCAACCCGAAGGTCGCCCTGTTCTTTCTCGCGCTCCTGCCGCAGTTTATCGATTCCGACAGCCCAACCAAGGTCGGCGCATTTCTCGCTCTGGGCCTTACGTTTGTTGCGACGGGAACGCTGTGGTGTTTGTTGCTGGCCGTGGCTGCTTCACATATTCGCGGATTCTTCGTCCAGCATCCACGCGCGTTTACTCACCTTTCTCGGGCTAGCGGCACGCTATTCGTCCTACTTGGTCTGCGGTTGGCTGCGAGCGAGCGATGATGCCTGGCCCGGATATTCGAGCAGCTTGGCGCGCCGCACCGTCACGCGCAGCACCGTTGCGCCGCTTAGTTTGGTTCCTTAGACGAAAGGAGCTCCAGTGGTTAAGCACAGCGGGGGTTGTCACTGTGGCCGCGTCCGATTCGAGGTCATCGCGCCGAAGCGACTGAGCGTATCGGAATGCAACTGCTCCATTTGCAGCAAGGCAGGTTTCCTGCACCTGGTGGTCCCGGCGGATCGATTCAAACTGCTGAGTGGCGGCGACACACTCAAGACCTACAGTTTCAATACTCACACAGCCAAGCATCTGTTTTGTTCCGTGTGCGGCATCAAATCGTTCTATGTCCCGCGTTCTCATCCGGATGGGATCAGCGTGAACGCACGGTGCATTGATTCTCAAACGATCGAGGAGTTGACGGTTACTTCGCTCAACGGTCGCGAATGGGAGGCCCAGTACCCGAAAGGCCGGGGCGAGTACACGCAGTGACAGCGATCCTGCCGTCTAACTTTTCCGTGCGGGCGTCCGTCCCGCCGGCGAGTGGACATGCCGCTCCTGTCGAAGGTCAGACGTGCATTCAGACGTAGCAGTCCAAATGGCATTTCGATTGAGCTTGCTATTGTTGTTGTTCGCTTGCGCGCTCTGCTTGCCGATGGCGCACGGCGCCGAACGCGTTGGAGAAGCCACATATTTGTACGAACTTGAACGATATGCGCGCGCTGTCATCGGGCTGGAAAAAGAGTTCCTGCCTCTGATCGAGGCAGCTTCCGGCGAGGAACGCTTCGACCTGTATTGGACGTACAATCATCTGACGGGCGCCTGGACGCAAGTTGATTTCTTGCAGACGCTCTTGCGGCTTTCGGTCGCGGCTGCGTCGGACTCGGATGAAGAGATGACCAGAACGGCTCTTCGGGACCAAGCCCAATTTGTGCTTTGGGAGCTGGATTACGCCATCGCCGATCTCGCGCGGAACGTGTCCGAGGTCAGCGGACCGAACCAGTTGCGGATCAATGAGGCTCTCCGCTCGTTGCTATCGGAAGTCCGAACGACAGCCAATGGTTTGTTGGCCGATCAATGTGCGCGCATGCCATGCGCAGCCGGGACCTAACGTCGGCGGTGCTGGCGCGCCGTCCGCTCGGCGCCGGTTCCTTTGGGCTGGTTAAAGCTGCATCGCCTGGGATCGCTATGAACGCTACGAGTCCGATCAACTTGACTCGTAATGCATCTGTCGCGACCACCCGCATGGCATCCTTGGTGCACCTCCTGTCGATCGCGCTCCTGGCCGGCGGCGCGACTCTGCACGTCCCGCTTGTCCACGCCGAAGGCGGCCCCGGCGATAGCATTGGTCACCTGGACGTCGACAGACGCGAGCGGACCTATCTTGTTCACGCTCCGTCCGGCTACGACGGCAAGGCTGCCCTGCCCATCGTGATTGTCCTCCACGGGGGTGGCGGTAGCGGCGCAGGGGCGGTGCGTCTGACCGGAATGAGCGCCAAGGCCGACCGAGAAAAATTCCTCGCGGTCTATCCGGACGGGACCGGCCCTCTCAGGACTCGCTTATTGACGTGGAACTCGGGCAACTGCTGCGGCAATGCGATGAACGCCAAAGTGGACGACGTTGCTTTTATTCGGGCAATGCTCGACCGCCTTGAGCGCGACCATGCAATCGACACGAAGCGAATCTTTGTCACCGGCATTTCAAACGGCGGCATGATGGCGTACCGTCTTGCCTGTGAGATGTCCGATCGAATCGCGGCGATTGCGCCCGTCGCCGGCGCGCAAAATGTCGAATGTCCGGCAGGAGGGCCGGTCTCCGTGATCATTTTTCATGGCACGAAGGATCAGAACGTTCTCCTCGACGGGGGCGAACCGCGCAAACACTTCGGGCCATTGCGCACCGACCGCTCAGTCGCCTACGCGGCGTCTTTCTGGGCGGCGCGAAATGGCTGCACCGGGCAACGGCTGCATCAACGGACCGCATCCTTGCGTACGGAGGCGTACACGGAATGTAAAGACGGAACGGGTATAACCGTGAACATCGTTGAGAACGGTGGTCATGCGTGGCCGGGCGGTGAGCGAATGAGTCCGGTCCTGGACGAGCCAAGCCATGAGGTGTCGGCGACCGATTTGATGTGGGCGTTTTTCGCCATTCATCCGAAACGATGAAGCTCTGTCCTATGCTTGTAGTCCTGCTTCTACCAACAATAGGCCTGGCTGCCTGCGGCAAATCGAGCGAGCAGACGGAGCGGGAGCAAGTGGCGCGTCAAGTCGCCATGCAAAAGGCGCTCGAGGATTCTATCGCGGAAGAGCGCGCAAAAGACCGGCGGATGCGTGATGCCGCCGCGGAAGAGGTGAATGAGCGCATCGCACGCGAGACTGCGGAACACGAGCTCGAAGTTGCCAAGGCGGCGACCGCCCTCCAGGTAGCGCCCACACCGGAGCAGCTGCAGGCCGAACGTGCCGCTGCGTTGCGGAGATACACGGACCGGTTGATGCAAACCGTCAACGATCCGGCTTCCGCTCAGGTTCGCAAGGTGGAGTTGAGCCCGAAACAGAATGGCATGTGCGCGGAGTTCAACGCGAAGAACCGGGCCGGTAGCTATACGGGGTTCAAGCGCGTCGTGGTCACCGATACCCGCGTAACGGCCGAGGAACCGCCAATGGGAGACACGCTGACGCAGTTTCTCCTATTCCAGATCGCCGCCCGAGACACCGGCTGCTTTTCCGATGTCGAGAAAGTCCGTATTCTGCAGTAGCGAGAAGCAACCCGGTGAAGGCAGCAAAGGAATGCTACCAAGGAATGCCACAAGGAACGCCACAAAAATAAGGGGCGCGTTGCGCCCCCTATTTTCACTACCACGCGGTAATTACGATTTCTTCATCGCCTTGGCATCGGCCTTGGCTTTGTCGTAAGTGGCCTTGGCATCGGCCTTAGCGGCCTTCTCCTTGGCTTCAGCGTCCTTCTTGCAGGCCTTCTTCTCATCGCCGGTCTTTTTCTTGCATTGTGCTTCGGCGGCTTCGGTATCGCCCTTGATCTTGGCTTTGGCGGCCTTGTAATCGCCTTCCGCCTGGGCTTGCATCGACTTCGCGTCCATTTTAGCCGCATCGGCCGCAACAGCAACGCCGTTCACCGACATCGCGAACAAGCCCGCCATTAATGTAAGCATCAGTTTACTCATTATTCATCTCCTGTTTCAAAGTGTGCAAAAAAGCTCCGGAAGGGCGTACGACAATGGTGACCGGTGCAATATCGTTCACTCACCGCCTGTCACTCTTGTTTCTGATGCCGCTATCGCGCCCCAGCCAACAGCCAGCTATCTGCGCCATGTCTGCTTCAAACATGGGACACACTTGGCATTTTAACGCGTTTGCGCCAGTTTTGCCCATAAGGCATCAAATCCGGCGTTCGAGGTGGTTGCTTTGCTCGCAGGCTGGTCAAGGCGTGGCAGGGGCGAGTCCGCCTCGACGAGCCACGGAGTCGAGGCACTGCTTTTCGAGCGGGGTAGTTATATAGTCCGGGTGCGGGCAGCAACTGGCGAATTTCTTACCCAAACGGCCCGAGCGCGACAAATACGAGGAGGAGTGAAAGTCATGGCTACACCGATCCGGCCGACAGCGCGGCTGCCGTGATGGAACGAGCATGTTCGGAGGCGGAATGGAAGACGCGCGTCGACCTTGCGGCGTGTTACCGCCTGGTCGAGCTCTACGGCATGTCCGACATGATCGCCAACCACATATCGGCGCGCGTGCCCGGTGAGTCGGGCGCGTTTCTGATCAACGCCTACGGGATGTTGTACGAGGAGATTACCGCGTCCAGCCTGATCAAGGTCGACCACGACGGCAAGATTCTCAGCACGCCCGATTTCGGACCCCTAGACTACGGCGTGAACAAGGCCGGCTACGTTGTCCATAGCGCGGTGCATGCTGCGCGGCCTGAAGTAGCCTGCGTGATCCACGCGCACACGTGGGCGACGATGGCCGTATCGTCGCTCGAATGCGGCCTGCTGCCCTTGACGCAGACTGCGATGCGCTTTCTCAAGATTGGTTACCACGACTATTGCGGTGTCGTATTGAAGCTCGACGAGCAGCAGTCGCTGGTTCGTGACCTGGGCAGCGGCGAAGCGTTGATCCTGCGCAATCACGGCGCGCTGGTCGTCGGCCTCACGATCGGCGAGGCGTTCAATTGGATGCATCGCCTCGAGTTGGCATGCCGGTCGCAACTCGCGGCAATGGCGTGCAATACCAAGCTGATCCCTGTGTCGCAAGCGGTGCTCGAGGAGACGTGGAGCAATTATCAACCGCAGACGCGCAGGGCTTACGGCGTCATGGAATGGCCCGCGCTGCTGAGAAAGCTCGACCGCATCGATGCGACTTACAGAAATTGAGCGTGAAGGATGTGCCGAGATGAATGCTTTTGAACGCGATCATGAGCCGCCTGGCACCGCGAGGCTCGGTCGACAATTTCTCGGCGGTCTCGCGGTCGCATGGCTCGCGAGTCTGCCTGTCACCTCGCACGCGCAGGCTTACCCGACCCGACCGGTACGCATCGTGGTGGCATTCACCGCCGGCGGTACGACCGACATCCTTGCTCGCAGCGTCGGACAGCGACTCACCGAGCGACTGAACCAGCCTTTCATCATCGACAACAAACCGGGCGCCGGCGGGAACATCGGCACCGAAATCGTCGTGCGGTCTCAACCGGACGGCTACACGCTGATCGTCGATTCGGTCGGTCCGATCGCGGTCAATCCCACGCTCTATAAAGGGCTGAGTTACAACCCGCTGACCGACCTGGTTCCGATCGTGCAGATTGCCGATGTGCCCAATGTGCTCGTCGTGCATCCCTCTCTCGGCGTGAAGAATTTCGAGGAGCTCGTCGCCTACGCCAAAGCCAACCCCGGCAAGTTGAATTACGGCTCTACCGGCATTGGAACCTCGTCGCACCTCTCCGGGTACATGCTGAGCAAGCGGTTGGGGATCGAGGTGACGCATGTCCCGTACAAGGGCGCCGACGCTCTCAATGACCTGCTGGCCGGCCGCCTGCAGTTCATGTTCGCGACGATTCCATCGGTCATTCAGCAGATTCACGGCGGCAAGCTGTTACCCATCGCCATGAGCAGCGCGAAACGGTCGCGCTCGTTGCCGGACGTGCCGACGGTCATTGAAAGCGGCTTGCCCGGGTTCGAGGCCGGGTCATGGTTCGGTTTCTTCGCACCCAAGGGCACTCCTGAGCCCGTCATCGCCCAGCTCAACAGAACGGTGAACGAGATCCTCGCCTTGCCCTCGATCGAGAAGCAGATGATCAGTCAGGGAGCCGATCCTGTCGGCGGTACGCCAGCCGAGTTCGGCCAGTTCGTGCGGCGCGAATACGAGAAGTGGAAGCTGGTCGTGCGCGAGTCGGGCGCGACGGCCGAGTGACCGCACGGGTGCCTGCGCGTTGCAAAACAATTCGTTTTTGAACCGAGGTTGCAGATGATGGCTCTCACTTGCGCGGCTATTCTCGCTGGCCGTGCGCCCAAGGACACGCCGGTCACCGTAAAGGGTTGGGTGCGCACGCGGCGGGATTCGAAGGCCGGCATTTCCTTCGTGAATGTCTCCGACGGCTCCTGTTTCAATCCCGTTCAGGTCGTCGCCCCCAACACGCTTGCCAATTACAACGACGAGGTCGTGCGCCTCACCGCCGGTTGCGCGGTCGAAGCGACCGGCATTATCGTGCCTTCGCCGGCGAAGGGGCAGCCATTCGAGATGCAGGCGAGCGCAATCCATGTCGTTGGCTGGGTCGAGGACCCGGATTCTTATCCGATTCAACCGAAGCCGCACTCGCTCGAATTCCTGCGCGAGGTCGCGCACCTGCGGCCGCGCACCAACGTCATCGGCGCCGTGTCGCGGGTGCGCCACACTATCGCGCAGGCCATTCATCGCTTCTTCCACGACAACGGCTTCGTCTGGGTGAACACGCCGATCATCACGACCTCCGACGCGGAAGGCGCGGGCGAGCTCTTCCGCGTCTCCACGCTGGATCTGCTGAATCTGCCGCGCACCCCCGACGGCAAGATCGACTTCGCTCAGGATTTCTTCGGGCGTGAGACTTTTTTGACCGTCTCGGGCCAGCTCAACGTCGAGACCTACTGCATGGCGCTGTCCAAGGTCTATACCTTCGGGCCCACGTTTCGCGCCGAAAACTCCAACACCAGCAGGCATCTGGCGGAGTTCTGGATGATCGAGCCCGAAATCGCTTTCGCGGCGCTGGCCGACAATGCGACGCTGGCGGAGGCCCTGCTGAAGCACATTTTCAAGACGGTGCTAAGCGAACGTGCCGACGACATGGCTTTTTTCGAAGAGCGCATCGAGAAAGGCGTGATCGCCAAGCTGCAGGGCATCGTCGACTGCGAATTCGTGCGTATGGACTACACCGAAGCCATTCGCGTCCTGGAGCAGGCGAAGCAGAAGTTCGAATTCCCGATCCATTGGGGCGTCGACCTGCAATCCGAGCACGAACGCTACATTTCCGAGACGCACGCCCGCAAGCCGGTGATCCTCATGAATTATCCGAAGGAGATCAAGGCGTTCTACATGCGGCTCAACGACGACGGCAAGACGGTTGCGGCGATGGACGTGCTCGTGCCCGGCATCGGCGAGATCGTCGGCGGCAGTCAGCGCGAGGAGAGGCTGGAGATACTCGATGCGCGAATGACAGAGGCCAAACTCGACAAGGAGCATTACAGCTGGTATCGCGATCTGCGCCGCTACGGCACGGTGCCGCACGCGGGATTCGGTCTTGGCTTCGAGCGCACGGTCGCGTATGCGACGGGGCTCTCCAACGTGCGCGATGTCATTCCCTTTCCGCGGACGCCGGGCAATGCGCGGTACTGAACAGGTGGGAAACTAAAGTTTAGCGAAATGTGTGGCAGCTTCCGCAAGAATCTCGTCATCCCCGCCGATCCAAACTTGCGTCATCCCCGCCGATCCAAACTTGCGTCATCCCCGCGAAGGCGGGGATCCATTTTGCGACCGAAGGATCAATGGATTCCCGCTTCCGCGGGAATGACCATCCTAGAGTCCACGTCGCTAGTCAGCGCCATGCGCCTGCCGGGAATCGACCGGTGCCTCGGCGCGATCGTCCATACCGTACTCGCGGATGACCTGTGCGACGCACAGCCGATAGCCGGCGAAGATCGAGTTGCGGCCCGCGCTCTGGATGCGTCGATGCGCCTCCAGGTTGCGCCACTGCCGCACCGCGTCCTCGTCACGCCAGTACGAGAGCGAGAGGATCTTTCCCGGCTGGGTAAGGCTCTCGAAGCGTTCGATCGAGACGAAGCCGTCGATATCGGCGAGCAGGGGCCGCAAGCTTGCCGCCGCATCCAGATAGGCGTTTTTCTTGCCGGGATGAGGTTCTGCTTCGAAGATCACCGCGATCATGCGCGCTCTCCCTGGTCAGTCGAGGCGACACGCAAGCCGCCCCCGAGCGATTCGAGGAACGTACGCTCCTCGCGCAGGATCAGCCGCTTCTCCCGCGCGAACGCGAAGTTCGAGCGCCCCTCCGCGTCGGATTTCAATCTTGCCCGATATGCTTCATACGCGCCAAGGCTCTCGAATGCGATCAATCCCCAGGCGACGTCGTTCGTCCCCTCGTGAGGCAGGAAGTAACCGACGAGGTCGCCTCCGCAACGCGGAATGATGCGCCGCCAGTTATTGGCGTACTGCCTGAAGGCGTCGAGCTGGAAGGGATCGATTTCGTAACGGATGAAGCAGGTGATGGTCAT
>Ga0210402_10005541_pt1 | contig 11288 bp, 11 predicted proteins | sample IncBWC7MmetaG_FD_161055 | JGI IMG/M metagenome (GOLD analysis project Ga0210402, IMG submission 161055) | Forest soil microbial communities from Barre Woods Harvard Forest LTER site, Petersham, Massachusetts, United States - Inc-BW-C-7-M | ecosystem: Environmental > Terrestrial > Soil >... | reverse complement strand
GTTGTTGTCGGGTTTTGGCAGCGCGGCCACGGCCATCGACAACAGCCTAGGCGTGACGGAAGGCTTCGCGGAAATTCGGGCGCCCTTGATTCAAGATATGCCCGCGGCCAAGGAGCTATTGTTCGACACCGGCTATCGGTACTCGAGCTACTCAAGCAACAGTGGGACGACCAACATCGGGTTTAAGTCCAACACTTACAAGTTCGAGGTGCAGTACGCGCCCATCCAGGATGTACGTCTGCGCGTATCCTATGACAAGGCCATTCGTGCTCCGAGCATCATCGAGCTCTACAACCCACAGCTCGTCGGTCTGATTCAGTCGGGGAACGATCCATGCGCGCCGCCGGTCACGTTCACGCAGGCGCAGTGCGCCAACCTGGGCGTCTCGGCCGCTCAGTACGCCGCGAGCGTCGCGGGCGCCGCGGTCAACGGAGTAAATCCCATCCCGCAATGCGTGGCGGGTCAGTGCTCACAATTGCAAGGGGGCAACCCGGCGTTGAAGCCTGAGCAGGCTGAAACATACACCGTCGGCGTCAACTTTCAGCCCAGCTTCCTGCCGAAATTTACGGCCAGCCTCGATTACTTTCACATCTCGATAAAAGACGAGGTCAATGTTTTGCCCGCGGCGAACATCATATCCGGCTGCGCCAACACGGGCGATCCGACGCTTTGCAGTGCGGTTGTTCGCAGCCCGCAGACGGGCGGCCTGCAGGGGGCCAACCTCGCGACCGGAGGTTACATCGTCCAAACGAACGTGAACCTAGGTCGAGTGCTGGCCAGCGGCATCGATTTGCAGATGTCCTACGTACAGGACCTGCCGCCCGCTTTCGGCAGCGTGCACTTTGAGATGAATGGCTCGTGGCTGCAACATTCAATCACTACCCCAGTTCCCGGCGGCGGCAGTTATGACTGCGCGGGCTTGTTCGGCTTCACCTGCCAGACAGTGAATCCGCGTTGGCACCATAATTTCCGCACCACTTGGAATACGCCCTGGGATGTATCGGCAGCTCTTACCTGGCGTTACCTCAGCGCTGTCAACCAAGATGCCAACACGGGCAACCCCTTGCTGGCGAATCCCAATTACAACTTTGACGTTTACAACGCGCGCATCCCCTCATTCAGCTTCCTGGATCTGGAAGCGACCTGGCATCCGACCAAAATCCTCACCATCCGGGCCGGTGCGAACAACATCCTCGACAAGGATCCGCCGCTGTTGGTGTCGCAGGCAGGACTCGTGGCGGGTGGTACCGCGAACACCGCCGATGCCTACGATATTTTCGGTCGGCAGTTATTCGTCGGGTTTACTGCAAAGTTCTAGATGTCACCATGAAATCGTTGCTCTCCATGATTGTTCTTTTGTCTGCCTGTGCGACGGCACCGCCGCCGCAGTACAAGCCGGCGGGTACGAGCGAGCGGCCAGGGACGGCCGGTTCCGTAGCGATTACCGGAGATGAGTTGAGGCGGACCGGCCGGACGGAGCTGGGCGACGCGATCCGCGCGTCGTCGCCGATTTTTCGCTGATCGGGCTTCAGGGTGCGGCGACGGACTACACAGGCTGTCGATTGAGATGCCCCTTCTCGGCCTTGGGCGTAGCGACGCTTGCCGCGTTGAGTTGCTCGAACCTCGTGGCGGCGGAGCGCATGGACCCAACTCCGCCGGAAGCCAAGGTTGCCGAGACACGAGCCGAACTCGCGCACCGGGTGAGCACCTTCGTCCGCGGAGTCACTCGGAATCCCGGATTTTCTGAGAACGAACCGCTGGTCCGCTGGAATACGCCGATCTGCTTCTATCTAGCCGGATTGACCGCTGAACAAGTCAAATTCGTGTTGGCCCGGCTATCACAGACCAGCTCCTCCGCCGGTGCACCGCTCGCCCGCACGCCGTGTCAACCCAACTTCATCATCCTTGCGACCTCGGAACCGGAGCGCGCCCTCAAGGCGTCGTACGCCCGGAATCCTCAGCTCTTCGGTAATGAGACGCCGGCACACCTTCGCCAATTCCTCGAGAGTTCTCAATCCCGTCCCGTTCGCGTCTGGTACAACATCAATTCCGGCCGCAAGTCCGGGGTACACAATGGCCACTTCGTCCCAAGCAACACTCAGGCCGAATCTTCGCCATTCGTCGGAAATACGGCGTTCGATTTCTTTTCGATCGTTGTGATCATCGACACCAATCGGACGGAGCACACCCGGCTGGATCAGTTGGCGGACTATTTGGTCATGGCGGGACTGACGAACGCTGATCTTGACGCCGACTTGGGAAGCGCGCCTTCAATCCTGCGGTTGTTCGCTCTATCCGGAGAAAATCAACCCTCGGGTCTCAGCGGTTGGGATGCCGCCTTCCTCAAGGCACTCTACCAATCGAATCAGACATCGCGGACCCAGCGCTCCGAAATCGCAGAGAGGGTAGCCCATGACATCTCGGCGCTGATGAGCGCCGAGAGCGCTACGGAATAGTGGGCCCGCTCACCATCGAATTAACGCGAAAAACGTCTATTTCTATAGGATTAAGGCGGCAACGTGCCGGCGTCGAGGACCAACTTTCAACATGTCCACCAGGCTATTTATAGCAAAGAGGGGGCGTTGTGCTAAGCCAAAAGCGGCCGACGCTACCGGAGTATCGAAATAGACGTTGGAATGGACAGGGACGATTTGAAGGATGACAATGAAGGCAAGGGGACAAAACCCGCGACAAAAATAGAATTTGGGACAGAGGATGTCGGTAAATACCTGTGCTTCATCCGTGACGGCATGCACTAGGCATCTCGCAATCATTCTCAGCGTCGCGATCATCGCCGGAATCTCGCCGGCCGCTAGGAGTGCTGAACCGTCGCTTGCCAGCGACCGCGACCTGGGCTTCTTCGGCGGTACCCGCGATGAGGTCCTCGCTCAATGCAAACGAGTCGGTCTGGTTCGGCTTGCCGGCCCGGCTTTCCCAGGGGTGGACCCAGGAGCTTCTGACCGGCTGGAAACCGCAGCGATGCGCGCTTTGCGGCTCGCGGGCCTCGAGGTCGTGGGGCCGGCTTCTTTTTGGAGCGCTTACGACCGCCTCGACAAGGCTGCCGGAGGTACCTTCGATCCGATGACGGGTGCTGTGCGCGGCGGTGTCGCGAAGGAGGTCTTTCAGGGCGCCGTTAAAGAATTTTTTGCGCTGGAGCAACTGGGTTGCATCGCCACGCTGCGTGTCGTGCTGGTTACGGCGAACGATCACGCCAACCTTGCCACCTGGGATGGTGCAGTCGAAACCGTCGATGGCCAAGCTCCGAGAACCTACTTGCGGATTTTGGCAGAGAGGGCGGTCGGCGACGGCAAGATCAGCGCGATTTCGGCGCTCTTGCAACTGTATGATCGCGGCGACCAAAAAGTGCTCTTCGGGCGCAGGGGCGGGGTGCAGCTGACGGCATACTACGATCCGCGCCTGCGCGCGCAAAATATCGGTGTTCTGGCGGTGCCTCACGCCAAACTGCTGCAGGACGATAAGCGTATTGAGCGCGCGCTCGCCTTCGCGACTGCGCCACTGCGCTATTCTGCACAACAGCTGGCTGCCGAAGAAAGAAATCCGGCGGTCAACACGCTGCTTATTTCCCCAGCCAGCCTGCCGGCGCCACCGGCCGGCAGCAGCCTGAATCCCGAGCCGGCACTTCTGCTGCCGCGCGAGCAAATGCTAAGTTCGGTCCATCGGGTCGTGCTGGGTCCGCTGCTGCTGAATGGAATCAATCCGCCCGCCGACGTGGCCCTGCGCTACCAAGCATTGATGCATGAGCGGCTGGCGAAGCTGGGGTGGGACGTGATTGACTCCGATTCGCTCAACCTTGACGCGAATGATGCCGTCCACATTGTAGGCGGGGTCTATGATCCCTTCACGGGCAAGAGCGATGCCGACAAGTTGCACCAGTCCAACGAGGTCCTCATCAAGCGATTGTCGTTGGGCGCGCCGCCCGATGCGATTGTGTTCATCGCGCTGGTCGAGGTAACGGCGGCCCAAAAGCTAGGCAACGCCGTCTGGGACGGCGCGGAGCAGAACGCCCAGAATCTGGGTACGGCGGTCCATCACTCCAAGCTGTTCGGCGGCACGGAACTCACTGCTGCCGGCGAGGCCACGATATCAGCCATGTCATTGCACGTCTTGATTCGCGATGCCGCCGGAGTGCTCTTGTATGACAAGCGAGGCGGCATCGAGCTGCTGCAACAAATGAGCTTGACGACCCGTCCAACCCAAGTCGAGCAACACTTTACCAATCTTTTGCCGGCCGATCTCTTCAAGGATCCGCAACGCGATGTCCAGGCGGTCGATCTCGCGCTGAGCGAATTACTGAATCCTTCCGAAGAAGAGGCCGCGAAACTGAAGGTGGCCAGGCATTGACGAACGCTGATCTTGACGCCGACTTGGGAAGCCCACATCTCGGCGCTGATGAGCGCCGAGAGCGCTACGGAATAGTGGGCCCGCTCGGACTCGAATTGGAGGGCATTAACACGTTTTTCACAGGGTTTTCGCACGGCGCTAATCTCGCGTACCCCGGCTCGTACCCCATCGTCGGTCAGGCTTCTCTTCCTCCCTGCAATCTGCGTGAAATTCGCTGTGAGGTCCACTGTTACACCGTCCGCCAACATCCGTTTAGTACGTCAGTGGTCGGGGCTAACGCAGCCACTTCCACCGTTCGGCTAGGGAGCCTAACAATTCATTGTCGATGCTTCCAAACATTCAAACTTTCCCAAAAACGAGCATTAGCGCCAGCGCACCGTAGAGCAATCAGGTCCTTGCGAAACAATGATGACAGTCCCGTAACTCGTCCATTTTGGGCTCTTTACGGGAAAGACGCATACGAAAACCTTTCAGTATGTTACGTCCTGCGTGCGCTCACGCTGCCCGCCAACAATTGGCGAACCAATCTTGGCAGTAGCTTTAACAGCGCCGCGGCCCGAGAATCCTATCTCCCGTAAATGGACTGAATCATCTAACGGGAACGTAATCGTGACAGCTGTGCTCCGCTTAAGTACGTTCTCAATCGCATGCCGGTCTTCAATCCGCCACACCCAGTTTTCGTTTACCTTGCCTAGGCAAGTCACCGTTGATCCTTCCAACGCGCCGCCGCCATTAATAAGAACTCGCGATTGATCGTTCTTATCACACGGACCAACTGAAGCGTCGATCCTCCACAGGCACGCGTTGTTGACTTGGCAATATTTCGAAAGAAATTCCCCGTTGTCATTCTTTGTTGACGCCAATGTCCATCCGTTCTCATTTGGAACGATGTTGCTTCGCCAATCGCCGTAGGAAAATAGTCCATCTGGCCCCGAGGCCGCAGCACTGCTCTGTGACTCGCCGTGGCTGCCCGCATCCCCGATGACTAGGAGACCGTGTCGGTTGTCGATGGACCAGCTGGGTAGATGAGAAAGAAAGCTCTGTCCCAAGAGGAGGGTTCCTCCAGCCGGCGTGACGCTGCCCACAATATTTCGAAGCTCAAGATTCCCGATCTTCAATGTGCGAATGCGAAATCGACGAGCTTCTTGGCGCGATCCGTCGGCCAGTTCGTAGACTTGCGAGGCCATCATGTCCTTCGATGTGATGGTTCCAGTGCGTGACAAGGTTGAAAAGACGTCTGCAGGGATGACCACGTCAGCAGCACCGCTATCGATTGTGAAGTCGAGCGTGATCCTGTCGTTGACTTGAACGGGTAGCACTAGAACCCCGCCCTCACGCCTAAGCGGAATGCTTTCAGCGTCAGCGCGATTCGCGGTACGCGCCGAAATCAAGATAAGTACGATAAGTATGGTGATCAACCGCACAAATGGTCCCCGTTTAGAAGCCTAATAAGCCGATTGAAGCTTTATTTGCTGCTCGCGCCGCTCTTCACCGCGAGTTGATCGCAAACAGCACGACTAATTTCAAAGCTCTCCACGAGGACGCCATCGTTGGCGAAATACTTAATACCCACCGTCACGTTTTGATCGAGCAACTTTTTCACATTCGGTACACCGCACGTTCTACCTTTGTCTTGCTCCACTGACGCTGCCAGGGACGATTTATCCACCTCGGAGGCGGTCAAATTTACCAGCGTCATGTAGTACGTCATTCGAGACCCGGGGCCCGCCTCGGCTTTATCGAGCCGCACACCCGCGCTGGTTTGCTTGTGCTCGCTATTATTTATAGCTGCCGCGGCCTTGCCCAACTGATACGGGATCGATCGTCCCTGTACAAACCCGCGAATCCCGCCACACGCAATCAGCACCACGAAGGCTATACCGATGCCGATCGCCACTCCTGTCCAGCCGCTTTTACCTCGTCGCTTCCAGAGCAGCGCGAAAAAAAGAGCCGTCCAAAACAGGACGCCAGATGCGCTTTGTGGATTTGTGGTGTCTTGACCAGCGAACGCGATAAGTATCTCGTCCGCATAAATGCCTACCAGCGCGACGCCGACCAGGACGAGCCATATTGAATACTTTTTCCTCTGCGCGGGCTGAGGCAGTGTGTCCTTGTCCTGAATAGCTGTGCTTTCCATGTTTCGTCCTTTGACAGTTAGTTCACTTGCAGGGCCAAAACTCCTGCAACGCATTGATTATCGCGAAATCGCGCCGCTCAGCGCGACTCGCAGTTCGGAGGCATGTAGGACTTCACACTGAATTGGGGCAATTTGAGCACCGCGTCACGCTGATCGGCCACCTCCCGGTCTGTTACCAGGGAGAACTTTCGCCAAATGGACCCCTGCAGGGAATACGCGGATTAGCGGACGGATACAAACATTCGAGGACAACTCAAACCGGTCGGGATGCTGCAAGTCGCCAAAATCCAAGGTTCGGTGTCACCCCTATTCACTCAAGTTTGTTGTCCCACACGTCACCGAGTGGCCCGGGCGCCGGCCTGATACTTCAGGCGTCTTGTTTCACGAGCCCGCGCAACCTCGTCGCTGTCCTCCGAGACTACCTCTCGAGTAGTAACACGACGAAAGTGCATCTTTCCTTTGCTAGTCATCGCTCGCCGAGCTAGGTCGGGATTCCAAAATGGGTAGTATGGATTACAGCTCTCGCGTTGCGTGATGATCGATTCGAAGCGACCATTTCCGAGAAGGTCGCGGTATATGTGACGAAGTGCGTTTTGATAAAGTGTCGCCAAGACGGATGCCAAGCGTTTACCCGAGGTGCACTGACCATAGACCTGGACGTATTGGTGCGGTGAACTAGCCAACACAAACCGGACTTCAACCAAGAATCTTCCGCGAGATGCCAGGCGCCAAGGCCGAAGACATCTTTTGGCGAGTGTTGGGAGCAATTCATGAAGAGATATGACCGCCAAGATTTCACCCGTTATCGATTAGGAGCTGACCGACGTGTCCCTTGCAGTTCGATATCGCGCCAATGGGCGATAGACTAATAGCTCATGTCTATTCGACAATCCGTTAACTGCTATGCGATCGCGAGTTCCAGTTGTGCCTAGATCGGAAAATCGAACACCTGGTCACAGAAATTGCGGCTAAAACATCTCGTCCGGTTGCCTTTCGTGCGCATCGGCCACGCCGGCGGCATTTCGTTTTGACACTCCCTCTTTGACGGAAGCCGTCTGATCAAGGCAAAACTAACGACGATTGTGACGAAGTCGAGGGTCCGGGTTCGCCCCGGGGGCATCACCCCACCTTCTATTCGTGGCTACCCATACCCCGGGGGGTTGAACCAACGAATTGACTCCAGTCCGTAGATTCGATCGTCTGGGTCGCTGATTTTCACGATGCTCTTCAACTCGCCGTCTACAAAGCGCGCTCGATACTCGAGAAGTCCATGGGGCGCTTCGTCGTCGTCTCCGAGAAAATCAATGTATCCCGTCGGCTCGAGATCTCGACCAGCCTCATTAACGAGACGCCCCGCCGCGGTGATCCGATATCGGCTGAAGTTTCCTGGCCACGGAAGAGATTTCGTCTGGAACCAGGCGTCAGCGGGGACATCTCGATCTGGCAATTTAACTTCGCAACAGATTTCGTCATACAAGCCCACGGCCTAGATCTCCAGTTCGCCAGAGACCGTCTCTCGCCGCCGCCCCAGCTCGAGCGCCGCGGCTGAATCCCCTAGGCACAAAACACGAGGCATCCTTACAACATTGGTCAACGCAATCTCGGGCCATCCGTCAAGATCATCATCGATTGCAACCCGGCAGCGACCGTAGTTCACTTATCGAGATCCACATCAGGCCACTCGACTTTTGCGTTCCTAACTAAATCCGGATGGATTAGAAACTTTTCGACATTGCATGCCGCCAGCCTCTGGCAATTCCGCAGCGTTTGGTAATAGAACGCATGAAGGAAGCCCAGGTCAGCCATGGGAGTGCTCCTTATCTGCCAGTGGTAGATGACCCTTCCACTGCGACCATTGCCATCCGTGAAAGGGTGAATGCTTTCGTATTGTACGTGTGCATTCCACGCGTCGATTCGCTCACAGTTGACGTCGTCCAAAAGCGCCCCGAGCATTTCACGGATATGCTCGCCGCCTTTGGGCGGTACATAGCTGCCGACGCGCACGTCCATGCCCGGGTAAACTCGTAGCTTCGCGTTTCGCTGATAGACGGTCACGAATTTTTCAAGGTCTCTGATGGTGAGATTTTTGAGCTCCATGACCCGATCGTGCTCTACCAGCTCTTCAGCGGTTGGCTCGCGTTCAATCCCTTCTATCCGGTTGCTCTCCGCGACCTTTTCAAAAGTGGTCAATCCCTTCTCCGAACAGTTCTTTGTGAAATCACTGCGATCCTGCCCTTTCGGCCAGTCCGCGCTTGCAGCGCTTCGCTCGTTCCTCTCCCGCCCTTCGTCCAATTCCAAGCGGCACTTTTGAGACGTATCCAGTAAGGCGCGTCAATCACGCTTCTTCATGTAGCCACTGGAAGACCGCACGGCCGATCGCGAAAGCCTCGATTACCGCTTCAGCAAGGAATCCAAGAACTAGAACGGGAAAAAGCAACACAATCACAACCCATGACGAGTACTTCATTCAGCTGCTCCAGAAGAAGCGCTAGGGATCGACTGGCGGAACTTGGGCGGAATTAAGGGCCTCTACGACGAGGGAGTCCAGACCAAAGCCGGTGATACCAGGCCGGGAAGCTAAATGACTTCTCTGGAAGTCCCACTAGGCGACGCAATGCGTTTGGGAGCCTAACGAAGGCATTCCACCCGATTGTCCATTTCAGGGAATGCGATTCGCGCATGTTTACTTACATCGGTCTTCTATGGATCATCATTTGATTCGTCATCGAGCTCCGCGTCAATAAACCGCTCCGCTGCTTCCATCAAATAATATCTAAATCTCACGGGCACACCAGGGATGTCTCGAATCTCAGGGGCCAGCTCCACTTGAACTTCGCCGGGTCGTTTTCGAATTATCCCCACAATCCTGCCGTTGCGCTGAATCTCAATGTCTGGCTCTTGAGAACGCGCGCGCGGCTTTGTTTTTCGCGTCGATGGTGTCGAAGTCTTCATTTTAAATCGGCTCCGGTCTTCGTCCGCTCCACGCACTGGTGTTTGCCTTCGGCACACATATTTAGCTGTGTTCCCGTAAGCGGTCTGACGACTATAGTCCGTGGACCAGTAGTCTCGCAAGCTTTATCACTGGTGCATGGCATCAACGTCGATTCCGGCCGCCTTTGGATTAGTACTGCGTGACCTCCGGCAGAGGGCAGGACTGAGCCAAGAGGCATTGGCGGACGCAGCTGACGTTGACCGAACCTATGTATCGTTGCTAGAACGAGGACTTCGGCAGCCAACCCTAGAGACGCTTTTCTCGCTTTCCCGCGCACTGAATGTTTCCCCTTCCACGATGGTGTCCAGGACCGCATCGCTTGCAGGCTAACCTTCCGAAACGCGGCGCCGCGGAGAGTCGCAACCAAGGGCCTCTACCGAAGGGCGCCAGACGGGAAGTTAGACCAAATTTGGCTCAAAACTGAGCGAGCGATACTCCATCGTCGCCGGCGGCAGCGCACCAACTCTTCCCTCTCCGCGGAGCCTTCCGGAGGTTTTTGTGTCGCATTTTTTGGCGGGGCTCCTTAAGGGCTCGCGGTGATCACACGCGATCTCGGAGCGACTCCCTTCAAAAGCTGCGTGGATCCGCTGTAGGACTCAAACCGTCCGCGATCGGCATAGCGCGGCAAAATATGGGCGTAGTCGCGTTCAACCGTGATCGGACTGTCATGGAGCGCCCTTGCCGCAAGAAAGAAGTTGCCGAGCGTAGCCTTGATGATATGTGTTGCTACGATATGCCGAAAGGAGTGGGGACCGATGCCTTGACAGTTCTCGACGTACTTCTCCGTCCAATTGCGCACCACGACATCAAGCTTATCAAATTCCCGATCTGGATGATCTGTGGAAACAAACACAAGCTCTGGCCTTGCGCCTCCTATCAGCGGACGGTATGTGCGAATGTATCGAGTAATATATGGGGTCATGGATGGATCCACGGCTTGATCGTAGTCATGTTCCTTAGCTGCTCCTCGCATGTTCTTGAAGAGCTTCTTGCATATGACGATACGCCAATTGCCATCAGCCATCTGGCGCAGCTGCCCCGTATTGTCGGGTCGGTAAGTAAGCTCGGTAAAATTCAGTATTCGTAAAGGGTTTGAGGTCAACATTGCCGCCAGAGCAATATCGCGTGCCCAGGTGACCTCGTGCTCGCCGCCTGTCGTGTGCCGGTCCCCTTCGGCCTTATTGATAGCCCGCATCAAGGCATCGAGTGGTCGATCGAGATCCAGAATGTGCTGAATGGGCTCGAAAGGCTTTCGAGACCTCCCATCTTTTTCAAAGTTCTCCTTTAGCATGGGTAGAATTTCGAGGTGAATCCATTTCAAGGTGGCATCGCATCGCGCGAGCCAAGCGGCGGCGTCGTATCCGAGACTCGCGCCAATTCCAGCCTGCTTCGGCAGGAAGCCATCTTCCGAATGAAGAAGCATCAGTACCGTGTCAAAGAAATATACGTGACCGCCATGTGTCTGCCCGGAAGCCTCCATGAACCAGTCGAGGTACCCAAATAGAAGATCCTTATCCGCGAGTAGTCCAAGCGTAAGAGTTTCGAGATCGAGCCCAGCGCCGCCCTCGCCTTCTGCAAGCTTCGCCCACCCAAGAAATGAAAGCAGCGCGTTCCAAGTCCGATTGGCGGTTGGCACCCAAAGGCCGTCGAGAATCTCAGGCCATCGCGTAGCCATGCGTTCCTCCGTCTTCCAATGAGCTCGCAATTCCCTCGTGCTCCAAGATTTCTCCCCGGTGCTACGCAGCGCGCGCGATAAGACCTTTCCGCGGCTACGCCGGATGTTATTTGAGGACTTTC
>Ga0210402_10005540_pt1 | contig 11290 bp, 8 predicted proteins | sample IncBWC7MmetaG_FD_161055 | JGI IMG/M metagenome (GOLD analysis project Ga0210402, IMG submission 161055) | Forest soil microbial communities from Barre Woods Harvard Forest LTER site, Petersham, Massachusetts, United States - Inc-BW-C-7-M | ecosystem: Environmental > Terrestrial > Soil >... | reverse complement strand
GCCCTGCGGACCGAGCAGGATTGGAACCGCGACATCGAGCCCGACGCCCCGCCCGACGCCGGCCACGCCCTCACTTTCACGGTCGAGTCGGAGAAACCATTCCTCTACTTCAAGCCGTTCCTGCGCGTCGGCCACGCGGTGCTCTGGCCTCCCGGCGCCAACCGCCTCGTCCTCATGACGGAGCCCGACTCGCGGCCCGTCTATCCGCACTTCCGGTCGGGCGGAGGCGGCCGGTTTGCGCCGCCGGTCGAGTTCGACTCGACGCGCCTCGGCCGCCCGCACTGCATCCGCGTGTACCTGCCGCCGGGCTACGGCGAAAACACGCTCAAGCGCTATCCCGTGCTCTACATGCAGGACGGCCAGAACCTCTTCTTCCCGGACGAGGCGTTCCTCGGCAACGACTGGCATGTCGACGAGACGGTCGGTGTGCTCGACACCATGAGCGTCGTGGACGACTTCATCGTCGTGGGCGTCTATTCCAAGGACCGGTTCGCCGAATACACGAAGCCGGGGTACGAGGCGTACGGGCAGTCGCTGGTGGGCGAGGTCAAGCCGCGCATCGACCAGGACTTTCGGACACTGCCCGGGCCCTTCGACACGGCCCTTCTCGGGTCCTCGCTCGGAGGGGTCGTGTCGTTTTTCATGGCCTGGGAATGGCCCGATGTCTTCGCGCGCGTCGGATGCCTCTCGAGCACGTTCGGCTATCGCGACGACCTGCTCGATCGCGTGCTCTCCGAGCCGAAGCGGGACGTGCGGTTCTATCTCGACAGCGGCTGGCCCGGCGACAATTACGAGGTCACGGTCTCGATGGCGATGGCCCTCGTCTCACGGGGCTGGGAGTACGGCAAGGACCTCATTCACTTTGCGTTCCCGCTGGCCGGGCACGACGAGAAGGCATGGGGGCTGCGGCTGCACCTGCCGCTGCAGATCTTCAGCGGGGTGGTCCGTCACGCGTCGCTGGCGCTGCACCCGTTCGGGGCAGCCTAGCCGAGCTCGTCCAGGAGCTTCGCGACGAGCCCCGTCCAGCCGGTCTGGTGGCTCGCGCCGAGGCCCGCGCCGGTGTCGCCGTGGAAATACTCGTGGAAGAGCAGGAGCCCCTTCCAGTGCGGGTCGGTCTGGAGCGTCTCGTAGCCGCCGAAGACGGGGCGGCGACCGGCGGCGTCGGGCAGGAAGATGCGCGACAGCCGCCGCGCGAGCTCGTGGGACACCTCGTGCAGCGTCATCATCTTCCCGGAGCCTGTGGGGCACTCGACCTTGAAGGTGTCGCCGAAGTACAGGTGAAAGCGCTTGAGCGACTCGAGGATCAGGTAGTTGATCGGGAACCAGATCGGGCCGCGCCAGTTCGAGTTGCCGCCGAAGAGCGCCGTGCGGGATTCCCCGGGCTCGTAGTCGAGGCTGAAATCCTGGCCGCGCGCCTGGGCCCGGAAGGGGTGGTCGTGGTGGTACCGGGAGACCGACCGGATGCCGTACGGCGAGAGGAACTCCGACTCGTCGAGCATGTACTTGAGGACGCGCGCTAGCTGCTCCGGCTTGACGACGGACATGAGCAGACGTTCGTGCTGGCCGTGCAGCGTCATCGAGGCGCAGGACGCCGTCAGATCCTGCCGGTAGTCGAAGAACCAATCCATCCGGCGCTTGAACGCGGGGAAACGATTGATGAGCGCCGAATCGCCGGTGACGACCGCGGTCAGGGGCAGCAGCCCCACCACCGAGCGGACCCGGATCGGGACCTGGCGGCCGTCGGGGTGGTGGATCTCGTCGTAGAAGAACCCGTCCCGCTCGTCCCAGAGGCCGAGCTCCGGGTCGTCCGGGCGCTGTATGGCGTGGGCGATGTAAACGAAGTGCTCCCAGAACTTGCTGGCGACGTCTTCGTAGACCGGGTCCTCGCTGGCGAGCTCGAGCGCCATGCCGAGCAGGTTCAGGCAGTACGTGGCCATCCAGCTGGTGCCGTCGGCCTGGCTCAAGACCCAGCCTTCCGGAAGCTTCATGTTGCGGTCGAAGATCCCGATGTTGTCGAGGCCGAGGAACCCTCCCTGGAAGATGTTGTTGCCCAGCGCATCCTTGCGGTTGACCCACCAGTCGAAGTTCAGGAGCAACTTGTGGAAGACGCGCTCCAGGAACGCCCGGTCGCCCTTTCCCGTCCTGGCCCGCTCGATCTGAAAGACGCGCAGCGCGGCCCACGCGTGGACGGGCGGGTTCACGTCGCCGAAGTTCCACTCGTAGGCAGGGATCTGTCCGTTCGGGTGCATGTACCACTCGCGCAGGATCAGGACGAGCTGGTCCTTGGCGAACTGCGCGTCGACGAGCGACAGCACGACGCAGTGGAACGCGAGGTCCCACGCGGCGAACCACGGAAACTCCCAGGTGTCGGGCATCGAGAGGACGTCGGCGTTGAAGACGTGGCGCCAGTCGCTATTTCGGCCCTTGAGGCGTTCTTTGGGGGGAGGAGGCTGGAGCGGATCGCCGTCGAGCCAGCGCCGGACGTCGTACTTGTAGAACTGCTTGGACCAGAGCATCCCGGCGAACGCCTGGCGCATGACGTTCTTCTCGTCCGAGGAGAGTTTCTCGGGAATCGTGGCCGCGTAGAACGCGTCGGCCTCGCTCCGGCGCAGGGCGAGGATCCGGTCGAAGTCCTCGCCGAGCGGATCGCCCGTGTCCCACGGGGCGTCGGTCAGCCGCAGGCGCACGCGCGCGCTGCCCGCCGCGGGAACGGTCAGGCGGTGACGCGCCGCGGCCTTCGTCCCCTCGCGCGCCGGGTTGACGGCGGCGGCGTTCCCGCGGACCACGTACTCGTGGAACGCGTCCTTGACGTAGGGCGACGGGCTCGGGGTGCCGAAGAGGCGCTCGGAGTTGGTTTCGTTCTCCGTGAAGAGGAGCTCGGCGCCCGGCTCGACGTGGAGATACCGGCGGCCGAGATAGGCCTCGTCGAGCGTGACGACGGGACTGCCGTCCTTACGGGCCGAGGCAGCCGCGACCGGGCGCTTGCGGTTCGGCCGCCACGACCATGTGTTGCGGAACCAGGCCGTCGGCAGCAGGTCGAGGGTGGCCGCCTCGGGTCCGCGGTTGGCGACCGTGATCTCGATGAGCGTGTCCTCGGGCGTGGCCTTGGCGTATTCGATGAACACGTCGAAGTATCGGCTCTCGGCGAAGATGCCGGTGTCGAGCAGCTCGTACTCCGGCTCGTCGACCGTCCGGCGCCGGTTCTCCTCGAGCAGCTTCTGGTACGGGTACTCGGCCTGCGGGTACTTGTACAGGTACTTCATGTACGAGTGCGTCGGGGTCGAGTCGAGATAGAACCAGTACTCCTTGACGTCCTCGCCGTGGTTGCCCTCCGAGTTCGTCAGGCCGAACGGCCGCTCCTTGAGGATCGGGTCCTTCCCGTTCCAGAGCGCGAGGGCGAAGCACAGCAGCTGGTGGCGGTCGCAGATGCCACCCAGGCCGTCCTCGTTCCAGCGATACGCCCGCGAGCGGGCGTGGTCGTGGGGAAACGAGTCCCAGGCGGAGCCGTCCGCGCTGTAGTCCTCGCGGACCGTGCCCCAGGCCCGCTCCGAAAGATAGGGGCCCCAGCGGTTCCAGTGCGCGACGCGGCGGTTGTTGTCCTCGAGCCGCCGGCCCTCGACCGTCTCGGCCGGCTTGATTCTCACGCTTCGCGGGCCGGGTCGTGCCAGCCTTCGACGCCGATGGTCAGGCGGGTCGCCTCGACCGGTCCCCACGACCCCGGCTTGTAGGGATGGACCGGCGTGACGTTGTCGAGGATGCCGTCCACGACGGCCCACGCCGACTCGACCGCGTCCTCACGCACGAAGAGGGTGGGGTCGCCCTTCATCGCGTCGGTCAGGAGTCGTTCGTAGGCGTCCACCTCGTTCTTTCCACCATCGCGCACGGCCATCAGCTCGGTCGGAACCGAGCCCGGGTCCGTTCCCGGCCGTTTCACGCGCGCTCCGATCGAGATCGAGATCTTCGGCCCGAGGCGAAAGCGGAAGTAGTTGCTCTCCTCGGGCGAGAGGCGCGAGAGGGGAGGCTGTTTGAGGTCCACGAGGACTTCCGTCGCGGTCAGGGGAAGGCTCTTCCCGGCGCGGATGATGAAGGGCACCCCGGCCCAGCGCCACGAATCCACCTCCAGGCGGACGGCGGCGAACGTCTCGACGGTCGAGGCCGGGGCGACTCCGGGCTCCTTCAGGTAGCCGTCGAACTGGCCGCGGACGACGTTCGCGGGCTTGATTGGCCGGATCGCGCGAAAGACCTTGACCTGTTCGTCGCGGATCCGGTCCGCGTCGATCGAAATGGGCGGTTCCATGGCGAGATAGCCGACGACCTGGAGCAGGTGATTCTGGATGACATCCCGGATCGCGCCGGTCTCGTCGTAGAACTTGCCGCGGCCCTGGACGCCGAACTCCTCGGCCATCGTGATCTGGACGCAGTCCACGTAGTTGCGGTTCCAGATCGGCTCGAGGAAGGTGTTCGCGAACCGGAAGTAGAGAAGGTTCTCGACCGCCTCCTTGCCGAGGTAGTGGTCGATGCGGAAGACCGAGGACTCCGGGAACACGCTGTGGAGCGTCTTGTTGAGCGCGGTCGCCGTAGCGAGGTTGTGCCCGAAGGGTTTTTCGATGACGACGCGTGCGCCCGCCGCGCAGGCGGACTTACCGAGCTGCTCGATGACCGCTCCGAAAAGGCTCGGCGGAATCGCGAGGTAATGGGTCGGGTGTTTCGCGCCGCCCAGGGCCGCGCGCAGTTTGGCGAACGTCGCGGGGTCAGCATAGTCGCCGTCGATGTACTGGAGCAGCGCCGCGAGCTTCGCGAACGCGGCCTCGTCCACGCCGCCGCCATACTCCTTGAGGCTCGCGCGCGCGCGCTCGCGCAGCTGTTCGACGCCCCAGCCCGACTTCGCGACGCCGATCACCGGCACGTCGAGGAACCCGCGCTGGACCATCCCCTGGAGCGAAGGGAAGATCTTCTTGTAGGCGAGGTCGCCCGTGGCGCCGAAGAAGACGAAGGCATCCGCGGCGACGGGCTTGCCGGAGGTCTCAGCGGACGCCATAGCTGTTTTCCTTGCCGTTCCAGAGCGCGAGGCCCCCGAACAGGCCCTGCTCGTTGGAGATGATCTTGACGCGCTCCGGCAGGTCGAACTTGATGTGGGCCGCGTTGCCGCCGCCGATGTAGAGCCGGTCGTAGTTGAAGAGCGTCGCCAGCGAATCGAGGGCCTTGCGCACGCGCTTGTTCCACTTCTTCTTGCCGGCCTTCTTCAAGGCCTTGTTGCCGAGCTCGTCCTCGTAGGTCTTCTTGCCCCAGCCCGCGTGGTGGCCGAGCTGGAGGTTCGGCACGAGCCGGCCGTCCATGAAGAGGGCCGAGCCGAAGCCGGTGCCGAGGGTGATGACGAGCTCGACGCCCTCGCCCTTGATGGACCCGAGCCCCTGGACGTCGGCGTCGTTGGCGGCACGCACGGGCTTGCCGAGCTCCTTCGTGAGGGTCCGGTCGACGTTCACGCCGATCCAGTCCTTGTGCAGGTTGAAGGCGGTCTCGACGACGCCCTTTCGGACGACGCCGGGAAAGCCGACCGACACGCGATCGAACGCGCCCTGTTGAGTGGCCAGATCGAGGATCGTCCGGACCACCGCCTTCGGGGTCGCCGGGCGCGGCGTGTCCGCGCGCCGGCGCTCGGTCAGCGCCTTGCCGTCCGTGCCGACGACGAGCGTCTTGATTCCCGTGCCGCCGATGTCGATGCAGAGGGTGAGCGGAGGGTTCTGGTCCATGGCGCCTTACTCCCCGGCCTTCTTCTCGAGGTGGCCGCCGAATTCGTAGCGCATTGCGGACATGAGCTTGTTGCCGAAGTCGGCCTCGCCGCGCGAGGCGAAGCGCTCGTAGAGGGCGGCGGTGAGAACGTCAGCGGGGACGCTCTCGTCGATCGCCGCGAGGATCGTCCAGCGGCCCTCACCGGAGTCGGAGACACGCCCGTCGAAATCCTTCAGGTCCGGCGACTTCACCAGAGCGATGGCCGTGAGATCGAGCAGCCAGGAAGCAATCACGCTGCCGCGGCGCCAGACTTCGGCCACGTCGGGGAGGTTCAGGTCGTACTGGTAGTGCTCGGGGTTGCGCAGCGGCGTCGTCTCGGCATCGACCGTGCGCGTGGACTTGCCGGCGTTGGCGTGCTTCAGGATGTTGAGCCCCTCGGCGTACGCGGCCATGATCCCGTACTCGATGCCGTTGTGGACCATCTTCACGAAGTGGCCGGCGCCCGAGGGCCCGCAGTGGAGATAGCCGTCCTCGGCCGTGCCCGGCATCTTCTCGCGGCCCGGCGTGCGGGGGATCTCGTCCCCGCGCCCCGGCGCGATCGTTTTGAAGATCGGGTCGAGGCGCTGGACGGCCTCGGCGTCGCCACCGATCATCATGCAGTAGCCCCGCTCGAGCCCCCACACGCCGCCGCTCGTGCCGACGTCCACCCAGTGGATTCCCTTCGCACGGAGGTCGGTCTGGCGGCGGATGTCGTCGATGTAGTACGAGTTGCCGCCGTCGATGATCGTGTCGTCCTTGCTCATCATCGGCGCGAGCTCGGCGAGCGTGCCGTCTACCGCCGCGGCGGGGACCATGAGCCACGCCGCGCGCGGGGCAGAGAGCTTTGCGACGAACTCCCGGAGGGACGTCGCGCCGACTGCGCCGTCGGCCACGAGAGCCTTCACCGCTTCGGCGCTGCGGTCGTAGACCACGCACTGATGACCGTTTTTCATCAGGCGGCGCACCATGTTGGCGCCCATGCGGCCGAGGCCGATCATTCCGAGCTGCATCGCTCCTCCTTTGACGGTTCGAGCCGAACGGCAGCATATCGCGGGGAGTAGGATCCGGGTCCAGACCAGGGCGTGAACATCCGATGAAGCCGAGCGCAGATCGCCGCTCTTCGCCTGCGTCGCGGACGCGCCGTACCGTATTGGTCGCCGCGGCCTGCTTCGCGGCGTCGCGTGCCGCGGACGCTCAGGTGGTGCCCGCCCCGCGGGCGGCGGCGCAGCCCCCAGCGGCCGAAGCCGCCTGGGCCTTGAACGCGTCGGTGAACGCGTACTTCGTGCCCGACGGGCGCGACTACCTCGACCCCGTCGTGACGGCCGACCACAACGCCCTGCATCTGGAGGCCCGATACAACTACGAGGCCTACGACACCGGATCCGTCTGGGTCGGATGGAACCTTCACTTCGGCGACGCGCTCTCCCTCGACGTGACGCCCATGGTCGGAGGCGTCTTCGGGGCCCTCGACGGGTTCGCGCCCGGCTACTCGGCGGAGCTCGCGTACGGCAAGCTCGCGCTCTCGAGCTCGGGCGAGTACGTCATCGACGCGACCGGCACGGAGGGCAACTTCTTTTACACCTGGACGCAGCTGACGTTCGCGCCATGGACCTGGCTCCAGGTCGGAGCCGTGGTCCAGCGGACGCGGGCATACGAGACCGGCCTCGACGTCCAGAGGGGCTTTCTCGTCGGGTTCACTTACAAGGACGTCAACCTCGTGGTCAACGTGTTCAACCCTGACCGCAGACCCACGGTAGTCCTCGCGGTCGGCGTCGCCTTCTGACGGGTCTTCGGCGGCCGGGGTAGGATCCGTCCAGTCACGGAGGAGCGATGAGGATGCGAACCCGATCGGCGGTGGCAGGCATGGCGGCGCTTCTGGCGATCCTCACGGCCTGCGCGTCGTCGGGCCCGAAGATGAAGGTCGGCTGGGACCAGAACGTCTCCTTCGCGCAGTACCACACGTGGGCCTGGAAGGCGGACGGCTCGATCCAGGATCCCGTCTGGGGCCGCCGTTGCCAGGACGTCCTGTCCGACCAGCTCGCGAGCGACGGCCTGAAGCAGGTCAAGCTGGATCAGAACCCCGATCTCTGGGCCGTCGTGCACGCGCGCCTCTCGGCCACGACCGCGGTCGTTCCCTTCAGCCCCGACTGGGGCTACGCCTGGGGCGGCTGGGCTCCGGTCGACGACTACGAGGTCCAGATCCCGGTGGGAACGATGATCATCGACCTGGTGGACGTGAAGCTCAAGCACATCGTGTGGCGCGGCCGGGCGAAGGACGCGATCGACACGAGTCTCTCGAACGAGGCGCGGGAGGAGAAGCTCATCGGGATCCTCAAGCAACTGTTCGCGGGGTTCCCGCCGGCCGCCGGGACGGCGCCGCCGCAGTCGTAACGGGCGGATGCACGTGAGCGGCGCGCTCCCGGTCATCTCCCTCGCGCGGCACGGCGAGACCGCGTGGAGCCTGTCCGGCCAGCACACCGGTCGGACCGACCTCCCGCTGACCGAGGCCGGGGAGCGCGAAGCGAGCCGGCTCGGCGCGCGCCTCGCGGGGGTGTCCTTCGCGCGCGTCTTCACGAGCCCGCTCCTGCGCGCGCGCCGGACGTCCGAGCTCGCCGGCTTCGGGGCGGCGGCGGTTCCCGACGGCGACCTGCTCGAGTGGAACTACGGAGACTACGAGGGCAAGACGAGCGCGCAGATCCACTCCGAGCGGCCCGACTGGCAACTCTTCCGCGACGGCTGCCCCGCGGGGGAGTCGCCGGCGGACGTGGCGGCCCGGGCCGACCGCGTGATTGCGCGCGTGCGCCTGATCGAGGGCAATGTTCTGATTTTCTCGAGCGGGCACTTCCTGCGCATGCTCGGCGCCCGGTGGGTGGGGCTTGCGCCGGCCGAGGGGCGGTTCCTGTTTCTGTCGACGGGCAGCCTGTCGGCGCTCGGTTACGAGCACGGGCCGTTGGACCCCGTGATCCGCCTCTGGAACGACACGAGCCACGTGGGCAGGTAAGCCCCAGCCGCGATACGCTTCGGGCGGACTGGAGTGAGCCCGATGCCGATCAGCCCCCTTGCCGGACAGCCCGCGCCGCCGTCGATCCTCGTGGACGTCGCGAAGCTGGTCACGGCCTACTACACGGGGCGTCCCGATCCATCCGTCACCGCCGAGCGCGTCGCATTCGGAACCTCCGGGCACCGCGGGTCGTCGCTGGACAATGCCTTCAACGAAGCCCACATCCTCGCGATCACGCAGGCGATCTGCCTCTACCGGCGCCAGCAGAACATCGCCGGTCCGCTGTTTCTCGGCATCGACACCCATGCACTGTCGGAGCCCGCGTTCGCGAGCGCCCTCGAGGTCCTCGCCGAAAACGGCGTCGAGGTCATGGTGGACGCCGACGGCGGCTACACGCCGACCCCCGTCGTCTCCCACGCGATCCTGACCTACAACCGCGGCCGCCGCGACGGCCTTGCCGACGGCATCGTCGTCACGCCTTCGCACAACCCGCCGCGCTACGGCGGGTTCAAGTACAACCCGCCCAACGGCGGCCCCGCCGACACCGACGTCACGGGGTGGATCGAGACGAAAGCGAACGCCCTCCTCGGTGAAGCCCTGCGCGGTGTCGAGCGGATGCCCTTCGACCGGGCGCTCAAAGCGTCCACGACGCACGCCCACGCGTACCGCGACACGTACGTCGACGACCTCGCCTCGGTCGTGGACCTCGAGGTCATCCGCGCGAGCCGCCTGCGCATCGGCGCGGACCCGCTCGGGGGCGCGAGCGTGGCGTACTGGGACCGGATCCGCGAGAAGTACGGGCTCGATCTCGAGGTCGTGAACCACACCGTGGACGCCACGTTCCGATTCATGACCGTCGACTGGGACGGCCAGATCCGCATGGATCCGTCGTCGCCGTACGCCATGGCGAGGATGGTGGAGCTCAAGGACCGGTACGACATCGCCTTCGCCGCCGACACCGACGCGGACCGACACGGCATCGTGACCCGCAGCCAGGGGCTGCTCGAACCCAACCACTACCTGTCGGCTGCGATCGCGTACCTCTTCGCCAATCGGCCGCAGTGGCCAGGCGCGGCGGCCGTCGGCAAGACGCTCGTCTCGAGCGGCATGATCGACCGTGTCGCCGCGCGTCTGGGCCGAAAGCTCGTCGAGGTGCCCGTCGGCTTCAAGTGGTTCGTCGACGGGCTGCTCGGGGGAGCGATCGGGTTCTGCGGCGAGGAGAGCTCGGGCGCGACGTTCCTGCGGCGCGACGGGAGCGTCTGGACGACCGACAAGGACGGGATCGTGCCAGACCTTCTCGCCGCCGAGATCACCGCCCGCACCGGGAAGGATCCCGGAGAGCAGTACCTGGCGCTGACGGCCGAGTTCGGCACGCCCTGCTACACGCGCGTGGACGCGGCGGCCACGCCCGCGCAGAAGGAGAAGCTCAAGAAACTGTCGCCGGACGTGGTTGCGGCCGCGACGCTCGCCGGCGAGTCGATCACGGCGAAGCTGACGCGCGCCCCTGGCAACGACGCGCCGATCGGCGGCCTCAAGGTCGTCGCGGCGAACGGCTGGTTCGCGGCGCGGCCCTCCGGGACCGAGAACATTTACAAGATCTACGCGGAGAGTTTCCAGGATCGGGCCCACCTGGAGACGATCCTTCGCGAGGCACAGGAGATCGTGAACCGGGCCCTGGTGGCATGATGAGCGTCCCAACAACACAGGTGAGGTGAACCGATGAAGGCAACCCAAAAACTCCACGACCTCGGCCAGAGCCTCTGGCTCGACAACATCACGCGCGACCTGCTCGACACGGGCACGCTCCAGAAGTACGTGAACGAGTTCTCCGTCACGGGCCTGACGTCGAACCCGACGATCTTCGACCAGGCCATCAAGAAGAGCGCGGCCTACGACCCCGCGATCCGGGAGAAGCTCGCCCAGGGCAAGTCCGGCGAGGCGCTCTTCTTCGAGCTCGCGCTCGAGGACCTGCGCCGCGCGGCCGACGTGTTCCGGCCGGTCTGGGACCGGACGGCGGGCGTGGACGGCTGGGTGTCGCTGGAAGTTTCGCCGCTGCTCGCGTACGACACGAAGAGCACGCTGGCCGCGGCCCGCGACCTTTCCGCGCGCGCGGCGCGCCCGAATCTCTTCATCAAGATCCCCGGCACGAAGGAGGGCGTTCCCGCCATCGAGGAGGCCATCTTCGCCGGCGTGCCCATCAACGTGACCCTGCTCTTCTCGCGGGAGCAGTACGTCGCCGCGGCCGAAGCCTTTCTGCGCGGCATCGAGCGGCGCATCGAGGCAGGTTTGAAGCCGGACGTCGCATCGGTCGCGTCGGTCTTCATCAGCCGCTGGGACGTCGCGGTCGCCGGCAAGGTGCCCGACGCCCTCAAGGATCGGCTCGGCGTCGCCGTCGCGCAGCGCACCTACAAGGCATACCGCGCGCTGATCGGATCGCCCCGCTGGCAGCGCGCCTACAACGCCGGCGCGCGGCCGCAACGCCTGCTGTGGGCGAGCACGGGGACCAAGGACCCGAAGGCT
>Ga0210402_10005539_pt1 | contig 11290 bp, 9 predicted proteins | sample IncBWC7MmetaG_FD_161055 | JGI IMG/M metagenome (GOLD analysis project Ga0210402, IMG submission 161055) | Forest soil microbial communities from Barre Woods Harvard Forest LTER site, Petersham, Massachusetts, United States - Inc-BW-C-7-M | ecosystem: Environmental > Terrestrial > Soil >... | reverse complement strand
GGAAACAAAACTGATCCGCGAAGGGGATACCGATTGGCGCAAATGGCTACTGACGAAGCCGTACAGGCCATTCGATCCAAAAGTGTATTGCGAGTTTCGTTTGTACAAAGAGTTTTCCGGCGGGATCCCGGACCAGTGGATGAGCCACGCGATCGATCTCGTGCACTGGTTTATGAAGGACAGCTTCCCCCGCTCGGCGATGGCACACGGCGGGATTTTTGCCTGGCACGATGGAAGGGAGAACGCGGACACGTTTCAGGCCCTGTTCGAATACCCGAAGGGTTTTCTCGTGAGCTATGCGACGAGCTTTGGAAACGACGCTCCTTCTTCTACGCGCTACATGGGAAAGAAAGCTACGCTTACGAATATCGGCGGTGAAGGAAGCCCGCGCTATCAACTGGTCGACGAGAAGGGCAATCACGAAGATGATGCGAACATCGACAAGAAACGGCCGGCGAAATATATCCTGCCGCCAGGTGAAACGAAGCTTCCGCCGCTGGGCATCGATGACAGAACACTGGAGCACATGGCGAATTGGTTTGAATGTATGCGTTCGCGGCAACAGCCGCATTGCACCGTGCGGGATGGATTCGCGCACTCGGTTGCGAACATGATGGCAACGGAGTCTTACTGGACTGGCAAGAAGCAGTATTGGGATGCGACTAGCGAAACCTTTAGCGATCGGGCGCCAGCGATTTGAGTGAAACGGGTGCGGGCGGGAATGATTCAGGGGGCTAAGCGCAATCAAGAGAGATATTTGATGGTCTGTTCGATCAGCTTCGCAGTTGGAGCATAGGGATCGCCGGGGGCGTCGAACTCCATCGAACAATAGCCGCGAAAGTCGCTGGCCCTCAGAATATCGAACGATTTCTTTAAATCCACGTTGAATTGCTTGTCGTCATCATTTGTCTCGCCGTCTTTCACATGGCAAATATTGTAGGCATGCTGAAACATCGCTTGCAGGGCGCGGTAATTGAAATCGGCGTCGCCGCTCAGCATGGAATTTGCAAAATCGGGCAGGGCGCGAAGGTAGGGATTGTTGACGGACTCGATCACCTTGACGAGGAAGAACGCGTCCTCACTCACCAAATCGTCGTTCTCAAGCGTGACGACAATATTCTTGTCCGCGGCATATTCGGTTACTTCGCGCAGGCTTCCCGAGGTGAGCTCAACATTCGGGGAAGAATTTCTCGCGGCGGCTATGTGCGTGCGTATTCCGGGAGAGCCGATACGCGAAGCGACATCCACCCATTTTTTCGCAAAGGTGACGGCCTTATCCCGGGCGGAGCCGTCGGGGTCATAGAAACTGTTTACCGTGCTGACGGCGATATTTACGACGCGCACTTTTGTCTTCAGCAAAATCTGCCGGAAATCATCGAGATAGTCTGGCTGCAAGGATGTGAAATGGCGGCTGTGCGGCTCAATGTTGTGAATGTTGAATTTTGCGACGACGTGGGCCGGGAATTCGAGAAGATTCATTCCAGGAAGGGTGGTATCGCGATCGCGATTGTCCGGGCTCAGGATGTAAGCGCGAAACGGATACGACGCGATGGAGATGCGCTCGCGAGGGTGGGTGGAGAAAATAATGTGCGGTTCGAGATCGGTATTTGGCGGGGCACCCCCGGCGTCAGCTGTCGCAAGGACACCAGCCGTCAGGACAGAGATTTTCTCTAGGAACGCGCGTCGAGTTAGTGAATCTATTTTCTGCATGTATCCTGCAAGGCAATTATCTGCGCGGAGCAGCATATCACCTTGAGTCAGACGCTTGGCGCTTCGCTGGCGTTACGAGCATTCCAATTCGGCGCTATGAGGGGAACATGGGCGCAAAAATGTTTCTCCGCCTGGCTCGCTTGACGCAAGCCGCGAAGGTGAATAGCCTGTCGCTGGACGTCCCCATGGGATGAGGCTTGACGGACCTAATCACAAACCGCGTGCCGAATATCGAATCGGAGCGACCTGTATCACTGTGGTGGGCGACGACCCCTCGCTGAAAGTTCCGATGGCGCATCGTGGCGGTGCGCTTGCCGTGGCCGTCAATACCGGCGTTGGCAGGCTGATTCCTTCGGGCATTAGCCCGAAGCAGCGCCCACGTCTTACCGTCCACGATGTGGGCGAGCTTCTCTCACTTTATAAAGGTCACCGATGAATATCGCAGAACTCATCGCCATTGATGTCCACACTCACGCGGAAGTCTCCTGCCACCAGCCGTTCGACGAATCCGGGAAAGAGTTCGACGACGCAAAGGTGAAGTATTTCAAGTCCGGGAAACTTCCGACCATCGCCGAGACTATTGCCTATTATCGCAGCCGAAAAATTGGCTTGGTTATGTTTTCGGTGGACAGCGAATTCGAAATGGGCCGGCGCCGCATTCCAAACAAAGAAGTCGCGGAAGCAGCGGCTGAGAATTCAGACATCATGATTGCTTTTGCCAGCGTCGACCCTCACAAAGGCAAGCTCGGCGTTCGCGAGATGCGACGCCTGCTCGCCGACCACGGCGTCAAAGGTTTTAAGTTTCACCCCACCCGCCTATCTCCCCCTTCTATCTTTTCTCGCGCTTCTCGTATTCATGGATTTTGTCCCTCTGCATTATCGGCGAGGCGGCTTCAAAACTATTACAGACTCTTCGGAGGAGCAAGCCCCCTGAGAGAAGCGCCTCAAGCGAGCAACTCGTTCTTCTTGGAAAGTGCGAACGCGAAGTATATATAGGTAGCCACAGAATACACCGCCAGGTTCGAACTATGTCAAAGGCTCAGATGCCGTAGCATTTCGTCAACCGGACGTCGCCAGGAGTTTTCATGCAGCGAAAAATGCTTCGTTGTCTCACGCTCGGCGTAACGTTTCTGAATATCGCGGGATGCCACTCGAATAAGGCAAGCGGCGGACAGGCCGGAGTGGAGCTATCTCCGGCCAACGTGGACGAATCACGGTTGCTGCACGCGGATCAGGAACCAGGGAACTGGATGAGTTACGGACGGACCTACAACGAGCAACGCTTTAGTCCGTTGAAACAAATCAACGATCAAAACGTCGGCCAGCTCGGGCTCGCCTGGTATGTGGATCTGGACGTGCGGCGCGGACAGGAAGCAACCCCTATCGCCGTCGACGGAGTGATGTACTTCTCAACGGCGTGGAGCAAAGTCTTCGCGGTGAACGCGGCGACAGGCGAGAAACTCTGGTCCTACGATCCGAAGGTGCCGCCAGAGTGGGCTGTCAACGCTTGCTGCGACGTCGTCAATCGTGGCGTTGCAGTTTGGCGCGGAAAAGTTTTCATCGGCGCACTCGACGGCCGCCTCATCGCACTCGACGCTGCCTCAGGAAAGCCCGTCTGGGAAACTCTCACCATCGATCCCAAGTATCGCTACACCATCACCGGCGCTCCGCGGGTCGTCAAAGGCAAAGTGCTGATCGGCAACGGCGGCGCGGAAATGGACGTGCGCGGCTACGTCTCCGCATACTACGCTGAGACGGGCAAGCTCGCGTGGCGCTTCTACACCGTTCCCGGTGATCCCTCGAAACCCTTCGAAAGCCCGGTCCTTGAGAAAGCCGCGAATACCTGGAGCGGCGAATGGTGGAAGCTCGGTGGCGGCGGCACTGTTTGGGACTCCATCGTTTACGACCCCGAGCTCGATTTGCTCTTCATCGGAACGGGCAACGGAACCCCGTGGAACCGCCGAGCGCGCAGCCCGCAGGGGAAAGACAATTTGTTCACAAGTTCGATCGTGGCGCTGAAGCCCGATACCGGCGAGTACGTTTGGCACTACCAGGAAGTTCCGGGCGATGCATGGGACTACGATGCGGCCGCCCCGATCATCCTCGCCGACGTCACCCTTGAAGGCGCTCCGCGAAAAGTTCTCTTTCAAGCTCCAAAGGACGGATTCTTTTACGTGCTCGATCGCGCTACGGGACAAGTCATTTCCGCAAAGCCGTATACCACGGTCACCTGGGCGACGGGGATCGATCCGGCGACCGGCCGTCCAATCGAAAGCGTCAGCGCGCGATACGAAGCCACTGGCAAGGGCGCGCCGCTTACTCCCGGTCCGCTCGGCGGTCACACCTGGCACTCCATGTCTTACAGCCCGCAAACGGGATTGGTCTACATTCCTGTGGAGGAGGCCGGGTTCCTCTACAAGTCGGAAGAACATTTTGAGGCAAGAAATCTGGCGTACAACACTGCCATCGACTTCGCAGCCGCGGGCATGCCACAAAAACCGGATGTGAAGAAAGCCGTTCTCGATAGCATCAAAGGGCATTTGTCCGCATGGGATCCCATCCAACAAAAAGAAGTCTGGCGAATCGATCGCACCAGCCCGGTTAACGGCGGAATTCTATCGACCGCCGGGAATCTTCTCTTTGAAGGCACAGCGCAAGGAAATATGGAAGCGTATCAAGCCGATAAGGGTAAGAAATTGTGGTCCGCCGAGGCGCAAAGCGGCGTTGTTGCAGCTCCCATTACCTACACAGTCGGTAAAGAACAGTACGTCGCCGTCGTAGTTGGTTGGGGTGGCGCATTCCCTCTCGCCACGGGAGAAATCGCGCTGAAAGTGGGCAGGCCCCAGAATATTAGCCGTGTGCTCGCATTTAAATTGGGCGGCAACGCGAGCTTGCCGCCGCTCCCACAAATAACGCAACCTCAATTGAAGCCGCCCCCACCGACGGCCAGCGCCGCAACAGTGCAAAAGGGCGAAGGGCTCTTCCAGAATTACTGCTCCACTTGCCATGGAGATGTCGCCGTAAGCGGTGGTGTCCTTCCGGACCTGCGCTATTCCGGCACCCTAGAGAACTCAGCATGGACCGATGTGGTTCTCGGTGGTTCGCTTAAAGCCTATGGAATGGTTTCTTATTCGAAAGAACTCTCGAAGGAAAATGTCGAAGCCATCCGCGCCTACGTGATCTTTCGCGCCAACCAATCCCTCCCTGCGTCCTCCCCACCGGCCAGTCACTAAAAACCGCTCCGCGATCAATTTTCAGCCGTGTCTCCCTAAGAATCGCCTTGCTTCCTCCGAAATTCTATTGTTTCATGTTGCAAAACATAATTTCACATTGTGACCATCTGTCCGAACGCCATGTCGCCGCGCGCCACATTAGATCGCTCTCCGGGCTCCAGCAAATCGCTGCAAAAGGCCATGCGCATCCTCATTCGCCTGGGAGAGCAAGGCCCCGAAATCACCCTCGCTCAGCTCTCTTCCGGCCTCGCCCTCAACAAGTCCACCGTCCATCGTCTCCTCGCCGCCATGCAAAAATTCCATCTCATCGAGCGGAACCCTCTAAACGAAAAATATCGTCTCGGCATCAAATTTCACGAACTCGGCAGCCGCGCTCTCCACGCGCGCTCCCTGCAGTTTGAAGCACGCCCCTTTCTCCTCGAACTCGCCCGGCGCTCCAACGAAAGCGTCAGCCTCGCCGTTCCCGGCGCCGGCGGTATCATCTGTCTCGACCGCGTCGATTCCCCCACTTCCATCATCACTGTCCGCACACTCATCGGCGAACGCTTTCCTGCGCACTGCACTGCGCAAGCCAAAGCCATCCTCGCGTGGCTCCCTGAACGTGAGGCCTACAACATCCTCTTCCGCAATGGCATGAAGTTATACACGCCGCTCACGATCCCAAGTCTCAGGAAACTCAAGGTTGCTCTCGACCTCACTCGTCGTCAGGGCTATGCTACCGACCACGAAGAATTGGAAAAGGGATTGAGCGGTATTGCCGCTCCGGTTCTTTACAAAGGGGGTCGCGTCATTGCGGCTCTCGGCATGGCTGGGCCCACGCTGAGATTAGTTGGCCCGGATCTCGCCAAAAAGATCCCTTTGCTTCTAGATTTCGCGGCGAGGCTTTCCAAAACGCTCAGCCGCGGCCCGGCCAACTTCGGCACCGTCATGGAGCCGCTGGCCGGCTCCAGCTTGGGAGAGAGGTCCAAACCATCATGGCGAACCCCCTTCGCGCTGACCAGATAGGCAGTCTTCTGAGACCACCCGACTTGCTCGCGGCCAGAAGCCACGCCGGTAGCGCCGAGAAACTTCGCGCCATCGAAGATCAGAACATCCTGCGCGTGCTCGCCAAACAGAAAGATCTAGGCTTCGAGATTTTTACCGATGGCGAGTTGCGCCGTAGAAACTTCATGAGCGACTTCACGGATGCCGTCGAAGGCTTCGATTTCGGCGACGCCGTGGCCAGAAACTGGAACGCTGGCGATAAAGGAGCGGCTCCCGTAAGCAGCATCGCCGGAATCGTCACAAAGAAGCTGCGCCAGGTTCGGCCGCTCACTGGCCACGAGTTGCCATTCTTGAAAGCGCACAGCCCCGGCGACATAAAAATGACCCTCCCGAGCGCAACTCAGTTTCCCGCAATTTCCTTCAAGCGCGGCGTAACCGATCCTATTTACAAAAACCACTCTGAACTTTTATGGGCCGTGGTCGAAATTATGAAGACCGATCTTGCGGCGCTCTCCGGTGACGGCGTGAAATACATTCAGATAGACGCGCCGCGCTACAGCTACTACATGGATCCCAAATGGCGCGAGTGGATTCGCACTGAAATCGGCCTAGATCCCGACGCCGCGCTCGACGAAGCCATCAAAGCCGACAATGCCTGTTTCCGCGCCGCTCGCCGACCGGGCGTGACGCTTGCCATTCACCTCTGCCGCGGAAACAATCGCAGCCATTGGTACGCCGAAGGCGGTTACGACGCCATAGCCGAAAAATTGTTCGGCACTCTCGACGTGGACCGCTTTCTTCTCGAATATGATGACGATCGCTCCGGCACGTTCGAACCGCTGCGCTTCGTCCCGAAGGCCAAAACAGTTGTTCTCGGACTCATCAGCTCCAAGCTCCCCCGCATGGAAGATCCTGCCGATCTCGCCAATCGCATCGAAGAAGCCTCCCGCTACGTTCCCATGGAAAACCTTGCCCTCAGCCCGCAGTGCGGCTTCGCTTCCACTGCGGAAGGAAACCTCATCACCGAAGACCGCGAATGGGCCAAACTGAAACTGGTTGTAGACACCGCCCGTCGCGTCTGGGGCTGATTCGACTTTCAGAAGGAAAACGAAGGAGGAGGCGCTAAATCATGCTGCAAGATCTTCGCTTCGCTCTCCGCCAGCTTTTGAGAAGCCCCGGCTTCAGCCTCGTCGCGATCCTGACACTCGCTTTGGCGATCGGAGCGAGCACCGCGATTTTTTCCGCTATCGATGCGGTGCTCTTGCATCCCCTGACTTATCCTGATCCCGACCGGCTCCTCATTGTTCAGGAGACTCTGCCTCGCTATTCGTTGCACGGCATCGCACCAACGGCTGCGGACTACACGGAATTCCGCCGCCAAGATAAATGCTTTAGCCAGATCGCGGCAGTGACGGGTGCCGTGGCGACTTTGACCGGTGACGGGCAGCCAGAGGATGTCCCGGCACTGCGGCTCACTTCCAGCGCATTTCCCATGCTCGGTGTCGTCCCGATTCTCGGTGGCCTCTTCACCGCCGATGACGATCAGCCCGGCAGGGATCACGTCGTCATCCTCTCTGAAGGATTGTGGACGCGCCGCTACGGCCGCGATCGATCGATTGTCGGGAAGAACATTCAGATCAATCGCGAAAGCTACCACATTGCTGGCGTGATTCGGCCGATTCTCGACTATCGTGTTGCCGCCAATTTATGGATGCCCCTCGCCTTCAGTCCTTCGGAAACCGCGCCGGGCACACGAGGTCCGCATAACATTGACGTAATCGGGCGGCTCAAGGCCGGCGAAACCATCCAAATAGCGCGCGATGAATTTCGCCGCATCGGCGCCGGCATCGTCGAACAGTATCCGAACCAGGCCGCCATGGATCGCGGATTTTCCATTGACCTGAAGCCGCTCGCGGAAAAGCAGGCAGGCGATTTGAAGTCGCCATTGCTCATGCTATTCGCGGCGGTGAGTGCGCTGATGTTGATAGCCTGCGCTAACATTTCGAATCTTCTGCTGGCCCGCGCGATGGCGCGCCGCAGGGAGATCGGCATTCGCTCGGCGGTGGGCGCGTCGCGCGGCCGCGTGATACGGCAGTTGTTGACGGAAACTCTGCTGCTTGGCTCCGTTGCCGGCGCTGCCGGGGCTCTTCTCGCGCTCTATGGACTTCATCTTTACGCACAGTTCGGTCCCGTTGGTTTGATTCGCGGAGCTTCCCCTTCCCTCAACGCGTGGGTCATGGGGTTTTCCGTATCCGTATCAATTGTCGCGAGCACGCTGTTTGGCCTCGCGCCCGCTCTGGAGACCTCGCGAGTCGATATTGTCGAAACGCTAAAAGAGGGCGCAAGGGGATCGGCTGGCGGACGTAAGCTTTTGCGGGAGTCGATGGTCGCGTTTGAGGTCTGCATTTCTCTGGTTCTGTTGATCGGCGCCGGCCTGCTGGTGAGGAGCTTTGTTCGCTTGCAGCGCACCAGCCCCGGTTTTCAGTCAGAAAATGTTCTGACCGCGTTCGTCTCCTTACCAGTCGCGCAGTACAAGGAGACCGAGCAAATGGCCGCCTTCGGACGATCGCTGCTCGAACGCGTCCGCTCGATTCCGGGCGTGCGCTCTGCCGCAACGGTCGATTTCCTCCCATACAATGGCGGCCCGGGAAGCGGTGGCGTCGAGATCGCAGGCCATCCCAGAAATCCAAACGAACCCCAGCGAATCATTTGGCAAACTCGAGCTTCGCCCGGGTTCTTCGCAACTCTCGGAATCCCGCTCTTGCGTGGCCGCGATGTCGCTCCTTCTGACGAGCAGGGCTCACCTGGAGCGGCGGTCATCGATGAGCTAGTCGCCAAGGAATTATTTCCGAACGTCGATCCGCTTGGTGAACAGATCAAGGTCCCGCTAGCAGGAGGCACATTCACAGTCGTCGGCGTGGTTGCCGCGACGAAATCTTTCAGCCCGTCGGCCCCGCCCGAGCCCCGAATCTACTATTTCGGGCCACAAGTTCCATTCGGCTCGCTGGCCATCGTAATGAAGACGGTGTATGACCCTCTCGCTTTGGTCTCAGCGGTGCGGCGCGAAGTTACCACGCTCGATTCCAGTTTGCCGGTCGATCTCTCGAGCATGGATCAGATCCTGGCCGATTCGCTCGTCCGCCAGCGATTTTCAATCCAGCTGATGGCCGTGTTCGCCTTGCTGGCAGGCCTCCTCGCGGCCATCGGCATCTATGGCGTGATGGCCTACCTAATCCATCAGCGGCGGCGCGAATTCGGAATTCGAGTCGCTCTTGGCGCGCGGTCCGCCGACGTGCTCGCGCTGGTCTTGGGGCAGGGAGTGATTCCAGTAGCTGCTGGCCTGATCGCCGGAATTGCAGGTGCTCTCGGATTGACGCGCCTGCTGAAGAGCCTGCTCTTTGAAGTCAGCCCGACAGATCCTCTGATCTTTAGTGCGGTTTCGATCGGACTAACGGCCGTCGCTCTCGCGGCCATGGTCATTCCGGCACGACGTGCCACTCGTGTGGACCCGCTGGATGCCCTGCGTCACGAATGAGCGCTTCTGGTGCGTTCTCCTGCCATTTGAGGCCGCGCTTGACTTCCGGAGAGCGGGGAGAAAAATCGTAGCGCTCGAGACTATTTCGAGAATGAATGCCGTACATGTCTGAGTTTCATTTCAGCGTTACCCGTCCATCCTCTCGCGCGACAGAAAAGAGGCAGTATGTTTTCGACCCCTTATATTGGCGGCAAGACGATTGAGGTGCCACCGTCCGCGTTTTCCGACGTCATCAACCCTGCAAATCATTCCGGGCACATCGGAGTCTAAACCTGGAGAATCCCTATCCGATCAAATATCAAAGAAAACTGTCTCTCCTTCACCTTGCAGCTTGACGTTCCACTCAAGCTCTCCGGTCCGTCCCTCGATTCTCTTCGCAATTAGCGTCTCGCGACGGCCAGGCTCAACGAGTTTCAAAGCAAAATCTTCTGCGTTGCTCGGTTCCTCGGGAAAGTAAATTCGAGTGACAAGCCGCCGAAGCAGCCCACGCGTAAAAACCGAAACCGCGAGATGCGGCGCTTGCAGTTTTCCATCCGGCCCAGGAACGCGCCCTGGCTTGATCGTCGTAAAGTGGAAGCTTCCCGCGTCATCCGTAGGAACGCGCCCGTAGCCGGTAAAGCCCAATTCGCCCGGTTTTTCCTGTGGATCATCCGGATGAGCATATTTGCCGTGCGAATTCGCTTGCCAGATTTCAACGATCGCGTCGGGCACTGGTTTGCCATCCCCGTCGAGGATGCGGCCCGCAATTTCCAAGCGTTCACCGGAAACGCCAGGCTCCGTCAAATTGTCCCGATAAAGCCAGGAGAAACCAATCCTGAAAAATGGTCCAACGGTCTGCCAGGTTGTGGTCTGAAGGCTCATAATTTTTCTCCGTGCGCATGAGTCTCCATGGGAGTGCTCTCGCGCCCGCTCAGAACGATGTCGAAACGATAGCCTAGCGCTTGCGACGGAATCGTCGTCTCCCAATCGAACTGCGAAATGAGCCGGTTCCTCGCTTTTTCATCTTCCGTACAGTTGAAGATTGGGTCGAAGGGAATCAGGGGGTCGCCTTGGAAATACATTTGCGTCACAAGCCGCGTGGCAAACGCCGGACCGAACAACGAAAAATGAATGTGCGCCGGGCGCCAGGCATTGTGGTGATTTCCCCAAGGATATTCGCCCGGCCGAATCGTCACGAAACGATAGCGCCCTTCCGAATCCGTCACGGCATGCCCGCTACCAGTGAAGTTCGGATCGAGCGGAGCATGATGCTGATCAATGTTGTGGAGGTACCTTCCTGCGGCATTCGCTTGCCAAATTTCCACGAGCGTGTGCGGGACAGGTCTTGAATTTTCATCAAGCACGCGTCCACTCACGATAATTCGTTCGCCCAGTGGCTCGCCGGAGTGTTGCCGCGTCAGATCGCAAGCCTTCACATCAGCAATATCTCGTTCGAACAGGGGCCCCGTAATCTCAGAAAGTGTATGAGGAAGCGCGACAAGAGGCTGCAGCGGAGCACGCTTAATCGAAGAAACATAGGGAGGATGCAAATGAGGCGGCTGCGTGCCGGGGACATAGCGCCGATATCCCGGAATCTTTTTCATCCAAGAACCCCCTAGTGACAATTCCACTGCGCCCGGCAAGAAGTTCCAAGCGGACCCGCTTCGAAACGCCAAGTCTCAGGCAAGCCTGCTCCGAAACAGCAAGTTCAAAGCGGTTTGGCTTTGAAACAACACATGTCGAACCGAACTGATTCGAAGAATCAACCTTCAAGCGGCTCACTCTCGAAACAGGAAGCTACGAGCAGATTTGCCTCGCAGCAAATGCTTCCGGGCAAACCTGATTCGAA
>Ga0210402_10005538_pt1 | contig 11291 bp, 10 predicted proteins | sample IncBWC7MmetaG_FD_161055 | JGI IMG/M metagenome (GOLD analysis project Ga0210402, IMG submission 161055) | Forest soil microbial communities from Barre Woods Harvard Forest LTER site, Petersham, Massachusetts, United States - Inc-BW-C-7-M | ecosystem: Environmental > Terrestrial > Soil >... | reverse complement strand
ATCCCGCGGAGAGCGGGTCAAGATTTCACTTCGATTCTCATGAACTGCAACGTCGTCTTCGATTCGAATTCCTCCAACCCCTGGCATGTAAACTCCTGGCTCGATGGTGATCACCGTTCCCGGTTCTAGCCGCGCTTTCTGACCGCGTGCAACCCGGGGGTCTTCGTGAACTTCCAGACCCAGCCCATGCCCCGTACTGTGAACGAAATACCGGTCCAGCTTGTAGCCTGCTAGAGTTGTCCGCGCAGCGGCGTCTACTTCCCCGCAGCTAGCCCCCGACCGAACCGCTGCGATAGCTGCCGTCTGCGCTTCTAGGACGCCCTTATACCACTCCCTGACCCGTTTGGGAGCAGTTCCAACATAAACCGTCCGGGTAATATCGCTGCAATAGTGGCCGAGTATAGCACCCAGGTCCAGCACGACCAACTCATTTTTCCTCAACTGCTTGGAGGTCGGCCGCGCGTGCGGGAGCGCAGCGCGTTCGCCAAACGCCACGATGCTTTCGAAGGCCGGCCCGGAAGCTCCGCCTCGACGCATCTTGAATTCTATCTCGGCTGCAATCTCGAGCTCCCGAACGCCCGGCTTAAGTAAACCGATGGCGTGCTCCACCACTTCGCTCGCCAGGATGGCCGCCTTTCGCATTTGCGCCAATTCCTGAGCATCTTTCCGCGTGCGCAGTGCAAGTACGAGTCCGGCAGCTGGTTTGAGCGTGCACCGAGCGCCTGCTGCCTTCCGCAATCCCCCGTGCTGCGTAACGCTCAGCTGCGTCGGATCAAAACCCACGCGGCGAAGCCTTGCGTCCCGCAAGAACTCTCCAACCGCTGAATACAACCCCGCCTTGTGCTGGATGATTTGGACGCCAGCAGTTTCGTCCTTGCCTTGGGTGATGAATCGGCCGTCCGTGATTAGGGTAGTCTTGCTGCGGCCAACTACAAGCGCCCCTGCTTCTCCCGTAAAACCCGTCAGGTAATACCAGTCCGGTGCATGCGTTACGACCAACGCATCGAGCTTGTGTATCGTAATCGCGCGGCGCAGGGCGGATTGGCGTTTCTTGAAGTCAGTTGGCATAAAAAAATCGAGGAGGCCTTGGCCTCCTCGATTGTAGAGAATTTGGCGACGTTTGTCTGGCCGCCTGAACTTACCCAGGGATAATGCGAGGCGTCAGGAAGAACAACAATTCCTGAGACTGCATGTTTACGTTAGTCCGCTTGAACAGGTGTCCGATGACCGGCAGGCTGCCCACGATCGGTACCTGCGTCACATCCACACGCTGCTGGGAGATGATAATGCCGCCGATGACCACCGTGCCGCCGTCTTCGACCAGCACCTTGGTTTCAGCTGACTGCGTGTCCAACGCGGGTGTGCCTTGCACGCGGGGAATACCTTGATCGATCTGCGTGTTTTCCACCAGAACGTCCATGAAGACCGTTCCGTCGGCCGTAATCTGAGGTGTGACTTCCAGTTTCAGCACCGCATCAATGAACGTCACGGAAATCGTGTTGTTGATGGTGGTCTGGATCGGCACCTTGGTACCTTGCTTGATCACAGCCTTTTGGTTGTTTTGCGTTACGACGCGAGGTTTGGAGAGCAACTTACCAACGCCTCTCGCTTCGGCAGCTGTAATAAAGAAGTCCACGGCGAAGTTCGGCGAACGATGCGAAAAGCCGAGGCCGCTCGTGGGAACGCCCGCTCCCAGACTCACGGCCAGCGGTAATCCAGCCGTTGAAGTGGTCGTCCCGCTCGACTCAGACACCACCGGGCCGGTAGGAATCGAACTGCTGGTCGCTACACCGCTGGTGCCACCCTGGCCGCCAAAAAAGAGGCTGCGGCCGTGCGTGGTGGAACCGGAGAATCCGAGTTCGGTTCCAATATCCTGCGCGAAAGAACGCGACGCCGATACAACGCGCGCTTCGATTTCCACCTGCTGCGATTTGCGATCCAGCTGGTGCAGCAAGTTGTCAATCACGGGAATGACTGACGGAATGTCGCGAATGATCAGCTGGTTCGAAGGCTCGTCGGCAAGAATTTCGCCGCGCGCCGAGAGAAACCGCTTCAAAGTAGTCGTCAACGAACTCGCCTTGCTGTAGCTCAGCACGCGCGTCACGGTAATCGGAGGAATAGAATCCGACTGCGCCTTCTGCAGGTCTCGCACCGACTCCGCTTCCCGCCGCAAGGTATCGTGCGTTGCAATCCGCAACACGTTTCCGTTCAGTTGCTTGTCCAAACCGTTGTTCAGCAGAACGATGTCCAGCGCCTGATCCCAGGGCACTTCGTCCAATACGATCGTCAGCGTACCCTTCACGGCCGGATCCAGTACAACGTTCAGTCCGCTGATTTCATGAATGAGGCGGAAGAAGTCGCGAAGATCCACATCCTTCAGGTTCACCGAAATCGGCTCACCGGTATACTTCGCCGGAGCGGCCGCTGCCTGCACTGTGGAGCCCGCTACGGTTGACGCCGCATTGTTCGCTTGCTGCGACGCTTGCACCGCTGCGTTGTCGTCGGGACGTACAGGTTCCCTCTTCTCGCCATACGATGCCAGAGAGACTGAAGGCTGGGTCAGTTCGCTGGGCAACGCGAAGCGAGGAGCAGAAATCTGCAAGTTCTTGGCGCTATGGGAGACCGCGCGGGGAGCTACGGCTGTGTAATGAAAATTGGCTGGAGAAGCGTGATTCTCCGAGGTAATTTTGGATGCGCTGGCGCTCGCTGGAGCGGCCGGCTGTGCATCGAAGAACACCACAACGGCGTTGCCGTCGCGCGCAATCTGATAAGGCGTCGTGTCCGTGAGATCAATCACCACACGAACCACATCCGGACGAAACTGACCGAGCCGCACTCCGCGCACTGGAGCGGAGACGCCGGGGATCGTCGTCTTTTGCACCGCGAGCCGCGTGCTGGCAAAGTCCAGCACCAACCGGTCCGGGTTCTGCATGCGTGCCGCGCGTGCGTCGAGGTGGCCTTCGCCTTCGACGCGCACGCTTGCGCGCTGCGCTCCCTGCGTGATCGCCACGCTCGAGATAACCGAAGCGGTCGCCGTGGCACCGGCGGGCTCCTGCGTTTGCGCCAGCGTGGGCATGGAACTGAATGCCACGCTTGCGAGGATCAGGCAGCCGTTACGTAGGGCCGGCCAGTTCGTAATCATTGCTGTTCTCCTGCAATGGAGTAAATTCTCTTGTTTACTTGGCGCTCGATTGGCTTACCGAACGCGTCCTTACCTTCTTCATGGAACGTCACGCCATCCATGGAAATCTTTTCTACCGCACCGTCGTACAGACGGTCGCCCTCGCGCAGGAAGTAGGTCCGCGCTTGCGGGTTGGTCACGACCGCAATCATGCCGTTGGAAGCCTTCACAATTCCGTCCACGCGCAATGTGCCAACCTGTAATCCAGCCTTGCCCGGAGGCAAATTCTTCGCAGCATTCGCTGCGGATTGTTGCCGGCTCACCAAAGATTCGAACGGATCGCGCCGCGCCGCTTTCACAGCCTCCGTGCCTTCTGCCGGTTTCTCATTGCCACTTGCGCGAGTCGGCGTCGCGGGCTGCTTGCCCGCCTTCTTCGCCGTAGTCTTCGGAGCGGGCTTGGCAGCGGGCATAGCTGGCTTCTGCGGCGCCGCTGCTGCGGGCTTCGCTCCGCCAACCGCGTTCTGCACCAACTGCTTGGTGGCCGCGGGATTGGTCTGCGCGGACAATCCAGGTGCGATTGCCGCGAGCACGAACCCAAGGATGATCGTCATTGCTGGACGCATAGTTCGCTCATTCCGCTCAGGGTTTCCCAGCCGGCTTTGCAGTCGCCGGAGGCGCCGCTTCTGCTGGCTTGGTAAAGTAAGTCGTTGCCGTAAAAACTCCCACAACCGTTGATCCGGGCTTCAGTGCGTACTTCGTGGACTTGGTCGTATCAGGATCGTTGAATTGCAAGTCGCCGACATTGATAATCCGCGATAGCCGGCTCAGCCGCCCGAAGAAATCGAGAATGTTGAAGTACGGGCCGTCGGCCTGCACTTCAAACGGCATCTCAAAGTAATTGTTTTCCTTCGAGGCTATGGTCAGCGCCTTCAACCTGCGAAGGTCCACATTCGAAGCGCTCGCCGCCCCTTGCAACAAGCGGATGAATTCGTCTGTTTCTTTCTCTTCAGGAACGATCGTCTTCAACGTATCAAGCTGCTTGTTTAGCGCGTCCATCTGCTGCGTCAATTCGCCCTTGCGCTGTTTGTAAACCGAAAGCTGCTGAACTTCCTGGTTCAGTTGCGCCCGCTCCTTCACCGCTTTGTCCACCTGATCGCGCTCTTGCGCGACAGGTGAGAACGGAACGTAAATTCCGACAAGGACCAGAATGACCGCAATGGCGGCCGCCACCAGGCCCTGCATGATTACCGACATGTCGCGAAATGGATTTGCCATGGCGCTGCCCCCTTATCCTTTCTTCGCCGGTGCAGCGGCGGACTGTGCCGGCGTGCTCGCCGGCTTAGCTTGTCCCGCTGGCGTTGGCCCGCTTGGCGGATTAATTTCGGCGTTCAGTTTGAACGTGAAAGTCACAATGCCGCTCGTGGCTCTCTCATCTTGTTTGGATTCTTCGATTTCCACTTTCTGAAAATATCCGGACCGCTTCATCGCGGTGATGAAATTCGCAACCGAATTGATGGAGGCGCTGGCTCCCTGCACGCTCAAGGTATTCCCCTTGCGGTTTAGGTCCGTCAGCCACAAATTCTCCGTGCGGGACACCGTGTTCGCCACCATATCCAGCAATTCCTGTCCACCGGTGCGGTCGCGCTGCAGTTTCTCAATCGTGTCCACACGGACCTGGAGCAGCTTCTTTTGCCGGTCGAAGTCTTCCACCTGCGCCTTAATCTGCTGCAGTTCCGTTTTTTGTGCTTTCAACGACTTGATCTTGTCGTTTTCCACGGTCAACTGCTTCTGCCAGGAGAGATAGATGTAGCCGAGAACGAGTCCTCCGAGCACCAAGCCCGCTCCCACGAAAACAATCGGGAGCGCGGCTCCGGTATCTACCGGGCGGCGGGAGGCTTTCGGCCTAATTTGTCCAAGAAGGTTTATGCGGATCATGGCTAGTCGAAGCTCCTCAATGCCAGGCCTACGGCAATCGCCAGACGCGGTGCCAAATCGCGAATCTGGTTCTCACTGTGCTTGCCCGGGTTGATCAGCACCTTACGAAATGGGTTCAACTCTTCCACCGGCATCGCGAATTCCTCGCGGAGCAGGTCCACCAGGCCCGGCACACGTGCCGTGCCCCCCGCCACCACGATGCGCTGGATGTTTTCGCCGCTCGCGGTTGCACGGAAGAAGTCGAAGGTTTTCTGAATTTCGAGCGTCAATATATCTGAAACGCTCCGCAAAATCTGCTGTCTTTGCTCGTCGGTGACGCTCGGCAGGGTTTCGCCCTTCTTCAGCCGTTCGGCGTCTTCAAAGCTCAGGTCCAATTCCTTCTGCAATGCGTCCGTATATTGATTGCCGCCGACGCTGACGTCGCGCGTAAACAGGGGGATGCCGCCGCGCACGATATTGATGTTCATGACGCTCGCGCCAATGTTCAGAAGCGCTACCGTCTGGCCCGCATCTGGTTCGTAGTTAATCTCAAAGCAGTTCTGCAGGCCGAAGGCGTCAATATCCACAACTACCGGCGTCTTGCCTGCCTGGGCCAAAACGTTGGTGTGATTCAGAATCTTGTCTTTCTTTACCGCAACCAGCAGGACGTCCATCTGTGCGTCCATGGACTCTAGCAACTGATAGCTCAGGTTCACGTCCGCGATGTCGAAAGGAATATGTTGGCTGGCTTCGGAAGGAATCCGGTCATACAACTCTTCTTCGGACATCAGCGGGAGCGGCACACGCTTGACGATGACCGAGTGTCCTGAAACCGATGTCGCCACGTTCTTCGTCTTCACGTGTTCGTTATCGAAGATTCGGCTGATCGCGTTGGCAACTTGCGGCGCATCCATGATCGCGCCATCCACAACCGTATCCTGGGCCAGCGATTCCATGCCGAAGCTGACCAACTCGTAGCCAGCCTTCGTGGATTTCAATTCGACCGCTTTAATCGAACTCGAACCGATATCGAGTCCAACCAGCTGTCTGCTTTTTTTGCCGCCAAGTAACCCCATATCGCAGCCCCTCTTTAGAACCGAAACCTTTGTGACCGCCGCTTAACGCCGGCGCGAATGCACCTGACTCATCTTGCGTTCCATCCAGCGGTCCAGGATCGTCTTCCGAAGTTTCCAACGATTTCCGAGTTTGAACGCGGGTATTTCGCCCTCGGTGATGTAACGGTACAGGGTATCCGGGGAGATCCCCAGATATTGCGACGCCTGTCTTACGTTCATCACTTCGCGCGATTCACTCACGAGGAACGCCACCCTGGCGCCCGAACAGCGCCAAAAACTTTGCAACCACTTCGCACTCCAACTTGCGCTGCGAACTCCACGGAGTGCTGCCCGTGCGAACTTTATGACATCCGCTACTGCACGAGGTCAAGCGGTTCTAACCGGAAGTTGCCCTATTAGCACAGGTAGTTTCCGGCATTCTTCGGGTTTTGCCAGCAATGCACTCTACTAATAGAGTGAAAGAGAGGCATTCCTACAACTAATTGCGCTTTTTGCTGAAAATCATCCTGCCCATAAGGACAGTTATTCTTTGCTCTCACTCTATATCCAGAAATCCAACAAATCCATTCCTTTCAATTGCCGTGGACGCACTCCCTGTGCGGCGTATAATTCCGCCGCATGCATTGCACCGTCAAGGAAACTTCATGTCCATTCGTAAAACGCTTGTACTACTCGTTGGTGTGACTTTTGTTTTAGGACTCGCTGCCGCAGCTCGTCCCTCCAAACTGGACCCGCCGGGATTCCTTTTCATTGCGAACCAAGGCGAGCACACAGCCCTGCTTTTGGATTTGAGCAAGAAATCGGTCGTAGCGCGCGTCGAAGTCGGCGTCAACGGCCACGAAGTCGTCGTCTCTCCCGACGGGCATTTCGGCTATGTTCCCATCTACGGCAACGCCGGCGTCGGCAGACCCGGCACGGACGGGGATCGCATTGACATTATTGATCTAAAGGAAGGCAAGCTCGCCGGCAGCATCGCCCTTGGCAAACCCGTTCGCCCACACTGCGCAAGATTTGGACCGGACGGATTCCTTTATGTCAGTGCCGAATTGGCACAGGCGATTTATGTAGTTGATGTCCACGCAAGAAAGGTTGTCGGTGAAATTCCTACCGGGGCCATCGAATCCCATATGTTCGTCATGTCACCCGACGGCAAGCGCGCCTATACATCGAATGTCCACGCGGGCAGCGTCAGCGTCCTTGACCTCGAAAAGCGCACCCTAATTACCGTAATCCCCGTTTCCAGCATCGTGCAGCGCATCTCCATCACCGCCGACGGCAAACGAGTCTTCACGCACGATCAGGCCGAACCCCGCATCGCTGTCATTGATACCGTCACAAACAAAATATCCGGCTGGATCGCTCTCCCCGCCACGGTCTATTCATCCGCGCCGCTGCCCGACGGCCACACCATGGTCGCCTCCTCACCGTCCGGCAAACTCTTTTCCATTGATTTGGATAACCTGAAGCAGATTGGCGAATCGGACGCCTGCGCCGCGTTAGGCGAACTCGCGCTTAGTTCTGACGGCAATCGCGCCTTCTTGACCTGCCCCGCAACGGGCCAGCTTCTCGTTTACAACGCTCACAACGGCAAACCCGATCCCGAAATCACCCTAACCAAAGGCGTGGACGGCATTCAGTGGATTCCCGCCGTCAAGTAGAAGATTTACAATTTCACTTCGCTAATCTGGAGCTTCGGTTCGATGTTCGTGTAATTCGGAACATCACTGACAATCTCATTCACATGCGGGCCGAACGAAGTTTGAAACGCATCGATCGAATCGAAATACAGATGTCCCATCGCCACAAACGGGGCTGGCGATCCTGGTGCCATTCCGCTTAGTCCGTGCTCCACTGCCATTGCTTTTATAGCGGGGCCACAAAGCCTCTGCACCAGCGCCATATGCTTTTCGCAGTAGTAGGCCATATCGAAATGCTTGCCATCGCCATTCGCATAAAAAACGCTGACCTTAATCACGCAACCTCCTCACAATCCCAAACTCTTCCACATTCCCGCCACACGCGATTTCGTTTCTTCATCCATCAAAATCTCATCCGGCCACGGTCGCGTAAAACCCTCGCTCGCCCACTTCCGCGTAGCATCAATCCCCATCTTCGATCCGAAATCCTGCAACCGCGAAGCGTGATCCAGCGTATCCGTCGGCCCAAAAGAAAACTGCACGTCTCGCTCCGGGTCCACCGCACACAAAGCTTTCCAAACAACTTCGCTGTAGTTGTGAATATCCACGTCGTGATCCACCACCACGATCACCTTCGTGAACATCGCCTGCCCCAGCGACCAAATCGCGTTCATGATCTTCCGCGCGTGTCCCGGATACGACTTCCGAATCGCCACAATCATTAAGTTGTGAAAAATTCCTTCCGCCGGCATCGCCACATCCACAATTTCCGGATACTGCATCTTCATCACCGGCAAAAACACGCGCTCCACCGCATGTCCCATATAAAAATCTTCTTGCGGAGGCGGGCCCACAACTGTCGTCAGATAAATCGGATCCTTCTTATGCGTCAGGCACTCCACATGAAAAACCGGAAACTCGCCTTCCAGTGAATAAAATCCGGTGTGGTCCCCGAACGGCCCTTCCGTCCACATCTCACTCAAATTCACATAGCCTTCGAGCACGATCTCCGCGTTCGCAGGGACTTCCAGTTCATTCGTTTCGCACGGCACCATCTCGACTGGTTCCTTGCGCAAAAATCCCGCGAACATCATTTCGTCCAGGTCCGGCGGAATCGGCAGCATCCCAGCCAGTGCCGTCGCCGGATCCGCCCCAATCGCCACACTCACCGGGATTCTTCCCTCCGGATTCTTCTCCCGCGCGCGACGAAAATGCTCCGCGCCGTGTTTTTGCGTCTGCCAATGCATTCCCGTCGTCCGCTCGTCATACACCTGCATCCGGTACATCCCCACATTCCGCTTCCCTGTCTCCGGATTCTTCGTGAACACCAGCGGGAACGTAATGAATCGTCCGCCATCCTGCGGCCAACACTTCAAAATCGGAAAATCAAAAAGATTTACGTCGCTGCCTCTGTGAATCACCTGCTTGCAATCGCCGTCCTTCACGCTTTTCGGAAAGAACGACCCCAGTTCCGCCAATTTCGGAAGCATTTTGATTTTGTCGAACAGCCCTTGTGGTGACTTTGTATCGAGGAATCCGCGAATTCGCGCCGCCACTTCATCGAGCTCGTCCACTTCAAACGCCATCGCCATCCGCTTCACGCTGCCAAACGTATTCACCAACAGCGGATACCGCGAACCCTTCGGCTTTTCAAAAAACAGAGCTGGCCCAACGCTCCGCTCCGCCCGTTTCGAATCCCGCGCCACGCGCTGCGTCACTTCCGTAATCTCCAAAACCGGATCCACTTCCGCCTTGATCCGCTTCAACTCCCCGGCCTTCTCCAGCGCCTTCACAAACTCGCGCAAATCGCGATACGCCACATCTTCCTCCTAAAAATAAATCCAACGGCAGGCGCCCTTCGCTCAAACTGTAACACGAACATCTTTGTCTCATCGTTCCTTGCCAAAAACAAAAAACCTCCGACACTATCCGCGCCGAAGGCTTTTCAAAACTTCCGCACTCTTCAAACAATTCGGGCGTTCGCTACGTAATGTGCGCTCCCTGCGTCTCCACGTACACCGAATACAAAGACTGGCTCGCGGCCATGAACAGCCGGTTCCTCTTCCGCCCGCCGAAACACAAATTCGCGCAAATCTCCGGGAGCAAAATCATTCCAATCCGCTCGCCACTCGGCGCAAAAATGTGCACGCCGTCATAGCCCGGCCCAACCCATCCCGCTCCCACCCACAAATTCCCATCCACGTCCGCGCGAATCCCATCTGCAAATCCCGCGCCCTTCCCTGCCAGCTCCATCGAAATTGCCGTCTTCCCATTTTTCAATTTTCTCCCGTCCACCAAATCAAATTCCTTCACAATCTTCGGCGCCTCCGGGTAGTGCGAAGCTCCCGTATCGCACACATAAACCTTCTTATAATCCGGCGAAAAACAAATCCCGTTCGGTTTGTACATCTCGTCTTCCACTTTTTCCACCGCGCCAGTCTTGCCATCGATCCGATACACCGCTTCCTTCAACTGCAGTTCGCCTTTCCACCCTTCGTAATTTCCCAGTGACCCATATCCCGGATCCGTAAACCAAATATCTCCCTCTGGATGCACCACAATGTCATTCGGTGCGTTGTACGGCTTCCCCTGAAATTTATCCGTTAGCACGGTCACGCTTCCATCGTGTTCGTATCGCACCACTCGTCGCGTCCCGTGCTCGCAGCTCAACTGCCGCCCCTGAAAATCAAAAGTATTTCCATTCGAATTGTTCGAAGGATTGCGAAACACACTCACGTGCCCGTCTTCCTCAAGCCAGCGCATCTGCCGGTCGTTCGGAATATCGCTAAATACCAGGTACTTCCCCACGCCATTCCACGCCGTTCCCTCCGCCCACAGCATTCCCGTGCACAGCCGATGAATCGACGTCCCACCCAATTTGTATTTTGCAAACCGTTTGTCCAGCACCACGATGTCCGCGTCCGGATAACGCACCGGATTCTGCTCGCTCCAATCCCGTTGCGATTGCTGCGCCGCAACGGCGCCAGCCACAATTGCCGGCGCCATCGCCGCCGCGCCAATCGCCTTCTTCACAAAGTTTCTCCGGTTCGTCGTCATCGCAGTCAACCTCTCTCCGCAACAACCGAGCTTCGCTTTCTGCGCGCGACTCTAACACAACTCACCCGTCCCAAAGTCCAGCTAGTACCAGAAACAATCTGCCCTCGCGTTCCATAGCCTTCCACCCTCGCATTCGCCATCTTGGGGAAGAGGAGTCACTTCATGACAAACTCATCTTGGTACTGGCCGGATGTCACCAGCATTGACGAAGCAAAGAAAGCCTGCCGCGTTGCCATGTGGTGCGCCGTTGTGGTGGCTGGTGTTACTACTCTTTTCGCGATTCTCGCCATGACCGGCACAAGACCCGGAAACATTCCAATAGACGGTTCAGCCCTCTTCGACGCCGCTCTGTTCGCCGCTATAGCCTTCGGACTCTCTCGCTATTCTCGTTTTGCCGGCGTCGCTGGCTTTGTTCTCTTTCTTATCGAGCGGATTTACATGATCGCCAAGGCCGGACCGGCCGCGGGCGGACTTTTCCTCGGCATT
>Ga0210402_10005536_pt1 | contig 11292 bp, 16 predicted proteins | sample IncBWC7MmetaG_FD_161055 | JGI IMG/M metagenome (GOLD analysis project Ga0210402, IMG submission 161055) | Forest soil microbial communities from Barre Woods Harvard Forest LTER site, Petersham, Massachusetts, United States - Inc-BW-C-7-M | ecosystem: Environmental > Terrestrial > Soil >... | reverse complement strand
TGCCATCATGCCGGAGAAAGACATTGTGATGATCGACCTGACACAAGAGGAATTGCCAGTCATTTACAGGGTTCCGGTTGCCCCACCCACGGAAGCAACACCAATCCTTGTGATCGAACCTCCAACGGAATCACCAGTCCGCCTTCAGCGCCTGAATAATTTGCCAACCCCTCCACCCCCTCCGCCAAAACCCGACCGAGGACGTTATACCGTCACATTCGCGTCGCCCAAGAAGTCGCCCACTCCCGATGCTCACCGTGAAGTCTTACCAGCAAAAAACCGACCCGTTTTGCTGAAAACGGAGGGCAGGACTGGTGTGTGTCCTCCATCGCTCTCAAATTCCTTCCTTGACACTCCGCATAAAACAGTCTCGCCGGGCCCAAAGTATCGAGATCCTCGCGGAAAACACAACTTCACCAATGACCTTGATTTCGAGGATGAACCCGGCGGGTATGGGGAGACGGATACTTGGATGCAGGATAGCGGGGAAAGTCCCGTTCAAGGCATTATAGATGTGACTACCCGATATATTTCTTCTTCGCCATTTAATATTGTCTCCACACAGATCCTCAACGAGATACAGGAGGCAAGATTTCTCCCCTATTTTCACGTAGTACCTTTATCTCGAAGTCTTTTATTGTCAGGTCATTGTCCACAAAATTTCGCGCCGATTCGACGACGTCAAGAATGACGTCCGCTCGGGTCGTGACTATATTCTCTACAAAGCTGCTGTTGACCTTCAAAATATGCGAGCCGGGGGGTTGGTCTTCGTCATCTTCCCATATATCACATTGCGCTTACTATCTTCAACACAGCGTGGTTCGTTTCAACGCTCTCGTTGACCTCGAGGAAGAATATGCCGCGTACCGCCGTAAGGTAGTGGATGGCTTCGAGGATCTGCAGAAGATAAATCAAGAGATATCACAGCACCTTCGACAAATCATCCAGGATCATGATCGCCACACCCTCTCCAAAAAATTCCCGAATACCTTGTCATCTCCTCTTCCCTCGATCCTTTTGAACCCGACCACGGTGCTAAGTCGTTGATCCTTTTTTCTCAAATCTTGTTCCAGGATTCCGCTAAAGTCGTTATAATTTCTCGTTCTCCTTGCTCGCATTCTTTCTGATGCCTTTTACTACTACTTGTCGGATGGAAAAATGGTTTCAAATAACAATGGTTCAGATGATCTCTAGTAATATATCTCGTGCACGGCAAATTGGTTTTGAGATGTACTTCAAACCAACTTCAAATTTTCAAGGTACTTGTGCGAGTACATCGATATCGCCATGTGCCGCACGCAACATGGCCGCTAGTAGCCTGAGTACGTCACGGTATGAGCGCTTTTTATAGAGGTCATGCCCATCGATTGCTCTGGTGTTGCTCTACTGTACAACCCAAACCAGTCCAAAATTTTGGTCTTTTTCGCCAAAGGCGTTCTGCTTTATCCCTCAAATCGACTCCATTCTACTTCTACGTTGCCAGGATGTCTTCTATCGCGTCTTCCGGGTCTCCAGACGAATATCGGCTTCCAATCAAGGTTAAACCTACACATTACGATGTGACTATCCGGACTGATTTGGAGAAGCTCACCTTCGATGGGTTCGTGAAAATAAGGCACGGAAAGTTCATGGTTTACATTTGTTCGTTCTCCCTGACCTGTAAACCAGCCTGGATGTTAAGAAAGAGACCTCGACGATCGTGTTGAACACGGCAGAGCTTGATCTTGGCAGTGCTTCTGTCTATTCTGACACTTTAAACAATGGACAAGTGCAGTCATCCCATTCAATCGACACTATTACCGAACGTGCCACGTTCCATTTCCCTTCCTCTCTCCCTGCTGGATCGAAGGCTCAATTACAGATTGGATTTAGGGGAAAACTGATCGGGAGCATGATGGGTTACTATAAATCGTCCTGGGAGCACGAGGGCGAGACAAAGTATTATGCACTCACCCAATTTGAGGCAAGCTCAACCTGATTTTCCATATTTTCCGTGATAACTCAGTCCACTTCGTTATTATAGCCTACCGCTGCCCGACGTGCATTTCCCTGCTGGGATGAACCTCTGCTCAAGGCTACGTTCGCTGTCACACTTGTCTCCCGCGCAAACACCGTTAACCTGAGCAACATGCCTGCCATTTCTGAGGAGATGTATGTACCAGATGCGGCCAAGGAGACGGCCCAAAGCCCTGATCTGGCAAAGCTGTTTTCTTCCTTAACAACTCAGTACGACGAGTGGAAAATTACGCGATTCCAGACAACTCCGCTCATGTCATCTTATATCGTCGCGTTTGCAAATGGTCATTTTGAATATCTAGAAAAGACGGTCCATTTACCACTCAGCGGCAAAACACTTCCGCTTCGTATCTATGGTGAGATCCTTTCTCTTCTAGTCTGGACAGCTCTGATCAGTGGTTCATCAGCTACTTCAGATATAATCCACCAAGCACAATTCGCGCTTGATGTCAAAGCTCAAGTTCTACCTCTGTACCAACAAGTCTTCGACGTTGCCTATCCGCTGCCCAAATTAGACACTTTAGTTGTGGGTTGCTCAGTCTTGTTACTTAATCTTTCTTGACGCGCTTTTGTTGGCAGGCCAGTGATTTCGATGCTGGTAATTTCATTCCTTCTCCGTACTCAAGTTACATGGCGTGCTGAAATATCTTATAGGTGCAATGGAAAACTGGGGTTTAATTACGGGACGAACCAGTGCCTTCTTGCTTGATCCCAAGAGTGCAGATTTGCAAGCAAAGAAAAATGTTGCCACTACGCAAAGCCATGAAGTTGCGCACATGTGGTGAGCTTGGATCCTGTAGCTGTCTTTGATTTTAGTCGAAACTCGCTTCTCAGGTTTGGGAATATTACGACAATGGAGTGGTGGAATTATCTCTATCTCAACGAAGGTCAGTTTGTCCATCTGCCTGAGTTATGCAACATTTACCATCCGTTCTAGGTTTTGCAACACTGGTCTGTTACCTATTCGACTCCTGGCATTACCAGAATCTGAATTCTATCCTCCCCCCAGATGGGTGAAGTAATTATTGCAGGTGACTACGCCCTTACTATCGTTTGATGCCGCCGTGCTGACCGTTCTATTTGCAAGACAAGTAAGTCGGTCTAGATATGTAGTCTCCTTCTAATTGTGTTGCAGAGTCTTTCCAGAGTGGAAGGTGGATTCCGAATTCATCACCAACCATCTCAATAGAGCTCTCAGCCTGGATGCCAAATTGTCATCTCACCCGATTGAGGTCGACTGCCCAGATGCGAATCACATCAACCAGGTATTGGTCTTCTATTCGCGATTTGTCTTCTTAAAAACTCACCTTGACCTGTCATAGATTTTCGATGCTCTCTCTTACTCGAAGGCAGCATCTGGTTTGTACAACAAATTTTAATGCCGTCATTCCGTAAAATTAAAGTTCTCGTTCTATTGCAAGTTCTGCGCATGCTTCTCAACCACGTAGGAGAAGAACGTTTCTTAAAAGGAGTTTCCCTTTACCTCAAGAAGAAACTGTATGGGAACAGTGTCACCAATGACCTCTGGGAGGGCATAGGAACAGCAACGGGTGCGTTAGTACGACACGAATCAACGTTGAACCCTTTCAAATGTCTTTATCAGGCCTCGACGTGATCCAGATCATGGATAATTGGATTTCAAAAGTGAACCATCGTTCGCATGCCACCGCCGTAGTTGCTTGCTCACTGTCCACCGTGGAATAGATCGGTTTCCCTGTTCTGACAGTCACGGAGAGCGCAGCTGGCATTCACATCCGTCAAGACAGGTTCCTGGAAGCCGGGCACACGGAGCCCAAGGACAACGAAACTATCTGGTTCATCCATCTGGCTTGGTCTCATTATATTTCGTTGATCGAACCATCAACAGGAACATCCCATTGAGCCTCCTATCTGTTGACCAAAGTGGCAAAATTACCATGAACAAAACAATCATGCTAGAAGAACGCGAGAAAACCATTGCAATCGATACCAGCAAACCCTTCAAGCTAAATGCAGGGACCGTCGGGGTTTGTAAGTCTTGGTTTCCACTTCTACCCATGCATGCAGTTTTCTCAATCTCTGTGCTCAGATCGAGTATTCTATACCCCCGAAAGGCTCACCAAGATTGCGATCGAAGCTGCCAAGCATGACTCCTACTTTTCACTGAACGATCGCATCGGACTGGTTCATGATGCGATGGCTTTGTCCAAAGCGGGCTTGGCAAAACTGAGCAGTGCACTCACATTAGTGGATGTTCTACGCAACGAAAAAGAATGTTTGTCAACGTTCATCCCACAGCTTGTGCACCCCAACTAATTCTTCCCCAGATCTTGTCTGGTCTGGTATCTCTGAAAGTCTCTTTAACCTGGTTTCTGTCTGGTGGGAACATCCCGAGATTGTGGATAAACTGAACGCATTCCGTCAAGTGAGGATTCATAATTAAATAAGGTTGTGTACGCAGACTGAAGCTCGTGCGTTTACAGGAGCTTTTTGTGCCGTTAGTTGAGAAACTTGGGTATGAGTACTCGAACGCTGATTCAGCTGATACCTCGCTCTTGCGTACACTTGCAATCTCGCAAGCTGCTTTGGCAGGGAACGAAGGGTGCGTATTTTTCCCCCGCCCTTTGATTGATCGACTCTGACATTTTTCCCTCAGGGTGGTCAACGAATTGAATAGTCGGTTCACTCACTTCATGGAGACCGGGGATGACACCAGGATTCCAGCGGACCTGCAGCGTGTGATATTTTCAGTGGTATGTCTTCACGCTCTCCCCGTTTCGTCCGCTGTGACAGCGATTTTCAGGCCGTTGAGCACGGCGGACGCGAGGAGTACGAGGCTGTGATCAAAATTCATGAAAAGCCCAAGACTCCGACGTCCAGGATTTCAGCAATGTAAGTGGTCAAGGTAGGATGAACTGAATATGTATCGACGATAAATGTCTATCACAGCATTGGCATGGGTGCGACTCAAGATCCGAAGCTTGCCGAGGAGACTCTTCAGTACATTCTCACCAAGTCGCGCGATCAAGATGTCAGACACTTTTTCCGAGGTCTCCGAAATAATTTCAAGACCAGAAGGTTGTTGGCCAAGTTCTTTAAAGACAAATATGATGTTGTGAGTCTATTGAGCTGAATATGGGAGGCGTATCGTTCTGATTACCAACTCGTGTCAGCTCTCTGAACGTTTCGAAGGAAACTTCACATTGACGTACCTTGTCGAGGTATCTTTGACGTAGACACATCTGGACCCAGGTACTCATCGTATTGTCGTAGATATCTTTGAGCTCATCGTCGACCGAGGAAGACTACAAGGGGATCGTAGAGTTTTTCAAGGTTGACATCCTATCACATCTCGTCTGGAGGACTGACAAATTTCCTTACCGCCGCTTGCAGGACAAGGACATCTCGAAGTATAACCTCTCGTTGTCGCAGACGTTAGAGAGCATCCGAGGCAACATTAAATATATCGAAGTAAGTCGTGCTGAGCCAAGCCAACCAAGTTTGGAGACTGACGCCCAAACTAGCGTTCGTCGGAAGATCTCTTGGAGTGGCTTCAGAAATGGCAGAAGGGATCGAAATTGTAGGAGGACGGCTTACGTAAGAGGACTACCTTGACAAAACCACCATCGTTCAGACTCGTTCAGCCCTATTGTAAAAAGTTTATTTAGCTGTGATAATAGCAGAGGACTTCTCCATCGATGCCTGCTTTCGATCCCGTACGAGATGCTGTATTAAATTCTCCAATCACCCAGTCACATCCCCTCAGTCCTTATCCTCGTCTTGACCTCCAATCCCCCAATTCCTTTCCCAATCACAATAGTGCATTGCCCTCTCCGATTGTTAGCCCCTCATTGGGTAGGAGGGCCACGGATCTATCTGTTCTTCTCAATTCCGACTCCCAGGAACCGTCTCACCGTACCCCGCGATCATCTAACTTGTCCCATTTACTTCGCAGTTCCACCGAGGACAAACTTGCTACCGCCGAGCCCTTGCGCAGATCCATGAATCTGAATGTAGAGATCAACCACGAAAAACCTGAAGGATCCCTGTCCTTCTCACGTCGTCTCAGTTCACCGCCGTCAAAGCCCTCGTTCTCCGATCTCGGTCTGCCGACCAAATCACCCGTCCCAGGTCCATCATCTGCCCGTCTACCACCGCCGGACTCAAATATTTCGCCCTCGCCAAGCTTTTCATTCACGTCTCTGTCTGCTTTTCCAACCCCCCCCTCACATTTTGCCGCGACTTCACGCAGAACGAGATCTCCCGCTCTGCCTCTACCCCAAACCATTCCATACAATCCTCGAAATAGAATAACGCCCGCTGGTTCTGTTCTGATTCCCATGTCGCAGGAGGAGATGGAGAGATACAAAGACTATTGCGGCGTTGGTACTACGAGGTTGACTAAACGTAAAAGGGGGCGAAGTGATGAACCTGATGTTCGTGATGAACCTGCTTCGAAAAAATTGGTGGGGGATGCAGGAGTTGTAGTCGAACACTGTGGGTTCCCGTCTAGACTCATAACCGGCAGGGATCACCAACTCTTTTGTTTTTACTAGACAATACTCGGCCAGAAGTAGGTGTCGTTCAGCGTCTGGAGTCGCCCATCATTGGCCTGAAGAATTTCAACAACTGGGTCAAGTCTGTACTCATTACACGATTTGCACACCCTGTTCTTGCGGCGAGCTCATCATCGAACGTGTATTCTTCCAGTCGAGGTGGCGCAGGGAGAGGTGGCGCAGGTAAAGTATTGGATATGGGATGCGGAAAGGGAGGTGACATCACAAAATGGGCAAAAGCAAGGGTTAGAGAGTTGTTTGGAGTTGGTACGTATCATATTTACGTCTTCTGGTGTACCTACCATCGCCTCACTTTACGCAGACATTGCTTCAGTATCCGTCGATCAAGCCCGTTCACGGTGGGAATCGTTACGAGCGCCGCGTTTCGATGCTAGTTTTGCCGCACTTGATTGTTACACGGAATCATTGTCCAAGGCATTTCCACCTGCAAAGCTGGCCCAACCTTTCGACGTTGTCTCCATGCAATTCTGCATGCACTACGCGTTCGAGAATGTCCAGAAGGCGCGGTGCATGCTTGAGAACGTCAGTCGATGGCTAAGGCCTGGCGGTGTTTTTATCGGGACAATACCCAATGCTGAGCAATTACTGTATGCTTACATATATTTATTCTTGATATCCTTCCATTGATCTGTCGTCTTTGGTAGAGAACATCTGGGTACTCTCCCCCCAAATAGCGAGGATCTGTCTTTTGGAAACTCGATTTACAAAATCCGATTTGAAGATCGAGCACAAAAACCTACCTTCGGCCACAAATACTGGTTTTTTCTCCAGGATGCGGTAGAAAATGTACCGGAGTACATAGTCCGGTGGGATAACTTCGTTCAGTGCGTTCTCCTACCTATTTGTACCAGCGACGCCCATTGATTGGGCTGTCCGGGACTCTGCCAGGATGGCTGCAGAACACAAGCTCCATCCAATATACAAAGAGGAGTTCCATCAGGTTTTTGAAGAACACCAGGCGCACCCAGAGTTTGGACCACTCATGTTGCGAATGAAGGTTGTTGATGCTAGCGGCGAGAGCGCTATGGACGAAGATCAATGGGAAGCAGCGAGTATGTAATGATCCACCCATCACACTTTTCAAACTAACCAGTTTGGCCAGACATCTACATTGCATTCGCTTTTGAGAAGTTGTGATATCCATACATACTGCATCTGGGTAAGTTGCTTAATCGTCTAACCGATATATTTATATGATGTTAGAATGTATGGACACTGGGATCCACAAGCTGTTCGTAATGTGTGGGTAAGTCAAGTCATAGAATTAATGGAGGGAGACGGTGAGAAGTGAAAGCCTACGGGTACATGAGATATGACGCTTGACGGTATACAGCAATGGAATCCGGTTTATATCAAACAAGTTCTCTGGTTTACTCTTGACCAAATCCAACGGTTTCCCTGAGAAGGAGGGTCAGAATTGTTTCGGAGAATAAATGAAAACGATTAATATCTCACTCGACCGCAAGCGTCAACTTCTGCTCAAGACTGGCATAATCCTTGTACGGCGGCAAATCGATGCGGTTGAAACATGTGTGGCTCTTCGGCAGTTGCGACGGGTCGCCGGACTTTTCGATAGTGAATCGTCGGGGCCCATCAGATCCTTGCAGATCTTTGAAACCATTGACAGGAATCCGTGATGTGCCAGTGGCAAATTGCAGGAGACGTGACTTGCGTTCCGGCGGCCAACTGCGGACACACTTCCAGAACCATTGGATGACCTCGTCATTCATCTCGTAGCCACGATAATCCGTAAATTTGGTCCAGTCGTCACTGACATAACGAGGTAAGTGGTCAGTACTTCCAATAGTAGGAGAGGGACAACATACACATCGATCTCAGACATTCCTCCGATCAACAACTCGAGTTCACGCTCGTCGAACACAGTGATAAGGTCTTGGGGGATGAGCTCACTGAAGCCTGACATGAACGCCTCAAATTGTTCCTTAACGCGCTTCGAGATACGGTAATCAACGACATGATCGACGTATTCCTTTTTGTTGTCCTGAGTCACTGGCACATCAGCGCCTCCGGGCTTGAGTTCGATAGTGACCATCTCCCCGAAGCGCTCCTCGGTTGTGGTAAATGTCTCATCAATAATATCCGTAATATCATTTTCCCTGCAAGCAAAGAAATTAATGGAGGTAAGTAAAATGAGAGTGATCGATTCGCACAGCATCCATGTCATTCCACGGTGTAATTCAGCATCCACGCTCTCCAAATCGGAAAGAGTCACTTTCTTCTTCAGGATCATCTTGTAGAAACTGACAATGAAATAGGCATCCAAGAAACGACGATGGAAGATACCGAGGCCCAAACAACGACCGATGAACTTGAAATAGTTCAAATGTTCAGGGTTGACTCCAGAAGCGGGATTGATCTGGAGAGTGTAGTTGTCGTGTGCAGAGTACTCGAATAGGCAATAGAACGGATTAAACATCTCATGCGATAGCAGGAAGAAGAATTCTCTGCATGTGTGGTGGTTAGCTGGCGATGCGATAATATCGTAAGAATCGAAGATCGCACCTTGAAAGCCCACCGTAATCCAAACCATCCTCACCATCGAACTTAATCATAAGTCGTTTTTTCAGGTCATTGGGAGTTTGCCTCATGATCTCCGCGTAACTGTCCTCGAAAATGTGATTCCTCCTGATCTTGATCTGACAGTTACCAGGTTGTGCCCGCATAGCAGGCTGACTTCTGAAATAAATGAGCTTTCTCCTAAAGTCGCGCTTGTACTGTGGCACGTTGGCATCGAGCGTCGATGGCAGTCGCGGGTCGTCCCAAGTTGTCGTCTTTGTATTGTGGTCCACAAAGTATACACGTGCAGTGGATGTGAGACGCATCTCCCATCCTGATGGCAAGGGACCAAGCTGAGAAATCGTCTGTGGCTGTAATGCTGAACCCTGGCCATTAGGTCCCATGACACGAATAATTGTCTGTCGACGTGGATCCACCCATGTGGTTGTGCGTGTGTTATGATCGACGTAATAAGGTCGACCTTCCGGAGTGTAGCGCTCCTCCCAGCCATTAGGCAGACTACCCGAACCTGCCGTTGTTGAATTGTTACTTGCGGCGATCGCAGAAGGAGTGCCCGCCGCGGGCTGTTGACCTGGGGAATGAGTATCAGAGATGGACGAGTTTCGGTAGACGCTGCTGGTGTTGTTCGCTTCGAGCAGATCATCAGCGAGAATACGCCGCGAATGTTGATCGCGCGCTGCATTGGTTTCGTTGTCTTGTACATTGGTGTTTACAGCCGCACTAGCTGATGGCCTGTTCCAGGTGGTGGTTCGGGTATTGTGGTCGACGTAATATGTCCGTCCGAGCGGATCAATACGACGCTCCCAGCCCGGTGGTAAAGGACCATACTGATCGACGTTGGGGTTGAAATTGCGCATCTGAGCGTTAGCTGTGGAAGCTCCAGGAGACGTGGGTGGCGGTCCTTGAGGAGATGTTTGGGTTGCCGGGGAAGTAAGTGATGCGCTTGTTGAACTGACGGGACGAGACCCCAGAGTCGGAGGAGATTGGGGGGGCTGCTGGTGCTCGACTTCAGGTGGAGGTACTGTTGAAGGAGTGGGCATTGTGATGGTTGTGACTTCGGTTCCTGTGGCGTGGGAACTAGGGGTAGGGGTCGAGTTTGGAAGTGCCAAATTAGAGGTGCTGGCAGCAGGAGAGTTATTCAATCCCATATCCGCGAATGCTGTGTTCAGACCGGAGACTTGGGAAGGGCCGGGGTTAGTGATGGGTTGGTTGATATTTGTCGAGAGATATATGATCAGTTTGCCATGTACGACAAGATTGTCATTCGATTTTTTCAAATCCAATGTGAGCATTTCTGGACGGCCGTTAAAATATACTTCATAGTGAAAGATTTGGAGAGGTACGCACCATGGCCGCCAAGTTCAAAGTCAAGCACATCGCTGACTCGCACATTGACGACACCGAGGAATCCCTGGTCCCGCCTCTTGAATTTGCGCTGGTCAAATATCTGGACTGCGACAACGGAAGAGTCTTTGACGGTGCTGGATATTGTTCAGCAGTGATTGACAACACAGTCGTGCATTATATGTTACTCACATATCAAAACTCTCATTCCAGTAAGGATTCAAAGTTTTCTTGATGACACTGGTGGTGTGAGTTTGTTCTGCATCGACTGTGATGACAGCAAATGGATCCGGCAGACGGAATACATCGCGTTTGGATAGCCCATCCGCAGCAACAACTGCATCCGAAACCGACAAATGTAAGTTCATTATCCCAATGAAAAGGTAGATTATACTGAGATGGAGCGAACCTGTAACCCTTATCTTCTTCCGACTATAAGTGCAACGGAAGATAAACATTGAGGATCAATAGCAGACAGAAAAGGATGACTGACAGGACAGTGGGTGGTACGGACATGACGCTTCAGCAAGCAACTGATGCTAGGTTATGGATACGAGACTAGACGGTATTAAAGAAACAAGGAAACCGCCAAAGAGACAAAATGAAAGGAGGAGAAAGATAAAATGTGGATCCGTTCAAAGTTGGATGAGCAAGCACTTGAAATGTCACTTGTCACTTTGATGTCACCCTATGTCACATCTTATTTTGGCACTCGCTCCAACGCTGCTCCGAATTTGGTATCATTGTATATTTCTCTTTCAAGGTACGCTAACATTGGATACTAGAGCAAACTGTTCATCTAGAACGTGGTTAACGTTCAAGACGGTTCAAGTAACAG
>Ga0210402_10005535_pt1 | contig 11292 bp, 8 predicted proteins | sample IncBWC7MmetaG_FD_161055 | JGI IMG/M metagenome (GOLD analysis project Ga0210402, IMG submission 161055) | Forest soil microbial communities from Barre Woods Harvard Forest LTER site, Petersham, Massachusetts, United States - Inc-BW-C-7-M | ecosystem: Environmental > Terrestrial > Soil >... | reverse complement strand
TGATCGAGGTGGCGTTACACCGCCGAAAGCCGTCGGCGGTATGACTTGAACGTCGGTCCCAGCATCAACTGTGGAGATGGAAGACCTTGTTCATGATTTGCCACTTGCCATCCAATTTCAACAACGTGAACATGTCCGTAAAGCGTGATCCCGTCCAGTTGTCGATTTCCAAACGCACGTTCGCGATCGTGCCAACGACGTCGATTTCTGAAATGCGGGATTTGATTCCCGTGGCGGGCCCGTTCGAGTCGTTCCAGTCGTAGAGTCCCTGAATAGGTCCTGCAAACAGATCAGTTCCCACATATCCAAAAATCGTAGCGTCCTTGTGGAAGGCGGGTTTCATATCGCTTCCCTTGCCTGATTTTGCGCCGTCCAGATAGTGTTGAACGACCTTTGTGATGGCTTCATAGTCGCCCAAATTCGTAGCCGTGCCGCTCATCGATTTACTCCCTTGTGGTGCCTACCAGCAGCGCCATAACCCGAAGTGGAAAACAGCCGCCGGCGCTCCTAACTGCCGGCGCTATCGCAGTAGGAACTCGCCTGCAATTTCCGGGAATAACCTAGTAAAGCGGGAGTCCTCATCACAGCGCCGGTGCAGGCAAACCCGATGGTACCGGTTCGCAGCTGATGTTGAGCTTGCGGCACCGTCCCGCATCCGCGGCCAATAAAATTGCCGAGGTCGTATCGCATGGTGTGCCGGGCTGAAGAGTAGGTCAGTTGTGGTCGACTCCACTTCTCGTATTCAAAGCGCCCTGGCTAGCTTTGAGATTCCCTCTTCGATGGCCGGTTCTGGCAGCGCTGCAAATCCCAACAAGAGGTACCGATCGCAATTCTCCAGGTAGTCCGCGTCCCCGATATTCCGGTCGCGTAACGTATAGACGCCGACCTGTTGTTTCAACATCCGCGTCTGCAATTTAACAGCGCTAGGAAAATCTGGCGGCAGTTCCCATACCAAATGCGTGCCGCAATGCACCGGGTTTGTCTGGACGGATCCGACATGCTTTTGCAGCGCCGCGACCAGGCAGTCGCGCCGTGCCATATAGGTTCTGCGAATCTTTCTCAGGTGCTTTTCAAAGGCGCCAGTTTCGATGAAATCATTCAGCACGGCCTGTTCGAGCCACGGAACACCGGTGCACGGAAAACCATGATCGAGTAGTGAAGCCGCGTGGACGGCAGGATTCACCAAGTGGGGTGGCAGGACCATGTATCCCACTCTCAGCCCCGGGCCGATGGAAGCCGCAAAAGAGCCGACGTGGACCACCCGTCCGTGGGTGTCGAGGCTTTTCAGGGGCAGCGGCGGTGAGCCCTGATACCGAATCTCGGTGTCGAAATCGACTTCGACGATGTGGGAATCCGTTTGATTTGCCCAGTCCAGCAATGCTTCGCGTCTGGATGCTGACAACATGACGCCCATCGGGTACTGACGGGCTGGTGTGACAAAGGCGATGCTAGCCCTAGATTGCGGCAAATGCCCTATGACGATACCACTTTGATCGACAGGAACGGGCGCAATATTTGCGCCGTAGGCCCGAAAAAGATCCGCAGTTGCACTGCAGCCAGGCGCTTCCACTGCCACCGTCGTACCTGCGCGGATGAAGAGGTGAGCGGCGACATTCAGCGCCTGCTGAACGCCGGTGACGATTACGATTTGATCTGGGCCGCATGAAATCCCGTGAGAAGCGCCCAGATACCCGGCGAGTGTTTCACGCAACTCGCGAAGTCCCTTCGGAGTACCCGAATACGTCAGGTTGAATTTCGAAGATTGCATGCGCCAATTGGTTAGCCGGCGCCAAACGTTGCGCGGAAAACAGGCGGGGTCGGCACTCTCGAGCGCAAAGTCGAAAACGATTTCATTGGGGAATATGTATCGCGTCGCAGCGTCTGCAACCGGAGCGCACAGGTGGACCGGTTTCGTGTGGGGGGTAGTCTGGATCGAACGGGCAGCAACTGACAACGAGTCGTCGGGAAGCGCAGTTGACACGTATGTTCCAGCGCCCTCCCGGGACTCCAGGTACCCTTCGGCTGTCAATGCTTCATAAGCGAGTATGATCGTATTGCGGGACACCCCGAGCTGCTCGCTTAAGGCACGGCTGCCCGGAAGGCGCGCACCGGGCCGCAGGCGGCCAGACACAATCAATCGGTGGATTTGATCGAAGACCTGCACTTGCAGAGATGGAGCCGAAAGGTCAATTTCAAGGGCCAGCTGCATATGCAGCTCCTATCATCCATCCGACAGCCGATATTTCGCGAAATTTGCTAGGCCGCAATCGCGTTCTCGCTCCGAGCTCTTCGCGATCAGAGAGCGTCTTGTCAACAACCGAGAGGCGACGCGGTACCCGAAATTGCCATCAACCCGCGGTTTCTCCGGACATCGTAGGGCTAGGCGCCGCTCGCCGCAAGCATTTCAGAAATCCTGGTGAATTTCTCGCGCGGCTTGCCAAGGGGCAGGCCGCGCGCCCTCTCCGCCTGATCGATCATCTCCCAATCATGGAAAGAGACTGACCGCACCGACCGTTGCGTTAACAGCGAAACCGACGCTTCACGGCCGGCCTTGCGCTGAGGGCTGAAGTTCGGCAGGTCTGCCAGAAGGGTTGCAACGGTTGCCATGCTATCGGCCCGGTTCGTTCCAATAATCCCAGTCGGCCCACGTTTAATCCAACCGGTGACGTAGACAGGAAATCCGGCCGGTGATCTCACTTCCGCGCGGCCGTTCTTGTTGGGGATCGTGCCGAGCTTCTCATCAAATGGCAGCCCATCCAACGGGATTCCGCTGTAACCGACACTGCGAATCATCAGTCCTGCTTTTATCGACACCGTCTGCCCGGTGCCGACCGCCTCCTGACGACCGGCGGGACCAACGAGGCGAGTTCGCTCAAGAACGAGCTCTTCGAGTCTGAGCCTCCCCCGTGCTTCTCGTGGACTCAGGAGGAAGTGGATACGGCAGCATTTCAGCTTTTCCTGCCGACGGGAGGCAAAGCTTCGGAAGATTTCAAAATTACGTGGACGGGCGGGCTCGCGGACGTCGGTCAGTTCGGATTTGCAGGTGTCACCCAAGAGCAAATGATCCGGATCTACAAACGGATCACATTCGGACAGTTGACCGAGTTCGCGCAGTTCCTTGGTGGTAAAGCGCGCCTGAACCGGGCCTCTGCGCCCAATGAGATGAATCTCGCGAATGCGGCTTTCGGCCAAGGCCTCCAGCGCATGTGCCGCAATATCGGTCTTTCTCAATTCATCGACCGACTTCGCGAGGATTCGGCAGACGTCTATGGCAACGTTGCCCTGACCGATGATGATGGCGGATTCGCTCGAGAAATCGAACTCGAGATCGCGGTAATCGGGATGTCCATTGTACCACCCGACAAAAGAAGTCGCGGCGTGACACCCCTGAATATCTTCACCGGGGATTCCAAGCTTCCGGTCCGTCGCCGCTCCTGTGGCAAAAATCACCGCGTGATAGCAATCTGCCAACTCCTTGAGGGTGAAATCCTTGCCGAATGACGCATTGCCAATGAACGAAAAACGCGGGTGGCGAGCGATCTCTGCGTAGGTGTCCGCGACATCCTTCAATCGCGGGTGATCGGGCGCGACACCATAGCGGACCAACCCATAAGGTACTGGGAGGCGCTCGAGAATGTCGACCTCGGTAGTGTGTTCCGATTGGAGGAGCGCCTCGGCAGCGTAAAAACCGCTTGGACCGCTTCCCACGATCGCAACACGCAAGGGGTTATCGACTGTTCCAATTCCGTTCACAGCGGGCCACTAGCTGGTTTAAATACGCTTAGGTGGCTCAGAAGCCTAGGGCGGCTCGCCGCTCCTCGGCGCCTGTCAATGGCGTTTGCTTGGTCCGGATCACGGGCGTGCTGCTCGATTTCTCGGCGTTTATTTGAACCCACATCAGCTCGTCTTTTGAAAGATCCGCGCTTTCGCTGATTGCTTGAACCGGGCAGGCTGGAATACATGCTCCGCAATCGACGCATGCAATCGGATCAATGTACATGCGCTGGTCGTCGCCATGGAAACACGCCACCGGACAGGTCGGAACGCAATCCGTGAATCTACAACCGTTACAGTTCCCGGTAACCACGTGGGGCATGGTCGTTCCTCATTCGAACGTCGTTTGGCGGTGGATCAACCGCCGGTTGCTGCCATGATCCGCGAGATTTTCTCAGGCTTTTCGTTGAACTCGTGGCGCTCCGGTTTTAGCATCATTGCTGAACGAAGGGCCTCCACGATCTCCTCGTCGCTGGCGCCGCGGCGCAACAGTGGACCAAAGGCCATCTGCTCGCGCTGACCGAGGCAAAGATACATCGTCCCGTCGGCTGCCAGCCGTACTCGATTGCAAGTGGCGCAGAAATGTTCAGACAGCGCGGTGATAAAGCCGATGCTAAATCGTCCATCTGGCGCTTTCATGTATCGGGCCGGTCCTCCGCCAGGTACGTCGCCTGCGACGAGGCCGCGTTCTTTCTGCAAGCGGCGGCGGATCGGTTGGAGGTCGAGATACTGGGTATTGCGACCTGTCGCGCCCATTGGCATCGCTTCGATCAGGCGAAGAACAAATCCTTGCTCGATGCAGAAATCGACCATGTCGTCGATTTCATCGTCATTCACGCCGCGCATCGCGACCATATTGATTTTTATCGGCGCGAAGCCGGCCTCCTTGGCGGCCGCCAGGCCGGCCAGGATTTGGTCGAGAACATCGCGCCCGCAGATCGCGGCGACGCGATCGGCCCGAAGAGAATCCAGACTGACGTTGACGCGCCGTACACCGGCCTCTTTCAGCAGCGCCGCGAATGCATGCAATCGGGTCGCGTTGGTGCTCAAAGATAGGTCGTCGATACCCGGTATCGCTGCAAGTCTCGCTGCAAGATTTGGCAAGTCACGCCGCACCAGCGGCTCGCCACCTGTAAGTCGGATACGCTTCAGTCCACGAGAAGCCATAATCGAGATCAGGCGCTCGATTTCCTCGAACCGCAACCAGGAGGCTGGTTCCTGAAACCCACGAAAGCCCTTTGGAATGCAATAACTGCAGCGCAAGTCGCATCGGTCGGTGACCGAAAGCCGCAAGTACTCAATTCGGCGCCCGAACGTGTCTATCAGCTGTGGGGCTTGCGATCTCATATTGACGTTGCCGCGGCCCTTTCTCGACATGAAAAGCGCGTGACCCAGTGATCGTTGATGATCCGACCCGAGAGCTTGGTCCGTGAAGTACCGGTACAAATGAAAGGCCTGAGTCCGGCCGAATCGCAAAGCCAACCCGGCACCAAGAGATTCGCGGCTACTGGTACTCAATTCGATTGAGTCGATGGATTTAACTGCGAAACGGCCGCTTTGGAGACCGTAAGTCCCGAGCGTAGAGTTCCCCTGACCGAACGGTAGAGAAGGAATATGCCGATGACTGCCATCAATCTAGCAACGACAGCGAATAAGAGAGAGTTTTTCGGCGGTTGCCCGCACGATTGCCCAGACACCTGCGCAATGCTCTACACCGTGGAAGGCGACAAGCTAATTAACGTTCGCGGAAACCCCAAGCATCCGATCACGCGTGGTGGACTCTGCGTGAAACTCAACGATTACTCGGATCGTCATTACAACGCAGATCGCGTGCTGTACCCGCTGAAGCGTAACGGACCGAAGGGCAGTCGAGCTTTCGTTCGGATCAGCTGGGACCAGGCGCTGGCGGAAATCAAGCAGCGCTGGACGAAAATCATTTCGGACGATGGCGCAGAAGCTATCATGCCAGTCAGCTATCTCGGCAATGAAGGCCTCGTGCAGGGCCTTACGGTGGGCGACGCATTCTTCAACAAACTCGGCGCCACTGTTTGCGAGAAGACCTATTGCGCCTCGGGCTCTTCGACGGCATGGCTCCTCTCTGTCGGACCCACTAACGCGCTGGATCCGGAAAGCTTCGCCTACTCGAAATATATCATTATCTGGGGTTGCAACACGCTCAGCACCAATCTGCACCATTGGCCCTTCATCGTGCAGGCGCGCCAAAACGGTGCAAAACTTGTTGTTATCGATCCGTATAGGTCGCGTACAGCCAAGCAGGCAGATTGGCACATCGCTCCGAAGCCGGGAACCGACGGCGCCCTTGCGATGGCCATGATCCAGACGCTGATCGCCGAAAACCTCGTCGATCAGGATTATGTCGATAAGTACGTCCTTGGCTTCCCGGAGCTCAAGGAGCGCGCGGCCACTTGCACGCCGGAGTGGGCCGAGAAGATCAGCGGTATTCCCGCCGACGATATACGAAAGCTGGCACGTGAGTACGCTACGTCGCGAAACGCCTCGATTCGCATCGGCGTCGCGCTTGAGCGTACAGCGGGCGGAACTCAAGCCATCCGCGCGGTCATTGCGATTCCTGCGTTGACCGGCGCCTGGAAAGACGTGGCGGGCGGCATTTACCAAGCTCCCCTGTGGGAGTTCCCCGTGAACTTCGCGGCGATCTGCCGGCCGGATTGGATTAAGCCGGGCACGCGCGTCGTGAATCTCCTCAAATTGGGAGAGGCGTTGCTGGGCGAGACCAAGCTTGATCCGCCGATCAAGTCGCTAATGGTCTACAACACAAATCCAGTGACCCAGGCGATGGATGTGGACAAGATCGTCAAAGGGCTTCAGCGCGACGATCTGTTCACTGTGGTCGCAGATCATTTCATAAGTGATACCGCGGCCTACGCCGATATCGTCTTGCCGGCGACAATGGCGGCCGAGCACGATGACCTGATGTTCTCCTGGGGGCATTACTACTTTACGCTCAATCAAAAAGCGATCGAGCCGCCCGGTGAAACCTGCTCGAACGCAGAGATTTTCCGCAGGCTTGCGAAAACGATGGGCTTGACCGATCCGGAATTCCTCAAATCGGACTTGGAGCTAGTCGAAAGCGCAGTTGATTGGACTGCCCCGCAAGTGCAGGGCATCGGCATGGATCTCCTGCGGACGCAAGGCTATGCCAAGTTGAATTTGGGGGCGCCGGATACGCGGACGCCTCACGCGGAGGGGAAGTTCCCGACGCCGTCTGGCAAGTGCGAAATCCTGCTCGCCGACGCGAAAAATTTCGTGGCACCGCCATTTCGTCAATTGTACAACGAGATGCAAAGTGGCGAGCCGATCGAGCCGCTTCCCGGCTATACCAGGCCATATGAGAGTGCGGCCGACGAGCCAGAGCTTGCCAAGCTTTATCCTCTCAGCATCATTGCTCCGAAAAGCCACGCGTTCCTGAATACAAACTACGCCAACGAACCCAAAAAGCGGAGAATGCAGGGCGACCAGTTTGTTCTCCTTAGCCCGCAAGATGCCGCCGAGCGTATGATCGAGCACGGTGACAGGGTGAAAGTGTACAATCGGACCGGTGGCTTCCAGGGCGTCGCCCACATAACCGACGACGTTCGGGCCGGGTTGGTTGTCACCACCGTCGGATATTGGCGGACTCATAACGAGGAGGGCACCGTCAATAGCGTGTCCGCACCTCGGTTCGGCGGTATGGGAAACTGTCCGACATTCTCGGACAATCTCGTTCAGGTAGAGCGGATTGTCGGCAAGAATGCTGCGCGGAGCATGCACGAACCAGAACCGGTGGCGCTAGTCTCTGCGTAGGTATGTATTTGATATCGTCAGCTTGCGGGCCTGCAGCTGGAGAGGCAGGTCCGCAGGTCGGAACGATCAACGTAGCGTCGGACGTTCGCCTGACAAAAAAGGTCGAACTCGAAGGACTAGCGAACATCTCTGTCTATTCGACGTTTATTCGGACTCGGCAAGCGACAGTCATTGTTCGAATGGCACGTCTCCAAGCTTGACGTTGTCGCGGCACCGCCAACGCCGTCGGGCTATTCGGCGCTCTGCTGCCAGATGCTTCCAGACGGCAGAGGTCCGGGATTGATTCCCCCGTCAAGCGCCAGATCCGGTACTCTCGAACGCTCGTACGCGTGTCGCAGATCGTTGCGAATAACTCCGCCCCCAGCTGCGCTATCATTTTGGAATAAGCAAGACACAAAGTGTGCGGCACCATTAGATACAAGCTAACCGGCACTCTGCACTTTCGATTGTCTCCTTTAGTGCAGCGAGAAGTTTAGCGGCTGCTTGTGTCTCCGGGCCTAGGTTGGGATAGAAACGCAATGGATCTCACGGGAAGCTACACGATTCCGGCGCAGAGAAGCGACGTGTGGAACGCGCTCAACGACCCAAACATTCTCAGAGAGTGTATCCCGGGGTGTGAAACTCTCTCGATGCTTTCCGAGACTGAGTTTGCTGCAACCGTTGTCGCCAAGATAGGTCCATTGAAGGCGCGCTTCACCGGAAGAGTTGAATTGAGCGAGATCGATCCTAACAACAGCTATCGAATTCACGGCGAAGGTTCAGGGGGGGTAGCGGGCTTTGCCAAGGGCGGTGCGCGCGTCCATCTCCAAGGAGATGGAGATAGCACTGTGCTGACCTATGAAATAGAGGCCCAGATTGGTGGAAAGCTCGCGCAGCTTGGGTCTCGTCTGATCAAGGGTGTGGTGAACAGCTTAGCCGAGAAATTCTTCACTACGCTGGTAGCCAAGATCAGCCAGGGTCCATGACGTAGGTGAACAAGAGGTCTCGAGGTGTGCCGCTAAGGCTGGGCTCGGTATTGTACCAGTATTCTGTCTCTGACGGTTGATTCCCAGGAAGGCGCGGGCACGCGAGTCTGCGCCTTCCTGGGAATCAAGGAAGTCTGAGCAACGTTCGCAACAGGCGTCATGGGTAGATACCCTTCACCGCGACGATGATGCCATCGCGCGCTGGAACGCCCGCGTGATGCCCGAACGCGAAGAGTCCTGCGGCAGCGCAAAGCTCGTGCGCGGCGCAGCTCGCCGGGATACGAAGACAGCTAATCCTTCGTCGCTGCTTGGCGTTGACAAACGGCCCTCGGCTGCGTTCGACTTATTGCAGCGACATGCCTATAGCCGCCTTACAAGAAGCTGCAGGATCGCTGAGCGCGCCGCCTGCACACGCCCGCTGCTCGAGCGGTTACCTTCCAGTCGCTAGTTTGTCTTGCGTTTTCGTCTCAAAATCACTGGCGGCGTGTCGCTCATGCAGTTGACTTGAGGCTTCGCCAGTCACGCGGTTGACCATTCGCCCGCGTCGGACGGCCGGCCGCTCGGCGATCGCGTCTACCCAGCGCGCAACGTTCTTGTATTCCTGTGCCTGAAGGAAGTCGGCCGCTTCGTAGAGCCAGCCGCTTGTCAGACCAGCGTACCAAGGCCAGGCGGCGATATCGGCGATCGTGTACTCCCTGCCAACGATAAATCTGTTCGTTTCGAGACGCCGGTCGAGCACGTCGAGTTGGCGCTTCGTCTCCATGGCGAACCGATCTATGGCATATTCGATCTTGGTCGGCGCGTACGCGTAAAAGTGACCGAAGCCTCCGCCCACATATGGCGCGCTTCCTGCCTGCCAGAACAGCCATGACAGGCATTCGGCGCGTGCACCGAGTCCGGTCGGCAGGAAGGCGTCAAACTTCTCGGCTAGGTATATCAAGATAGCACCGGACTCGAAGACCCGGATCGGCATCAACCCGCTTTGGTCCACCAATGCCGGGATCTTCGAGTTGGGATTCAGCGCAGCGAAGCCGCTCCCGAACTGATCGCCGCGGTCGATTCTGATCAGCCAAGCGTCGTATTCCGCCTCCCTATGGCCGAGCGCCAACAGCTCCTCGAGCATCACAGCCACCTTCACACCGTTCGGCGTTCCCTGGGAATAGAGTTGGAGGGGATGGCGACCGATTGGGAGTTCCTTGTCGTGCGTCGGGCCGGCGATCGGCCGGTTGATATTCTCGAAGCGCCCACCGTTCGGCTTATCCCAACTCCAAACTTTCGGCGGCGTATAGTCGAACGAGGAGGTCATCTTCAAAACTCCAGGCGTTTGGAGGTGGGCATGCGTGTCCAGGGTGCGATCGTTACATCGCATTCGCAGGTCGAAGAAGATGCCGATGGTCCGCCTAGATCAGCTTTGCGTCGAGTGTGATCTCGGCGATGGGCACTCCGGCGATTAGCCAGGCCTCTTCGCAATCCATTGTCAATCGCCAGCGTGAGGCGAAATCTCGTGAGCCAGCTGAGTCTATGCCTCCTTTGCACGAACGTGAATACTCATTGCTCGGCGAACACTGTTCCGTTGTGCGATTGAGTGAGGGATGTTGTATGTTTTGAGGCGTTGGATCAACGCGCAATAGCGGGGGAACACGCGTGCGTCTGGGCGAGCGTATCCAACCGTCCGGCTTTGCCTGTATAGATCGGCTCGTCTCAGCTCACTGACAGACTGGGGATGCTAGTTCGAAGGCAACTTTGAGCTGTTGCCGCTACCTCCGGTCTGCTCGCAATCTGCAGTCGAGATAGGTGTAATCTAAACTATTCGCTTTTGGGATTGAGATTGTGCGCTTAGGAAGAACAGTTGATCTCTTTTGAATGAAAGAGGACTGGATCGAAGCGAGAGCAGAGCCTCGATTCCGTCAGCAATTCAACCGTTTCCCCATATGAGCCAGGGGCTCAATTATGCGCATAGCCGTAATCGGTGCAGGAGGTTTCGGGGGCTACTTTGGCGCGCGCCTGGCGAAAGGCGGTGCAGATGTTCGCTTCCTTGCCCGGGGCTCCCACCTGGCGGCCATGCGCTCGAACGGACTGGTCGTCGAAGGCGGTCCCGAGAGGATCTGCGCCAATCCTGTGATGGCCTCAGACAATCCCGCTGATCTCGGTGTGGCGGACTTCGTGTTGCTGGCTGTCAAGCTGTGGGACACGGAGATGGTCCTCGACCAGATCAGGCCGATGGTCGGACCGTCCACAACGCTGATTTCATTCCAAAATGGCGTGCTCAAGGACAACGCGTTACGAAAAGCTTATGGTCCGACCCAGATCATGGGTGGGGTCGGCTACGTTGCGACGACGATCGATCGCCCTGGCGTCATCCGGCAGACGGGACCGATGGAACGCCTGGTCTTCGGCGAGTTCGATGGCCGCCGGTCGACGCGCGCGGAAGCCTTTCTGCATGCCTGCCTGAATGGAGGCATCAACGCCGAACTCTCCACGGACATTCTTCGGGAGATCTGGGAGAAGTACGTGTTTCTTGTCGGCTTGTCCGGCACCACGACCGCCATGCGAAGTCCGATCGGCCCGATCAGGGAGAATCGGCAGACGCGAGCGTTCCTTCTCGACATCATGCGGGAGGTGGTCGCCGTTGGCAACGCCCATGGTGCGGAGCTCCAGTCGGATTACGCCGAGCGGCGCCTCGCGCTGGCGGACGACGTGGCGGCGGACATGACGTCATCGATGCATCATG
>Ga0210402_10005534_pt1 | contig 11294 bp, 11 predicted proteins | sample IncBWC7MmetaG_FD_161055 | JGI IMG/M metagenome (GOLD analysis project Ga0210402, IMG submission 161055) | Forest soil microbial communities from Barre Woods Harvard Forest LTER site, Petersham, Massachusetts, United States - Inc-BW-C-7-M | ecosystem: Environmental > Terrestrial > Soil >... | reverse complement strand
GGCGCGGATGGCCGAGATCAACGAGCGCCTGGCCCAGCTCGGGACCACGTTCAGCCATCACGTGCTCGGCGACGAGCAGGGCTGGTTCATGGAGCTCGCCGAGAGCGACTGTGCCGGCCTGTCCGACAGCTTTGTCGCGGCGGCCAAGGCCGCGGCCGAGGAGCGCGGCATGGCCGGCAAGGCGATCGTGACGCTGTCGCGCTCGACGGTCGAGCAGTTCCTGAAAGGCGCCGACAAGCGCGAACTGCGCGAAAAGCTGTTCAAGGCCTTCATCGCGCGGGGCGACAACGGCAACGATAACGACAACAACGCCGTCGTCACCGAGGTCCTCGCGCTGCGCGAGGAGACCGCGAGGATCATGGGCTTTCCGAACTACGCGGCCTACCGGCTCGACGACTCCATGGCGAAGACGCCGGACGCGGTGCGGAGCCTGTTGGAACGTGTCTGGAAGCCGGCGCGGGAGCGGGCGCTCGCCGATCGCAACGAGCTGCAGGCGCTGATCGCCGAAGAGGGCGGCAATTTCAACCTCGCCGCCTGGGACTGGCGCTACTACGCCGAGAAGCTCAGGCAGCGCCGGGCCAATTTCGATGACGCCGCCATCAGGCCCTATCTCGTTCTCGATCACATGATCGCGGCGGCCTTCGACTGCGCCACCCGCCTGTTCGGCATCACCTTCACCGAGCGCAACGACATCCCGGTCTGGCATCCGGACGTGCGGGTCTGGGAGGTCAAGGATGCCGCCGGCGATCACAAGGCGCTGTTCTACGGGGACTACTTCGCCAGGGCCTCGAAGCGGTCCGGCGCCTGGATGACCTCGCTGCGCGACCAGCAGAAGCTCGACGGCGAGATCGCGCCGCTTGTCATCAATGTCTGCAATTTCGCCAAGGGCGCCGGCGGGGAGCCGTCGCTGCTCTCCCCGGACGATGCGCGGACGCTGTTCCACGAATTCGGCCACGGCCTGCACGGCATGCTCTCCAACGTGACCTATCCCTCGCTGTCGGGGACATCGGTCTTCACCGATTTCGTCGAGCTGCCGTCGCAGCTCTACGAGCACTGGCAGGAGCAGCCGCAGGTGCTGCAGAAGTTTGCGCGGCACTGCCAGACCGGCGAGCCGCTGCCGGAGGACCTGCTGCAGCGCTTCCTCGCCGCGCGAAGATTCAATCAGGGCTTTGCCACGGTGGAATTCGTCTCCTCGGCGCTGATCGACCTCGAATTCCACAGCCAGCCGGCGGAGGCGAGCCGCGACATTGGGGCGTTCGAGCGCGCCGAGATGGAGAAGATCGGCATGCCGGAGGAGATCGTGCTGCGGCACCGGCCGACGCAATTCGCCCATATATTCTCCGGTGACCATTATGCCGCAGGCTATTACAGCTACATGTGGTCGGAGGTGATGGATGCCGACGCCTTCGGCGCGTTCGAGGAGGCCGGCGACATTTTCGATCCCGCCGTCGCCAAGCGCCTGCACGATGACATCTATGCCTCGGGCGGCTCGGTCGATCCGGAGGCGGCCTATATCGCCTTCCGCGGCCGGGAGCCCGAGCCCGACGCGCTGCTGCGCCGTCGGGGGCTCTTGGAAACGCCGGAGGCAGCCTGACATGAAGACCGCTCTGCGCTTCTTGTGGGTCTTCCTGCCGGCCGTGCTGCTGGGTGCGGCTGCGGCGGAGGCACATCCGCATGTCTGGATCACCTCGACCAGCGAGTTGATCTACGCCCCGGATGGCACCCTGACCGGAGTTCGGCACGCCTGGACCTTTGACGAGATGTTCGCAGCCTATGCGCTGCAGGGTCTCGAGACCAAGACCAAGGGCACCTACACCCGTGAGGAACTGGCGCCGCTGGCGCAGACCAATGTCGAGTCGCTGAAGGAATACGCCTATTTCACCTTCGCCAAGGCCGATGGGCGCAAGGAGAAGTTCAACGAGCCGGTCGACTATTTCCTCGACTACAGGGATAACCAGCTCACGCTGCATTTCACGCTGCCGCTGAAGGCGCCGTTCAAGGCGAAGGCGCTGGTGCTTGAGGTGTTCGATCCCACTTTCTTCATCGACTTCAAGCTCGCCGAGAAAGACCCGGTCAGGATGGTCGCAGCGCCGGAGGGCTGTCAGATGAAGATCCAGCGTCCGAGCGACGGTTCGGCCAGCGCCCAACAGCTCAATGAGCAGACCTTCATGGACGGCGGGGCCAATTCGAACTTCGGAATGATGTTCGCCAATAAGATCATCGTGGACTGCCCATGAAGCGCTTCTCGCTCCTCGCGCGCCGCCTGGCGGCCTGTGTCGTGGCGGCGACCGTGCTGGTCGCGCTCGATGGCGCCGCGCAATCCGTGATGGCGCAGAACCCGTTCGGCGGTCCGCGGCCGGCTCCCGGCAGCGAGATCGGAGGCCTCGTTGGATGGATCCTCAGCAAGCAGTCGGAATTCTATCGCGAGATCTCCGCGGCCTTGCGCACGGCGAAGTCGGATGGCTCCGCCGTCTGGTCGCTGCTTGCGGTCTCCTTCGCCTACGGCATCTTTCATGCCGCGGGACCCGGCCACGGCAAGGCGGTGATCTCGTCTTATCTGGTCGCAAACCAGGAGACCGCGCGGCGCGGCATCGCGCTGTCGTTTGCGTCCGCGCTGATGCAGTCCCTTGTCGCGATCGCGGTCGTCGCCGTCATCGCCTGGCTGTTGAATGCTACAGCCAAGACCATGTGCGGGGCGGAGAAGGCCATCGAGATCGGCAGCTATGCCCTGATTGCGGCCTTTGGCGCCAGCCTGGTCTGGACCAAGGGCGGCTGCTTCATGCGTGCGCTGCAGGCGACGCGCCCGGAGCCGGTGCTGGCGGTCGCCGCCGATCACGGCCACGGCCACGCACATGACCATGACCATGGGGATGGTCATGTGCATGACGACCATTGCGGCCATTCCCATGGGCCCGCGCCGGACGAGCTTGCCGGACCCGGCGGCTGGCGGCGCGGCCTCGCGGCTGTTCTGAGCGTCGGCATCCGGCCCTGCTCGGGCGCGATCCTGGTCCTGGTGTTTGCGCTGGCGCAGGGCCTGTTCTGGGCCGGCATCGCCGCGACCCTGGTGATGGGGCTCGGCACCGCGATCACGGTGGCAGTCATCGCCATCGTCGCGGTGTCCGCGAGGGATCTCGCGCAACGGTTCAGCGAGGCAAGGGAAGGCAGCGGTGTGCTGATCATGCGCGGTATCGAATTCGGGGCTGCGGGCCTCGTGCTGCTGTTCGGCTCCGGGCTGCTGTTGGGCTACATCACAGCCGAGCGCGTGACTTGTCTTTGAAGGGGCTTGCCTTTGAGACGGCGTGTCCAGGTCGTCGCGCACCTCAGCCTCGCAAATAGAGACGGATCAGCGGCAGGAAGAAGATCGCCGTGTTGATGACAAAGCCGATATTCCAAAGGATCGTGCGCAGAGTCGGCCGGTTGCCGAGATAGGTCAGGACATAGGCGCCACGGACGATCAGGAACAGGATTGCCAGCTCGTTGATCAGGTTCTGCGGTGCGGCGCGGAATTCGGCGAGCAGTACGGCGACGGCGAAGAATGGAAACGTCTCGATGCCGTTCTGATGCGCACCGAGCGCACGAGAGCGGATCGGATCGTCATAAAAAGCGGGGTCGCGCGGCCTGGAATTATCGAAGCGGCGCGCGCCGAGCACCTTGAACGGCGCGATCGTCAAAAGGTAGAGAATCACGCTTCCAAACACGCACCATTCGGCGACCGTCATGTTCCCTCCTGCATGCGGTAATTCGCGACAGTAGCGAAGCCGCTATCGTCTTGACAAGAAAGGGGCAACGCGCCAAGCACCGCCCGACATGAAGCCACGCCCGACATGACCGCGCTCCTTCCCATCGAGAACGCACTGCCCGCGGCCGGCGCAACGCCGTCATGCGCCGGCGTGCTGTTGGTCAATCTCGGCACGCCCGATACCGCCGACGCCAGCGGCGTGCGGACCTATTTGAAGGAATTTCTCTCCGACCCGCGGGTCATCGAAGATCAGGGGCTGGTCTGGAAGCTGGTGCTGAACGGCATCATCCTGCGCACCCGTCCGCGGACGAAGGCCCGCGACTACCGCAAGATCTGGAACACCGAACGGAACGAGTCGCCGCTGAAAACCATCACCCGCGCGCAGTCGGAGAAGCTCGCGCGCAGCATTGCAGGTCTCGATCACGTCGAGGTGGACTGGGCAATGCGCTACGGCAACCCGTCGATCCGCGCCGGGATCGAGTCGCTGACGGCGCGAGGCTGCGAGCGCATCCTGGTGGTGCCGCTCTATCCGCAATATTCGGCCGCAACCTCTGCGACGGTCTGCGACGAGGTGTTCCGCGTGCTCGCCTCGCTGCGCGCGCAGCCGACGCTCAGGGTGTCGCCGCCTTATTACGATGATCCCGACTACATCGAGGCGGTCGCCGCCTCGATCGAGGCGCATGTTGCGACGCTCTCCTTCGAGCCGGAATTGATCGTGGCCTCGTTTCACGGCATGCCGAAGGACTATGTCGACAAGGGCGATCCCTATCAGGCGCAATGCGTCGCGACCACGGACGCGCTGCGCAGGCGCCTCAACCTCGACGCCTCGAAATTCCTGCTCACCTTCCAGTCGCGTTTCGGCAATGCCGAGTGGTTGCAGCCCTATACCGACAGGACGGTCGCGCAATTGGCGAAGGACGGCGTGCGCCGCATCGCCGTGGTGATGCCGGGCTTTGCCGCCGACTGCCTGGAAACTCTGGAAGAGATCGCGCAGGAAAACGCGGAAATCTTCAAGCACAATGGCGGCGAATCGTTCGCCGCAATCCCCTGCCTCAATGACAGCGACCTCGGCATGAAGGTTATTCACAAGCTGGTGCTGCGCGAGCTTGCCGGCTGGATTTGACGGTTTGGTAAAGCCTGCTTGGTGAGCCCCGCGCGTTTTCATTAACCAAACGAGCCACTTGCCGCATGGCGATGCGACGGCTCTGGCGGCCAGAAAATCCCATACATACTTTTCCTCCGAGAACGCCAGGCTGAACCGGCGCCGCCGCCGCACAGACAAAATCAGGCGGCATTGGTGTGATGCGCTGGAGCATGATCCGGAAATGCCCGCCCCCGGGCTCCGGCCTGATAGGTGGACACCGGTTTCCAAAAAAATCATGCTCATAGAATCGACTATAGCGCGATGACGGTCTCCTGAAGTCATCGCGCTATAATGGCAATGTCGGCGTGGGCACGCTTGTGTCCCGCCCTGGAGGTCATATGTCCGGCTTTGATGTTTTTGCGATTGTGTTTGTTCTGCTTGTCATCTTCACCCTGCTGGCGGGCGTCAAGACGGTGCCGCAGGGCTACGATTGGACCATCGAGCGATTCGGCAGGTACACCCAGACGCTGACGCCGGGGCTCAACCTGATCGTGCCGTATTTCGACCGCGTCGGCCACAAGATCAATATGATGGAGCAGGTGATCAACATCCCCGAGCAGGAGGTGATCACCAAGGACAACGCCACCGTGACGGTGGACGGCGTCGCGTTCTTCCAAGTGTTCGATGCGGCGAAGGCGAGCTACGAGGTTGCCAATCTCGCGCAGGCGATCATCATGCTGACCATGACCAACATCCGCTCGGTGATGGGCTCGATGGATCTCGACCAGGTGCTGTCGCATCGCGACGAGATCAACGAGCGCCTGTTGCGCGTGGTCGATGCGGCCGTCTCGCCCTGGGGTGTCAAGGTCAACCGCATCGAGATCAAGGACATCGTGCCGCCGGCCGATCTGGTGGAGGCGATGGGGCGGCAGATGAAGGCCGAGCGCGTCAAGCGGGCCGATATCCTGCAGGCCGAGGGCCAACGCCAGTCCGATATCCTGCGCGCCGAGGGCGCCAAGCAGAGCCAGATCTTGCAGGCCGAAGGCCGCCGCGAGGCCGCGTTTCGCGACGCCGAGGCGCGTGAGCGCTCGGCGGAAGCCGAGGCAAAGGCGACGCAAATGGTCTCCGACGCCATTGCCAAGGGCGACGTCGCCGCGCTCAACTACTTCATCGCCGACAAGTACATCAAGGCGTTCGGCCTCATTGCCAGCTCGCCGAACCAGAAGGTGCTGATGCTTCCGGTGGAAGCGACCAGTATACTCGGCTCGCTTGCCGGCATCGGCGAGATTGCGAGAGCAACCTTCGGCGAAAGCGCAGCCTCGGCCGAGGCCGCCGCGCGCCGCACTACCTCGGTGCCGAGCACTGTCCCGCCCCCGGCCCCGGAGACACCGCACGAGTAGGGAAGGAAAGGGAGATAGAGGTCGTGTCATGACCGAGATGTTTGAAACACTGGGCACTTGGAACTGGCTTATCTTCGGCTTCATCCTCATGCTGTTGGAACTTGGCGCACCCGGCGTCTTCATGTTCTGGCTTGGCCTTGCCGCGCTGCTGGTCGGACTTGTGTCGTTTGCGGTGCATCCGGTCTGGCAGACGCAGCTTCTGATGTTTGCGGTGTTCGCCGCGGCCGCCGTGCCGGTCTGGCGGCGGCTCGCGCGCAGCGGAGGCGCTGGAAGCCACCCGTTCCTCAACAGGCGCGCAGCAGCGCTGGTCGGCCGCGTGTTTACGCTGGAAAAGCCGATCGTCGATGGATGGGGCACGGTGCGTGTCGACGACACGATCTGGCGCATCGCCGGTCCCGACACGCCGGCTGGAAGCAAGGTGAAAGTGGTGAAAGCCGACGGCGCCAAGCTGACGGTCGCCGCGGCATAGGATCCGTCGTCATTGTGAGCGACCGGGTCGCGCGGACGCATGCCTGGGTGCTCCAACCGCCTATTGCCGCAATTGCGCTATCCACCGCTCCGCAAAGCGATGCAGCGGCAGGACGTTTTCCGATAGTTCCCTCCCCAGCGGCGTCAGGCCATAGCCGCCGCCTTCGGCAAGTTCGACAAAGCCCGCCTCCCGCAACTCGGACAGCCGCGCCTGCAGCACGGTCGGCGAGGCCTCATCGCAGGCGGTGCGCAGCGCGCGCGAGGTCAGCGACCGCTCGCGCAATTCCCAGAGAATCCGCAACGTCCAGCGCCGGCCGAGCAGGTCGAGCAGCGCCATGATCGGGCGGCCCGTGCGCGAGCCGCGGACCGCGCGCTTTTTCACCGTCGGAGCCGATTTCGGCATGAAAACCCTCTGTTGCGTTTCGCTACGGATATTGTAGCATATTGCTACGTTTAGTGTAGCACGGGAGCCCGCCATGTCATCAACAACCGCGCCATCAACAACCATGTCGTCCGCAGCCATGCCAGCCGCCACCAAGTCGCGCATCGCGCCGCTCGATCCGCCCTATCCGCCGGACATCCAGCAGCAGTTCGACCGCATCATGCGCGGCGCGCCCCCGCTCATTCTGTTCCGCGTCCTGGCCGGCCACGCTCGCGCCTGGGAAAAATTCCGTGCCGGCAGCCTGTTGGACCGCGGCCCGCTCAGTTTGAGGGAGCGCGAGATCGTCATCGACCGCACCTGCGCGCTCAACAGATGCGAATATGAATGGGGCGTGCATGTCGCGACCTTTGCGGACCCCGCTCATCTCACCGCCGATCAGGTTCGCGCCACCGTGCTTGATGGTACCGACGCGCCATGCTGGTCGGAGGCGGAGAGGGCGCTGATCGCGGCCGTGGATGCGCTGCATCATCGCGCGACCCTGAGCGACGCCGAGTTCAAGACGTTGTCGGTCCATCATGATGATGCGCAGATCCTTGAGATCATGCTGCTCTGCGGCTTCTATCGCACCGTCTCTTATCTCGCGAACGGCCTCGCCTTGCCGCTGGAGGAGAAGGCGGCGCGGTTTCCGGCCGCCACGTAACACCCATCGCCCGGAACCCCGACCCCTAAGCCACCCCCGCGCGCAGCAGATCATGCAGATGCAGGATGCCGACGGGCTTGTTGCCATCCGTCACGACCAGCATGGTGATCTTCGCCGAATTGAGCAGCTCCACCGCTTCGGAGGCGAGCGAGTCGCGGCCGATCGTCCTGGGGTTTCTGGTCATGACGTCGTCGACCAGCGCGCTGAGCAGGTCGGAGCGCATCTTCCGGCGCAGGTCGCCGTCGGTGATGATGCCGGCCAGCAGCCCGCGCGCATCGACGATGCAGACGCAGCCGAAGCCCTTCGCGGACATCTCGACCAGCGCGTCGGCCATCCTGGTGCCGAGCGGCTTCACCGGCAGCGCGGCGCCGCTGTGCATGAGGTCGCTGGTATGCTTCAGCATCGCGCCGAGCTTGCCGCCCGGATGGAAGTTCGCGAACTGAAGCGCGGTGAAACCGCGGCTTTCCAGCAGCGCGATCGCGAGCGCATCGCCGATCGCCGCCTGCATCAGGGTCGAGGTGGTCGGCGCCAGATTGTGCGGACAGGCCTCGCGCGCCTTCGGCAGCTCCAGCACGATCCGCGCGGCCGCGCCCAGCGACGATCCCGCATTCGAGGTCACCGCGATCATCGGGATGGCGAAACGCGCCGAGTAATTGACGAGGTTCTTGAACTCCGGCTGCTCGCCCGACCACGACAGCGCGAGGATCACGTCGTCCGGCGTGATCATGCCGAGATCGCCGTGGCTTGCTTCGGCCGCATGCACGAAGAAGGCGGGCGTGCCGGTGGACGCGAGCGTCGCCGCGATCTTGCGCGCGATGTGACCGGATTTGCCGAGCCCGGTGACGATGACGCGGCCCTTGGCCTCCCGGATCAGCTCGACCGCGGCGGCGAAGGCCGCGCCAAGCGGTCCCTGCAAGGCGGTGGCGATCGCGGCGATCCCGCTGCCGCCGACCTCGAGGGTGCGCAGCGCCGATTGCACGGCCGCGCTGGCCGCGGCCGATGATGTCGCCATCAGGGGTTTTTGACTTGGCATGTCTCGATCCAGGAGGAGGGCGACGCCCCCAGCGCCCCATACCGCTCCTTAGCATGATTTGGATTGGCGAGGCGATCCGGCATGCGCGGCTCTCAACGGCTCATTAACCATAATTGTTTTACCTCTGTTAACGACATTTTCCGCAAGAAACCGTTCTGCGTGGGCGGGAAGGGGTCATGAAGCGTTTGATTTCGTTGAGGTATATTGATCGTGCCAAGGGGGCCAGGGAGCGGCCGGATCGCTTGCGCGCGCGTCTGCCGCGCGATCTGGCCGTGCCTTGCGCTGACCGCCCTCAATTCCCCGCCAGCGCACGCGCAAGCGCTGACGCCGGCGCTCTTCAGCCCCGAGCAAGGCGGCTTTGTCACGCCGCAGGACAGGCCGCTGCGGCGAACCGCGGCTGACACCGGCGACATATCGCTCGATCCGAGCAGCGCGACCAAGCCGTCCGAGCGCGGCAGGGCGCCATCGCGCATCGGAAAGCCGCCGACCTATGGCCAGCCTGCCGCCAGCGGCGCCGCCGCGTCCGGCTTCGACTCGCTCAACCGCAAACGCAAGCCGGCGAAATATTATCCGGCGCAGGTGCGGCCGAAGCAGCCTGGTCCGGGCTCGCCGCCGCCCATCAACGCCGCCAGCCAGTTGCGGCCGTCGATTCCGCCGTCGGAGAGTGCGAGCAAGCCGCCGATCCCGCCTGCGATGGCGGGCACCGTGGCCGGCCAGCCGCCGCGCAAGCGGCTCAAGATCGACGACGATCCGTTCGGCGCGGTCGGCGATGATGCCGGCGGCTTCCTGGTCAAGTCGGCGCTCGAAGTCTCCGGCGGCTATGACAGCAATCCCGGCCGCACCTTCCAGCCGAAGGGCTTGCCCACTTACGTCGTGGCGCCCGAGTTTCTCGCGGTCTCGGACTGGGATCGCCACGCGCTGGTCGCGGATCTGCGCGGCTCGTTCACCGGCTATGGCGGCAGCCTGCCCGAGACGATCGACGGCGCGATCAATCCGGCGCCCACCAATATCGACCGTCCGGATTTCATCGGCCATGTCGACGGCCGCCTCGATGTCTCGCATGACACCGATATCGGCGCGCAGCTTCGTTTGCGCGTTGCGACCGACAATCCCGGCAGCCCGAACATCCAGGCGGGGCTTGCCAGATATCCGATCTATACGACGCTCGGCGGCACCGTGGGCTTTGACCAGGCATTCAACCGCCTGCAGATCTCGGGCGGCGCCACGATCGATCGCACCGTCTACCAGAATTCGACCCTGACCGATGGTTCGATGTCGAGCAATGACGATCGCAATTTCAATCAATATGGCGGCGTGGCGCGGATCTCGTACGATCTGAGGCCGGGCGTCAAACCGTTTGCCGAGGTCGAAGCCGACAGCCGCGTGCATGATCTGCCGTTCGACCGCAGCGGTTATCAGCGCGATTCGAGCGGCGGCTATGCCAAGGCCGGCACGTCGTTCGAGCTCTCGCGGCTTCTCACCGGCGAAGTCTCGATCGGCTACGCCGCGCGCAACTACATCGATCCGCGGCTGAACCGGCTGGACGGCCTGCTCACCTCGGCGTCGCTGATCTGGACCGCGACGCCGCTGACGACGGCGAAATTCTACGCCGACACCCAGATCGCCGAGACGACGCTCGCCGGCACCTCGGGCGTGCTGGTGCATACCTATACGTTCGAGGTCGATCATGATTTCCGCCGCTGGCTCACCGCGATCGGCCGGTTCACCTACGGCACGCTCGACTATCAGGGCGACAACCGCACCGACAAGACCTACTCGCTCGAAGGCGACCTGATCTACAAGCTCACCCGCGACCTCTGGATCAAGGGCACGCTGCGCTACGACGCACTGGTCTCCAACGTCCCGCTGTCCAGCGCGAACGCGACCGTGGCGCTGCTCGGCGTCCGCGTGCAGAATTGATCTCATCTCTCCCGGCAAGCATAACCACGCATCAAAATCTCCCGCCGCCCCTGCGAACGCAGAGGCCCATAACCACAGGCCCGTGTTGCCCTGCGAAGCCATAGCTCCAGCTTTCTTCAACGACGGCTCCCGCATCGCGACCGCTGACAGTCTCCCCACGAGCCGGAAGCCATACCGCATGATCCATGGAGCAAGCACTCGCGTGCACGCCTGTGATAACAACGGACACCTGTGGTTATGGGCCCCCGCGTTCGCAGGGGCGACGACTAAAAATTCCTGGCAAAGCGAAGCCGCCCTGCGGGCCTGACGTCTCGATTCAACCTGTCAAACAGCAGAGAAGCAAAGCTTCGCGTTCCCGCGGCGCGGTTCGCGTCCGGGTGATGCTTCGCACTTGCCCTCTTGATCAAGAGAGAGGGCACAGGGAAGGCCGGGTGCTGGCCGCACCCATGGTCCGCGTGCAACAAGAAAGCACGCGGCAGAACCACAGGTTCAGCCGAGACAGCCCGGCCTTCCCTGCGCAATGGTTTCAACGGCTTATACGCGCTCTCCCCGGTGACCGGGCTCTTTT
>Ga0210402_10005533_pt1 | contig 11294 bp, 9 predicted proteins | sample IncBWC7MmetaG_FD_161055 | JGI IMG/M metagenome (GOLD analysis project Ga0210402, IMG submission 161055) | Forest soil microbial communities from Barre Woods Harvard Forest LTER site, Petersham, Massachusetts, United States - Inc-BW-C-7-M | ecosystem: Environmental > Terrestrial > Soil >... | reverse complement strand
GGCGGACTCCCTGAATTGGTGCTCGTTTCTGGGTATTCGGGTATTGGCAAGTCGTCCGTCATCAATGAACTCCATAAACCGCTGGTGCCGCCGCGTGGCCTGTTCGCATCAGGCAAGTTCGATCAATTTAAGCGCGACATTCCTTACGCAACTCTGGCAAAAGCGTTTCAGAGCCTGATCCGACCGCTACTGAGTAAGAGCGAAGAAGAGTTGAGCAAGTGGCGCGGTGCCCTCCATGAGGCGTTAGACCCAAACGGACAGTTGGTCGTGGAGTTAGTGCCGGAATTGAAACTCATCATCGGAGGGCAGCCGGCGGTTCCCGAACTTCCCGCACTCGACGCGCAAAACCGGTTCCACCGGGTATTTCGCCAATTCATCGGTGTCTTCGCGCGGCCGGAACATCCTCTTGCGTTGTTCCTCGATGATTTGCAATGGCTGGATGCGGCGACGCTGGACTTGATGGAGGATCTGCTGACGCAGCCCGACGTGAAGCACTTGCTGTTGATCGGCGCGTACCGCGACAATGAAGTTGGCTTCGCTCATCCTCTGATGAGCAAGCTCGAAGCGATGCGCCGGGCAGGAGTCAGGCTGCAGGAGATCGTGCTTGCACCTCTCACTCGCAAACACCTGGAGCAACTTGTTGCGCATTCCCTTCATTGTGAACCGGACCAAGCTTGCGCCCTCGCGGAATTGGTCCATGAGAAGACGAACGGGAATCCATTTTTCGCAATCCAGTTCATTTCCGAGCTTGCCGATGAAGGATTGCTCACGTTCGATCGTGGCGAAGGACGGTGGAGCTGGGATTTGAGCCGAATTCGTGCGAAGAACTACACGGATAACGTGGTGGACCTGATGGTCGGCAAGTTGAACCGCATGTCCGCCGGCACCCAAAACGCATTAAAGCAACTCGCCTGCCTGGGTAACAGCGCGGACTTCACCATTCTTCACATGATTTACGAGGACTCGAATGAGGAAATAGACCGCCAACTCTGGCAAGCTGTTCTCGCAGGTCTTGTCTACCGCTCCGAAGATTCCTATCGTTTTCTCCACGACCGTGTGCAGGAGGCCGTCTATTCTTTGATCCCGAAGCAGTTGCGTGCCGAGACGCACCTCCGGATCGGAAGGCTGCTGGCAGAGAGAACTCCTTCACACGAGCGCGAAGAGAGGATCTTCGAGATCGTGAACCAGCTCAATCGCGCCACTCACCTCATTACCTCGAATGACGAGCGGAAGCGCGTCGGAGAATTCAACTTGATCGCGGCGAGGCGGGCGAAGCTATCGATCGCTTATGCCTCAGCTCTTTCTTACCTTGCGACGGGTCGGCCGCTACTGACTGAACAGAGTTGGGACACAGATTACGAGCTTATCTTTTCGTTCGAATACTTGACAGCCGAGTGTGAACTGCTGACCGCCAGTATGGAATCCGCGGAAAAGCGGCTTTCGATGCTCGCCGAGCGTGCCAACCGCGCCCATGATTTGGCAGTTGTCACACGATTGCAGCTCACGCTATATACGGCGTTGAACCGACTCGACCGTGGCGTAGAGGTATGCCTTAAGTATCTCCGGCGTGGCGGGACCGACTGGTCGGCTCATCCGACCTGCGACGACATACGGCGCGAATACGATCGGATTTGGTCGCTGCTCGGGGACCGGCAGATAGAGGACCTCCTTAACGAGCCCTTGGTCGCCGATCCCGATATTCTGGACATTCTGGAAGTTTTGACGGAAATTGTCACGCCGGCAGTGTTCTTCGACCAAGACCTATGCGCACTCGTAATTTGCCGCATGATGAATCTTAGTCTTGAGCACGGCAATAGTGACGCGTCATGCTTTGCGTATGTGTGGTTTGGGATTATAGCCGGACCGCGCTTCGGTAACTATGAAGGCGCATTCAAATTTGGCCAACTCGGCTACGACTTGTTGGAAAAGCGTGGCTTGAAGCGTTACGAGGCTCGCACTTGTATGTGTTTCGGAAGTGTCGTTGTCCCGTGGACGAAACATGCACGGCACGGCCGCGACCTGGTGCGTCATGCCTTCGATGTCGCTTACGGGATGGGTGACTTCACGTACGCGGCGTATAGCTTCACGCAGTTGATCACGAATTTTCTGGTTGTGGGAGACCCCCTTGCCGAGGCGCAGGCGGAAGCAGAGAAAGGAGTCGAGTTTGCTAAGAGCGCGCGCGTCGGACTCGTTGTCGATATCGTCAGATCGGACCTCCAGCTAATCCGGACCCTGCGAGGATTGACGAACAAATTTGGTTCGTTCAACGACAAAGAGTTCGATGAAGCCGGGTTTGAGCACTATCTGGCAAGTAATCCCGCATTAGCGGATCCTGGATTTGGATACTGGACTCTTAAGGCGAAAGCGCGGTTCTTTGCAGGTGACTATGCTTCCGCCGTCGACGCCTCCTTGAAGGCGCAACAACTGCTTTGGTCAGCACCATCACTGCTTGAACCGGCAGCGTTCCGATTCTATAGCGCGCTTTCGCACGCGGCAGCATGGGATTCCGTAGCTCCCGGTGAGAGGCAGGAGCATCTCGAGGCTTTAACGGCTCACCACAAACAGCTCGAAATATGGGCGGAGCATTGCCCGGAGAATTTTGAAAACCGTGTTGCTCTGACGGGTGCCGAAATCGCACGAATAGAAGGCCGCGTGGTCGACGCCGAAGGCCTTTATGAAAAGGCCATCCGCTCGGCGCACGCCAACGGGTTCATCCACAATGAGGCGGTTGCCTACGAAGTTGCCGCGCGGTTCTACGCGGCGCGAGACCTCGACAAGATCGCGGATACCTATTTGCGGGAAGCTCGGTATTGCTATCTCCGTTGGGGCGCTGACGGCAAGGTAAGGCAACTTGACCAGCTCTATCCCCACCTCCGGAAGCAAGAGCCAGATCGCGGCACGACGAGCACGATCGTGGCGCCGGCCGAATTCCTGGATCTAGCGACCGTAATCAAGGTCTCACAGGCAGTCTCGGGCGAGATGGTTTTGGAAAAACTGATCGACAGGGTCATGCGCGCGGCCATCGAGCACGCAGGCGCTGAACGGGGTCTCCTGATTCTTCCGCGAGGTGATGAGCTCCAAATAGAGGCAGAGGCTACAACCAGCGGAAACGATGTCACGGTGCATCAGCGAAATGCCTCCGTCACCGCAGCCGTGTTGCCAGAGTCCGTCGTTCGCTACGTGGTGCGCACGGGCGAGGACGTTATTCTCGACGATGCCATGGCAGCGAACCCGTTTTCAGCGGATACCTATATTGTTGAGAATTGCGTGCGCTCCATTGTCTGCTTGCGGTTGGTTAACCAGGCCAGACTCAACGGAGTCCTTTACCTCGAAAACAACCTGACCGCGCACGTTTTCACGTCCGATCGGATCACGGTTCTGAAGGTGCTTGCGTCCCAAGCAGCCATCTCCCTCGAGAATACGCGACTGTACCGCGATCTCGAAAACCGAGAAGCGAAGATCCGGCGTTTGGTCGAAGCCAACATTGTTGCAATCGTGATCTGGAATGTTGAGGGTGCAATCGTCGCGTCCAATGAAGCCTTTCTCCGAATGGTGCAATACGATCGTGATGATGTCGCCTCGGGGCGCGTGCGCTGGAAGGACCTGACGCCGGTCGAATGGCGCGAGCGCGACGAACGCGCCCTAGCAGAAGCAAGGGCGACCGGGACCGTCCAGCCGTATGAGAAAGAGTGGTTCCGGAAAGATGGCAGCCGCGTGCCGGTGCTGGTCGCCGGCGCGCTGTTCGAGGACAGTAGCAGGGAGGGCGTCGGTTTCGCGCTTGATTTGAGCGAACAAAAGCAAACGGAAGCAGAACGCGAGAGATTGCGACAAGACCTGGCCCGTCTCGCACATTTGAACCGAGTCAGTACGCTGGGGGAGCTGACAGCTTCCTTGACCCACGAAATCAACCAGCCGATGGGGGCGGCGGTGACAAATGCTCAAGCGTGCTTGCGGTTCCTCGATCGAGATCAGCCCGATGTGCCGGAGGCGCGCGAGGCTGCCTTGGAAATGGTCCGAGATGCTACGCGCGCAGCCGACATCATCGACCGTGTCCGCTCACTGTACCGAAAGGGTTCCTCGAAACTGGAGGTGGTAAACGTAAACGAAGTTATTCGAGAGATGGTCGTAATGCTGCGCAATGAGGCAAATCGCTATTCCGTTACGATCCGTACTGAGTTGGATGAAACCGTTCCTCAGGTCATGGCAGATCGTGTGCAATTGCAGCAAGTACTCATGAATATTATGCTCAACGGCATTGAGGCGATGCGGGATACGGCCGGTGAACTTAGCATCGAGTCGCAGTTGGCTGAAGACGGTCAACTGATGATCTCGGTCAGCGATATGGGCGTAGGACTACCCGCCGGAAGCGGGACGGAGATTTTCAATGCGTTCTTTACGACGAAATCGCAAGGCACGGGCCTGGGTCTAGCGATCACGCGTTCGATTGTGGAGTCGCATGGCGGCCGCGTGTGGGCGATCGGGAACACTCCAAGAGGCGCAACGTTTCAGTTTACGCTGCCGGCAAGGATGGCAGCGCACACATGAACTCCGCCGATGATGCTACGGTCTTCGTCATTGATGATGACGGTCGGATGCGTGCTGCGATGCAGCGTCTGTTGAAGTCGGTAGGTCTGCACGCGGAGGCGTTTGCCAGCCCGCAGGAGTTTCTGCGACGCAAACTCCCAGACGGTCCGAGTTGCCTGATATTAGATGTAAGACTTCCAGGGATAAGCGGACTCGATGTGCAACGTAAATTAAGTGAGGCGGGTGTTCAGATTCCGGTTATTTTCATCACCGGCCACGGCGATATTCCCATGACAGTGAAAGCGATGAAGTCTGGGGCAGTGGAATTTCTGACGAAGCCGTTTCGTGATCAGGATTTGTTGGACGCAATTCAGCAGGCTCTGCAGCGGGAGAACGAAATACGGCAGCAGCGGCATGAAATTCAGGAATTGCAGGAACGTTATCAGACATTGACTACGCGGGAGCGCGAGGTGATGGGACTGCTGGTTTCGGGCATGCTCACGAAGCAGATCGCATCGAGACTCGGAACCAGCGAAATCACCGCGCAGGTCCATCGCGGCCAAGTGATGCGTAAAATGCACGCCAACTCCCCCGCTGAACTGGGCAGAATGGCGGAAAAACTCAAACTTCCGGCAACCAACTAGCCCCTGATCCCTGAGACGTCTCCGACCCGCTGCCTGCCTCTATTGAACGGTCCCCTATACAAACATATCGGCGACCTTATCGGAAGCCATAATTGCATTGTGCGGCGATCGGATTAGCCTTGTACCTTAATGGCTAGAGAAGGGAATCCAAAAATGGTTGCAGTGGTCGATGACGATGGTTCATTCCGGGGCGCGTTGCAACGTTTGCTGAAGTCGGCGGGTTTTCCTGTGCGATCGTTCGCGTCCGCAGAGGATTTTCTGAAATCTGGCCAGCAACACGATACTGGTTGTCTCATCGCGGATATCAGTATGCCAGGAATGTCAGGGCTGGACCTGCAGGCTAGTTTGAACGCTGACCATTGCCCAATTCCGATCATTTTCATTACGGCCCATGGCGACGAGAAAATGCGGCTTCAGGCGATGAGGGGTGGGGCAGTGAAGTTCCTCGCAAAGCCTTTTGATGATGCAATTCTGTTAGAGAGCGTTCGAACAGCCTTGAAACGGTAACTGATGAAAGCGATTTTTGTGTAGCGAGGGCGATTCGGAGGTAGTTGTGGGGGGCGTCGAAACACTTCGGTCTGGCGAACAGGACGAGAGAAATCTCGAGTTCGAGCGAATCGTTGGTAACAGTCCTGCACTCGAGGCTGTGCTTGAACAGGTTGAAAGGGTCGCACCGACCGATTCCACAGTATTGATTCAAGGCGAAACCGGTACAGGCAAAGAATTGATCGCGCAAGCGATTCACAACGTCAGCGGACGGTACGGTCGCCCGTACGTAAAGCTAAATTGTGCTGCCATTCCTTTCGATTTGCTGGAGAGTGAACTATTTGGTCATGAGCGAGGTGCGTTTACGGGAGCTATCGCACAGAAAGTCGGACGCTTCGAACTCGCCGATAAGGGCACACTCTTCTTGGACGAGGTTGGCGATATCCCGCTCGCATTACAGCCCAAGCTACTGCGGGTTCTGCAAGAACAGGAGTTCGAACGTCTAGGTAGTGGCCGGACACATCGTGTAGATGTCCGGCTGGTTGCTGCGACACATAGAAATCTCGAGGAAATGGTGAAGCGAAACGAATTTCGTAGTGACCTCTACTATCGCCTCAATGTTTTTCCTATCGCGTTGCCACCATTACGGGCGCGTCGGGAGGACATTGCGCTCCTGGTTTCGCATTTCGTGGAACTCTTTTCGCGGAGCATGGGTAAAGAGGTCAGGAGCATTCCAAAAGAAACGCTTGATGCGTTCACCTCGTACTCGTGGCCCGGGAACGTTCGAGAACTTCAGAACCTGGTCGAAAGGGCCGTAATCCGCTCGGATAACGGAGTGCTCGCGAATCCTTTGCTTTCACCCGACCCGAATGTGGTAGGAGCGAACGCGGTCAAGGTGAACCTCGTCGGACCGGAGGTCACTTTCGAGGATTCCCAGCGCGCCTTGATCCTGCGAGCCTTGCACGCGTCAGGTTGGGTCGTAGGAGGGCCCCGGGGTGCAGCCGCTCGGCTAAGACTAAAGCGGACCACCTTAATTTCCAAAATGAAGAAGCTGGGGATCTCGCGACGAGTGCGGCAACTGGAGGTCGCTGGCGCGGACGAGAACCGAGACCCGGACGAACCATGGCAACCCGCCGCCGATTAATCTGGGCAGCTGACCACGATCAGCTGTGTTTGCTTCGGCTATCAACAATGAACACTGGTTATGACCGTAGTCAGGGGTCCACTAATCGGCTTTTGTCCTTGGTCCTGACAATTAGTGCCCTCCTTCCTTAGGGCATTTCTGATCTTGCGAGTCCGCATCGATGTACTGCCGCCCGGATTAATCGTTAATTAGCGCTTTATTCGACGAGCATCTCCTGCCTCCTGCCTTTAATTGTGTGTCGCAGTATCGTCACACAAAGACACGGAGACTTCACTTCGTCATCTTTCGACACGTTCTCAGTGCTTCCCGTGCCTTCGTCATGGGCTGATCGACGCAAACACAAGGAGTTTTGGGATTGGCCTAGCGCTTGCATTGTATGCCTGCGGCTGTTCGAAGCGGCCTGAGGGTGAGGATATGAAGTTCGTCAGCTCGGTAGTGCTTCTCACATTGACCATTCTGGCCGGCCAGGAGCAGCTTAAATCACAAGCCGACAACGGTCACAACGGTTTCGATTTAGTGGACGAAACTGGAAATATCCGCAAACCCAGCGATTTCCGCGATCGTTACCAGGCGCTCGGAACATACATGGTGCTCGACCCGAAAGGAAACCAGATGCATCTCACGTACGCATCCCCGGGCGCCGCGGAAAGCTATCGGAAAACCGGGAAGTTTCCCGACGGAACCGTTCTCGTAAAGCAAGTCTTTGGAACGGACCACGCCCAAATGACTACAGGCGACGCACATTGGGCTTCGGGAACGAAAGTCTGGTTCGTGATGATCAAGGACGAAAAAGGACGCTTTCCGGGCAATCCACTGTGGGGTGATGGCTGGGGCTGGGCTCTGTTCAAATCCGACGCCCCCGAGAAGCAAGTTGCAACCGATTACAAGAAAGACTGCTTGGGGTGCCACATCCCTGCAAGGGGAACGGACTGGGTTTATGTGCAAGGGTATCCGGCTCTCGCCTCGAAGTGAGAAACACTGCGTGACGTTAGCGAGTTTGGAAAACGTTCCAAAGGAGATCGCAAAATGCGAAAAGTTTTGCTGGTAGTCATCTTGGGGTTGGGTGTCGTTGCCGCGAGTTCATTGATAACTGACCCGAGCCGGGTCGCGGCAGCCCCGCAATCCACAGCAGTGTTTGATGCCGATGGAAAGTTAAAGCTGCCAGAGGGCTATCGCCACTGGGTCTTCGTCGGCGCTCCCTTGACACCCAATGCCCTTAACAACGGCAAGGCGGGCTTCCCCGAATACCACCATGTCTACGTCGAAGAGAAAAACCTGGACGTGTACCTCAAGACCGGTTCATTTCCCGAAGGGACCGTCTTCGTCAAGGAACTGACGCGCGTTCTCAATCCGACCTTTCCCGACGGCTCGCGCACTGAGCCATCCGGCAGAGGATATTTCAACGGGGAATTTAACGGCATGGATGTAACGGTCAAAGATAGCAAGAGGTTTGCTGCAACGAACGGCTGGGGTTTCTTTAACTTCGGACATCACCCGCTTCCTTATTCTTCGTGGGCCAAGGAAGCCTCGGCAGCCGAATGTGCCAGCTGCCATCAAGCTTTCGTCGCCAAGACCGACATGACTTGGGTCCAGTTCTACCCGATTCTACGCGACGGAGACAAAACCAAATAGTTTGGATTGCGCGTGGGGCGATTTCTATCTGGTCTGACTTTCTATGGAGCAGAAGAGAAAAGCAGTGTTTCAAAAAAAAAGGAGATAAGCATGGCGAAAGAAGCAAACATGTCGAGTGACATGGGGATGTCGAAACAGATGGGTATGTCGAACGGGCATGGCGGCCATCTCTACATGCAAACCAACGAAGTAAAGAACGCCATCATCCACTACCGCCGGTCTCCGAGCGGGACGCTTACCGAGGTGGCGCGAGTAGCCACCGGCGGTGCCGGTTCCGGGACTTACAAGCCGATCAGCGGCCAGGAGAGCGCACCCAATTCCTTTGAGGGGGCGGGCAGCGTCATCCTGTCACCAGATCGCAGGTTTCTGTTTGCCACAAACGGCGGGGACAATTCGGTTTCCAGCTTCGCTGTGGGCGACCAGGGCAGGCTCACATTGATCGACACCAAACCGACTGGGAACGCTGTGGAAGGAAAGAGCGGCACTGCCAAATCGCTGGCATATTCTCCGTCCAAGGGCATGCTTTACGTGGTCCACTCCTTCGGACCCGATCATATCCGGATCATGTCGGTCTCCAGTGATGGCAAGCTTACGCCGCGCATGGAGCGATACACGGCGAATACACCGGAGAAACCGCACCGTGTTCCAACTCAGGCTGTGCTCTCACCCGATGAGAAATTTCTCCTTGTCGGCACCACGTTCGATCTGCCTATTGCGATCTCGGGCACCTATCCGGACGGTTCACCCATTCTCTGGGTGCCTGGTCCAGACGGCAAAGTACGGTCCGTCGCTTCGAATGCGCCAGATCCCGACGGGATCGTTGTATTCCGCGTGAATGCAAACGGCACGCTTAGCGACCCTTCGTTCCAGGACGGAGGGGGCGGTTCTCCTTTCTACATCGCCTTCCTACACAACCGGCCGGATACTTTCATCCTCGCATACGCTGTCGGTGACGGAGTCAGCTTGGGCCACATTGACGAAGACGGGAGAATTGGCGTCGACAAGGTCGTACCGATCGACACAAGGCGAGGCAAGATCGCTGAACTTTGCTGGCTATCCGTTTCCCCCGATGACCGCCTCTTGTACGCTACGGTTTTCGGGTACAGCAACGTCAGCAGCTTCCATATCGACGGCCCCGAGATCAGAGTCGCGAAGGATCCTGCGTGCCCTAACGTCGAGGGCGATGGCACCTTCAGGGGGCTTTGTGGGGACGTCAGCAGCGGGCCGAGCGATAGCTGGGTTTCGCCGGATGGCGCCTTTTTCTACCAGATCTACGGGAACGCCTCGAAGCTGGTGGGGTACGCCACCAAGCCAGACGGCTCGCTAGAAGAGGTTACCAGTGTCGCCATCCCCTACAACAGCCCGGAGGGTTTGGCGGGATTCTGATTTTTCCTCAAGGCGGGCGCGATGAGCAGCTGCTTCCGGGACGCGACTTGGCTGGTGCGTATTGAGCCCGGTCCCGGAAGCGGTCGCACCGCCCGCCATACGCTTCACCGTATTCACAAAAAAAGAGCGGCACAGGCGAAGCGCGAGCACGAACAACTATGCGGGGACGACCGAAGAGACCGGGGACAACTAATGTGCGACACCGCCTCGCCCTCTTGCTTCACGGACGATACGAGCGCCTTCGATACGCCGGCGCGACGATCGGACAATTCATCGGATAGGGATCTACAGAGAGCAGAAGGCTCTTGCCGAATCGTACTCGGGAGCTCCGAAAGAGGCACTCGCGTCATGGACGTTTACCAAAGATCTCCGATTCGCGTTCTCTTCCCAAGAACGGCCGGCACGCAAGTGCAGGAGGCTGTTCTTGTAAATACTTCCGGCGGCATTGCGGGAGGGGACCGCCTTGAATCCAGCGTGACAGCGATGGACAAGGCTTCCATCGCAGTCACAACTCAGGCGGCCGAGAAGGTCTACCGCGCGATTAACGCATCCGCGCACATTACGACGACCCTGATAGCGCGTGACGCGGCGAAACTTGCGTGGCTACCACAGGAAACGATCGTCTTCAATCGCGCGCGTGTCTGCCGCCGCACGCAAATCGAGGTCTCCTCGGGGTCGGAACTCCTCGCCCTCGAGTGGCTGGTGCTCGGCCGCGCGGCGCACGGAGAGAAAATCTCCGCCGGAGACATCATGGACAGTTGGCGCGTCAGGAAAGATGGTCGGCTCGTCTGGGCCGACACCTTTCGCGCCAGCGATGACGTTTTTTCGCATCTTTCTCGGAAGGCATTGCTGTCGGATTGCGCCGCCCTCGCAACATTGCTCTATTTCGGACCTGACCTCAACGAGCGTTTGCAGTTCATACGTGACCTGGCTTCTTCGCTCGAGTGTCAATGCGCGGCGACGTTGGTTGGCGGGCTGATGGTTGTTCGTTTTGCTGCAAAGGCCTCCTGCGATTTGAGAGCGGCTGTGCGCAACCTGCTCCAGCAGTTCGGCAACCAGCTTGGACCTGGACCTTTCCGAGTGCCGAAGATGTGGTCGTGTTGAGTGCGGCTTTCAGTCGGAGAGAATCATGAATCTTACCCCGCGGGAAAAAGACAAGCTGATGATTGCGGTCGCAGCGCAGGTTGCACGAACGCGGCTAGCGCGAGGCGTCAAGCTCAACTATCCGGAGAGCGTTGCGCTGATCACGGATTTCGTGCTGGAAGGAGCACGCGACGGCAAGTCAGTTGCAGCGCTCATGTCTGAAAGCGGCAAAGTCCTGACGCGCGATCAGGTCATGGAAGGCATCCCCGAAATGATTCACGAAATGCAAGTGGAGGCTACGTTTCCGGACAACACGAAGCTCATCAGTATTCACGACCCCATTCGATAGGGAGCGAAACGATGGTACCGGGAGAAATGTTTGCCGTGGCCGGAGA
>Ga0210402_10005532_pt1 | contig 11297 bp, 16 predicted proteins | sample IncBWC7MmetaG_FD_161055 | JGI IMG/M metagenome (GOLD analysis project Ga0210402, IMG submission 161055) | Forest soil microbial communities from Barre Woods Harvard Forest LTER site, Petersham, Massachusetts, United States - Inc-BW-C-7-M | ecosystem: Environmental > Terrestrial > Soil >... | reverse complement strand
TAATTGGAGAAATATTTCGAGGGATCCAACGGTGTGCATGAAATAGCAGAGACCTCGGAATAATTGCCAACCAAACCACGTCTATGAGGTTATATGAGTTTAAACATCGGTAGCCAGAAAGTCTGCCGACGAGGACTTACACAACCTCTCGAAACTGATCCAATTCAGTCACAGTAAGAGTTATCAGTCGTCCACCGGTCAGGGCCAATACAACCTGGCTCGGGTTGACGCTAGCAGCGACAATCTCCAATGGCTTGGCGTTCGACTTGACTCCCTCTTCAAGGAGCTCCCATCCTGCGAGCTGAGTAAACTCCCTTGTCGCGATGTTAAATTCGAGTAAAAAGGCTCCCCTGGGCGTGACTTGTACCACAAGCGACGAGTTAACATACGTAGACTGTTTACCCTTGACTATTCTTCTAGCAATATTCGAAACGGCGAGAGTGGGCAAGTTTGATATAAATCCCTTGGCCGCTGATTCGACCCGCGATATTGTGCTACCGCTGTCGATTTGGAAGAGATGTGTATCCTGTAGCGTCGAAACCAAAATATGGGTGTCCAAACTGATACAAGCAGTCAATAAAACGGCTAACTTCACGAAGCCTTCAAACTCACGTGTCATCGAACCAGGCTCGGATAGGCCAAACACTCGTCACATTCGTTAATCCAGCGATAGTGGCGACCTCTTGGAAATCTGCACCATTCCTAATCACATTTACAGACCCAGTATTCCGCCCACCAGAACATGTGACAATCTGACGCTGCAACGAACAATCTCAGCCGGCGAAAGTCTTGTGTAAAAAAATAGGGTTACCTGTCCACTTCCATCTGTGTCCACCAATACAGCATCCACAATGGGTGCGATATTCTTAAATGACTCCAGCATACTCACATGCGACCCCACACCCTCCACAATGAATCCTTTTGGCTCCTGGATGTCCGCGTCCGCCTTTCCTTTGCCTTTAGAGGGTGATATCAAGTCTGTGGGTGGCGTGGCCTTCATTTCTGGAGAAATAGGAAGAGTGGGTGAGTCCAGGGCAGAAACGGGGGTTTGGTGGATTTTTAAGAGTTGTGAGTCGCCCATGTGAGATCCGATATACAGGATTTGAGTGGTGAGATATGTCAAGGTGGTAGGTGGAGAGGACTGGAGATGAGATTAGAAGCTGTCATGACTGTTAGGAAGGTGAACATACTTCACCGAGCGGGATCAAGATCAGTCCGTGATCTTTGAGGCTATCGACAGAAAGCATCGAAAGTCTCCCGAAGGAGTCGCCGATCAAGTACCGCAGGGAGTCAACCGCACACCAACTGCGCAGAATCAACTCGAAATTTAAAACAAGGGTGGAAAAGGGGAGAACCTACGCAGTGATCTCGCTCCACGGCCAATCCACACTCGCCCTGGACTTCCTTTTCCTTCCGTCTCTTTCCTTCTCCTTCTCCTTGGCTCTATACGTCTCACTCGAATCCATACTCTTCTTCCTCGTTTCCAATCTCCTTTTCTTACCTCTCTGCTTCTCTTGCCAGATCCTCGACGCCAGCTCATATAAGAACAGTTGTCTGCCTCCGAGTACCAACACACCGCCCATGAAACCGTCGCTCGCAGTGTCTGAATGCGATGGGGGCACAGGGATCAATTTTGGGGTCAATTCGGTCGGTGAAGGGAAGCTTTTAGAGGAGATGGAAGTGTTAGGAAGGAGAGTAGATAGAGATGGTGAAAGCTCAAAGTCTTCTACATGGATGTCACGGGAAAGAAGTTGAAGAGTCTCTCGGTGATCGATGTGGAGAATTGCTAGTGAATACTCGTCTTCCGGCGAAGCCAGAAGAGTCATATCTAGGACATTGAGCTCTGGTAACCTATAGAGATAAGTCAGATAACGTGGAGAACGTGTCAGAGCAAAGAAACGCACGATACATCAAAGTCCTGGTCATAACTCCCTGCTTTTAGGAGGATGATCTTGAGTTTTCCCGTGTAGCAGCTCACGACTGCCAACTTCCCAGCAGGGTCGACCAGAACATCGTTAAAGAATTCAGCAGGCCGTGGGCTGCGTTCGAATAACGACAAATGTTTCTTGGGTGTCAACTCCCCAGTCCCCGCTCCGGACTCGGAGTATGATAGAAATATAATTTCGGGGTCGGGATGGTCAACCATAATGAGGCCATTTGAGCGCACGGAACCCTATTCAGGACATTTTAGCTCCAGTTCAGCGAGGTGATAAAACATTTGCACACACCGAGATTGGGACTGCTTTGACGGTGAGTATCTTGCCCCAAATATCCAAACCACACTCGTGCTTCAGACCCTCGGGCTGGAGAGAGAATACATCGACTCTGTTGAGCTTTGCTACTACCAGATGCTCAAGATCCCTGGAAGCCAGACGGCATTTGAGTGACGACAAGACGGACGAGGGCTGGTGAAAGGTTGTCACGATCTTCATGTTCCCAGGTTCGCTGGGTCCAGAGATCCAGAATCAACAATGTCAGAGATACTGAGTTACTGGATAGCAATGTCGTCGTCGACGTCGCGGCCAACGTTGAACGATTATGAACGCGCCTCTTACTTGCGGATCAGCCGATCACCATACTTAGGGCCGCTAGCCGGGCTTGCTAGTACTAGGTCCGAGTCTAGGCTTCAAAATCTCCTTGTATCTCTGCAGCATACATAGTACCATCCTCATTCATAACAACATCCGGCTGATCAACCACCTCCTTGTCCCTCTTATTCCCAGCACCCACAAACTGATCTAAGAGAGTCGGAGTTGCCTTCATGCTTCCTTCCGTTATGGCCTTTGGTTTTCGCTTCGCCGGAGGGTCTGCTGTCGTCCATGGGATGATTTCTGGGGTCCAATGCCAATGAGGGTGTATCTTGGGAGAAATACATTGGAACAACAAACCTTCAAGGAAGACAAATTCGTCTGCTTTGCGCACGACAGTAGCTAATAGAAAACTAAATCAAACCAACTCATAAACACCGATTGCACCAATACATGCCGATGTCCTTATGTTGCACAGTGGCCCTCTTCTCACGATCAGCTATTCTTTGCGCAGCCTCGCATAGCCGCTTGATAAACTGCTCCGTAGCCAGTGAGATCAGAAAGGTGGCTTCCTTGGCAATAATGGGGATTTCCTTTGAAAGAAAAGTTCAGAGATCAGGGAAACATAAAAAAACGGCGAGAACATGTATACCTTGTCTGCCTTGATGATTTTCTGTACTCTCGAAAACGGCAACAGCGACTTGCCTGGCTCCGGGGCAAGAGGTACGGGTTCTCTCCTTTCTCTCTTCTTCCTCACGTTGATTTCCGCTTCGCCATCGACATCGACATGCGGGATTTCTTCCACGTCGGTTTCCTCGATGTCCCGAGCTTGGGAGTCTTCGTTATCGAGGTCTGGCGGTTGGGATGTACTAGTAGACATGAAGTCGGTGTGACAAGACGTGCTTGTGATACGTAACGCGACGTGTTACAAACTCAGTTCAAACTCAATTCGATTTCCTGCAGTTTCGAAACCTCGCGGTCGAAACATGTCGCGGTGAGCGCGCTGTGACTTCAGGTAACCTTTCGAGCTCAATGCACGAAACATACGGAGAGCACGGGTTGAGGAGGTTTGTTTCTCAAGTTCATGTGAACACCACACTTTCCGGTAGTACTCACCCCCAAATTTGCCTTATTTCCCAGGCTGAACATATATTTATGATGCCATACTAAGATCACACACCATCACGGAGATGGACATATGCTCATTCGCACTCCACCTCGTCGAAAGCCCCTCCGAGCCCGACGGTTGGGATGGTCAAAGTGGGACGTTGATGCATGGCGGAATGTCGGATGACTGATCACAAGGGCAAGCTACTACACAATAGGTTTGTCTATTGTTCACGAGAATTCAGTACTGAATGAAACTGATTTGATTGTCAGAGTGCGTCTGAATTCCTGATCAATCTTTCTCTTGGGTCGGTTACATGCTACAGTTAAACGGTAAGGACGAAAAAAAAACAAGGCCAGTATGAATGTCATGATTTAGGCGGTCAAACACTTCCAGCAACATATGCGGGGGCAAGCTCACATGCACAAATGAAATATTTGGAAACGCCAGTATCGAAATGCAAGGCAGTTCACCCCATTCATACTGCTCTTACACTTAGCCCTGATAGGAAAGTGCGGAAAAACACCTTCATATGAGGAAATTGGAGAAGCTCTGACAATTCCGACTTGAAGCGTAAAACGACTTATATCAACTCCCCAGCCAACCGCGCGCGAGCCAGCCTATTACACCTGCAACCACTCCGCTCACCGCGACAACCCCTAATTCCCGATCCCTTGTATCTTCTGCTCTTTCCTTCGTTGCCACAACAGGTTCCACGGTGCCTGTTTTAACATCTGGTCTCCCGTCTAGTTTTACGTTCACCTGTCTCAACAGGACTCCCATCACCCCAGACAGCTCCTCCAACTGCCGGCCGATATCCTTCATGCTCTTATCTACCACTGCCGCATTCTCCAGGCTCAGTTCCTCTACCTTCTTCTCAAACGTCTGTGTCAACCTCCGCCGCTTCCATGGTTCCACCACCAAAATCGCCATCACGAACACCAGCAAATTGAGGCCTAGTACTGCCAACGAGCCGTACGTCGAGGCACTGCGGATTTTATCTGACCATATTTGTTCCTCGTGATATCGGGCAAGAATTGACCGCATCAGCTCGGTGAACTCGCGCTCAACTACTTGCTCTGACTCGTCCGCAACAGCTTTGGCACGCGCCTCCTCCTGCTCGTACAAATGGTCCTGCCGAACGAGCGTGGTGAAGCGACTCACGTCGCTGTCCGTCCAACTCGATTTGCGCTGTAATAGATCGTTCACTTCTCGCTGAGAATTAGACCGCTGAACAACCGCTTGGTCATAAGCTGCTTTTGCATGTCGGGCAGCCTGGCGCGTTGCATTTATTCGGGCCTCTGTGAATCATGTTGTTACATACAAGTGGGGAATTTCGGGTTGTACCGCTACATAGACATACATACCTTGATCCACCACCTGTCTCTTCAATGCTTCAATTTCTTCATACCCTGTAACCCTGTTCAAGTGTGTCCCAAGCTGAGAAAAAGTCGTCTTGGTGGTTGCACTAAAGTCATCCGCGCGAGTTCTGACAGTGATGGCAGCTTGGTCGGACCACTCCCGAATTCGTTGCTTGAGCAATATTGGATCATAAGTATCGAGTGAAACAGGATTATGGGAATTTGAGGGGTTTGTCGAGGAAGGCGAGTCTTCAGGCGAAGCTTTCAAATTTTCGTCCGGTCTCTGGACGGAAGTCGTTTTACCGTAGTCGTCAGGACTCGGAGGGGGTGGCCGTGTCGTACTCCAGGTTGGCGTTGAGGCCGAAAACCGACGAATTAACAGCTGTCTTGACAGTGTTGTCCTGAGCATCCGAGTCGAGGCCCAAGAAGCGAACAGATGAGAGGATCAGGCAGTGAGACTGTTGAATCTGTTAAATAAACCGTAGCAGACATAAAGAGACATTCTATTATAATATTCCAATTTCGCTGGTGAACTTCTGCTATAGACAAGATATAGTATGCAGGAAAGTACGGAATCATCAATGAGTCTATGGATTAACAAAAGAATGGAGGAGACCATATGAATATGTCGTTTAAGTAGCAATTCTACCAATTGTGTAGTCGTTCAACTCCAAACATCCAGCATAAGCCTCGACCGTTCTTTCAACAACTTGACCTCCGCCGCCCCCTCGACCGCGCCCGACCCGCCCTTGGCCTCTCCAAGAATCTTCGCCAACGTCTCTTCTACGGCCTTGCTCATGCTCTTCGCATCACCACAAACATAGAAATACCCTTTACCATTGATAATAGCATCAGCAACATGTTCCCGGTCATCCCATAGCAGATCCTGAACGTAGATCTTGCCCCCGTCGGGCTTGTAGGGGGCTTCGCGCGAGAATGCGCAGTGAATCGAGAATTTGCCGCGCAGTTCCTCAGCATATTGTGGCCATTCGTCCTTGTACAGGAAATCTTCGGTGGACTTGCGGCATCCGTAGAACAGTGAGATCTGACCCCAGTCGGCGAGTGCGTCAGGGCCATTCTTTTCGATGGAGCGACGGGCCAGTGCAACCCGCTCCTGCACGAAACCACGGAAAGGAGCGACACCCTGGGAGAAAGAATAAGTTGAGGAAGACAACAAAGATAAGAGACATACAGTTCCGGGGCCGATCATGATAACAGGACTCTTGGGATTTGTCGGGAGCCTGAAGGTGGATCGTCTAACGTGAACGGGAGCCTTGTAAATGGATTCCTGCCTGTAAGCTCCCCTAGGACCCTCAATCGCATATGTAGGCTGACGGTAGTCACTGCTGATCAAGGCCGCATTATCTCCATTGGCAGCGTACTTGAGGTTGAACAGGAAATTAGAACCGACACCATAGACCCATTTCACTCCCACGCGCTCACTGGGAATGGATTGATATTTGAGCACCACGGCGGTAACGTGAATGGATGTAGGATGGAGTTTGGGGCTCGACGAGATGGAGTAGTACCGTGGCTGGAGGCGGGGAATAGAGGAAACAATGATGTCGAAGGGAATGTGCCACGCGGTTGTATTGCCGGTTGTTGGTTGGGCGGTCATATCATTTCCCGCTGCGAGCTGGAGAATCTCTCCGATCTTGAGGCAGCCATTGGAGATAATGGCGTGATATTGTTCCTTTTGCGTGTTCAAGGCCTTCATATACGCCTCGGCCTCGGGCGATGGAGCAAACTTGGACAACGCGCCGAGGATCTGACGACCCGCAACAGCACTGATATCGATGTAGTGCCTGAGGACCGTGGCGTAGGTCGTGGGGACGGGGAAGGGGACCTTGGCAAGAGCAGGATCGAGGGATTCGATTCCAATGACGTTGTCCTTCTTGTCGTAGAGACCGAGGGCACAAAGCAAACGGTCGACTTCGATGTCTGGGTTGGAGGGCCATACGCCGACATGGTCGCCATGTTGGTAAGTGATGCCGGAACCCTCGGTGGAGAGTTCAACGTGAACGCAATTGCGGTCGCCGACCACCTGGAAGAGTTCCCGGGAAGCACCGATGGGCGCCGGATAAGGATTCTTAGCATCGTGGATGCCCTTGGTCTTGGTGAGGGCGCGGGCAGAAAGTTCGCCTACAGATGCAATGTCAATGCCATGAGACAGCATTAGCGGAAAAGCCTTACCAAGGTATACCTTCTCAGGCGGGTGCGATTCCAGTTCAGAAACAGCAAAGTCGGCGCTATCGCCGCCTTGACCTTCCTCAACATTCATAGCAGTAGCAAAGGCCTCCCACATGCCATCCTTCCACTCTAGATAATCTTCCTCCATGCTTTTATCGTCATCACCTTCTCCCCTCTCGCCAATACGGACAGCACCGACCTTTGTCAGTTCTGTGTCGACGGCCCTCCCAATTAAATTATAGTGCTCGTAAGTTTTGTTTCCAAGACAAAAGATGACATATTTGAGGCCTTCAAGCTTCCGTTCACCATTACTGAATTGAAAGGATTCATCCTGCAAGTTCTGCATGAGTTGAACGGCGTTGTCTGTTGGTTCACCCTCGCCGTACGTAGCCATGACAAAGAACGCAGCACAATCATTTGGGAGCTGGTCGAGATTTTCAAAGTCATATTCCTCGGGATCGCATACGAGGGAAGTAAGACCAAATTTGGATTTAGCCTCTTTGGCAAGACGGATGGCGTATTCCTCTGCCGTTCCCGTTTGGGAGCCGTAAAAGATGGCAAGGCGCTTTTTCTAATGGTATTATTCATGAAGTGAGTTGGGCGATAGTCAGGCGATTCGTTACGGACTTACACCTGCTTTCATCTTGGCGATGAAATCTCGAGGATTGCCAGAACCATTAGCGGTTTTGGAAGCAGGAAGAGGAATGGGCTTCGGCTTGGACGCAGCAAACACCTGGTCACGGAAGAGATAAAGGGCGGCAAGGACTACGCCCAGGGCGAGAATGAAGATGTCAGACGAGGAGCTGGAAGCCATTCCTGGGGTCGGCAAAACTGGGGAAAAGGTGGTACGATTGGAGAGGGCCATGAGAATAATGTGCTTTTAACAATATACCGGTATTATAAGCTTTACTAGCTTGGTCTCGAGGTCAATACAAGGGTACAAGGCGTGGGTGGAATAGAGAGAAAAAAAAGGAGGGCCAGGAGATGATGGAAGTACTTGAACGGAGAGATGCCACACCAACCCCGTTTGTCCGATCTGTGTTTGGGTTGCGGCATCTGAATGATTACATTCGATTACATTCGATTACACATGCTGATCTCTGTCCACGACTGTCCGTTGGTGATGCTGCCGATATCTCGCAGTGTACTGTCATAGAAACTTCAAGTCGAGGCTATACAGCCCAGTCCCAATACACCAGCTCTTCAAATTGTGGCAATGGATCATTTATCGAGTCGACCCTCAACGTCGTCTTGACCATATTTCTCCACAAAATCATATCCTTTCCACAGTAGATGATCTATACCCGAGTCTGTCCTTGATACATACCTAGGCGGCGTACCTGGGCACCTGATGTCATTGATGCGGATGCACGACAACACCGAGCTCACTTGACCCACCTTGATTTTTTTCTCCGTCCCAAATCTCAACTCTGGCTTATTCTGAAAGACCTATATATACTCTGTAAGGGCTCCCAGATTTTGCTTCTATTTTATTTTAGTGGACAGTTGCAAGGTCGGTTGAAGGTCGGTCGAGCAGACGACATCGCATCTGGGCGTATCCGAGCCTCTCGGACAATGTTGACGCCTATCCCCGGTTGTTGTTTCAAAAACCCTGATACAGATCTGAAGAATCATTGCGCTTGAAAACCCCGCTTTCCATTAACGCTGACACCGTCACCTAATCAACGCGGCCCCACCGCTCCCGTAACTATTCCCCGACCCTGATACACATCTAGAATAATCAGTATTCGGGGCATCGCTTCCCATTAACACTGACATCCTCTACCAATTAACCTCAATTAACCCGCCCCCCCACCTCCAACCGCTCCCGTGTTCCCCAAGCCCGATGTGCCTGCGGTCGGACAACGACCTCCTGCATCTCCTGAACTTGCTCGCTATCACCACCAAGTTCAAACGAATACCACATGATAGCCAACTGGGCCCACTGCTGTACGGCCAATGTGCTGACAAAGAGCGATGTAACCCAGGATATGATGACAAAATAAAAACAAATCTTACTCAGAGTGGGATGCAGCCACCCACGCAGCATCAGCGGCGAGTTGACCTCGCTCACTCCAGTATCCTTCCTCTTCCTCGATGTTCCATATTCGATTGACTACACGTATGGCCTCAATCCCGTTGATCTGACGGCTGCCCCATGTTGCAAATTGCTGGTAATTTTCTGATATTTTCGTTAGCCGTTTGTCTGACTCAAGTGATTGTGTGTCGGAGAGCGAGCAAACGTCGCAAGCGCAATGGAAGCCATAATTCTGTGAAAGGAACACCCTGTGCTCGTGAATCAGATTTCGAACAAATATTCAATGAATGATGAGGGGATATACACCTCCGCTGATCCCGCGGTTGCTTTGTATTCGTGTATGTTGTCAGCAACTCCTACGTTTGTCCATTCTATCAAAGCAGAATGTCTGCAACGAAAATAATCCACCAACCTGCCCCTTTTGAATGCTTTTCAAAGCATGTACAACAAGCGCCTGCTCCCGCTCCCGCCAGCTATATACAACGTTGAAAGCTCTCGAGCAACCATGATTCAACCTTGCCATACGCGGGAAAATCCCCACACCATCTCCAGCCGCAACCGCATTGGTTTGAAATATTGCAAGGGCGACCTCGTCGGGGTGGTCATCCGGCTCGAGACCTTTCGGGAAATGGACATACGAAAGATTGAAGAATGCTTCGCGGTATGTATAACTGACTTGGCTTAGGGCATGCGAAATGAGTGCACTTGGGGAGGTTGATACTGCACCACGAGAGGTGATTTCAAAGTTGAAAGCGATATGCGTAGTGGTTCAGGACGCACTTGAGTGAGGAACCACGAATAGAGGTCTTTCGCGAATCACAAGCTCTCCTTGCTAGAGACAGCCTCAATGTGCATGTATAATATCAACATTTGTCTAAACTGACCTGTATATCCCGAGCGGCAATTATACCTTTCCCCTTCCCTGGTAAGTCGACTACAGTGAACATATGGGCGTCTCCCTTGTCAATCTCAAAGTCCAGGTCCGCGCGCGAGTTATTGACATTGCCTCCACGGTGGTAGTATATGGCGCTGGCAAGAGCTACCAAAAGCGCCAGGCATAGCACGGATCTATAGAAATACTGGAAAAGATGAGGATTTTGTCAACGAAAAGCCGACACTCTACAGACCAACTCTTTTGGAGAGCTCTCCAGTCCATCATTTCTTGGTTTATCGAGAAACCTTGGCGGGATATTTGGCTTCTCCTGAGGTTGTTTGACAGCCATCGACTCGGATAAGTATCTGAAGACCTGAATTAGAGCTGCTGTTTCTGTCAAAGTTCAAGCGGGGCAAACATCGGCAGACGTCTGTGACCGGTGGGTAATTTGAATGTAAATAATGTACTTTACCAGTATGTCTTTTCACTTTCACACTCGTCTTCGATATTGCAGTCTGCGCTAAGCTGGATTCCCTCTCTTTCGATGTCATTTATACCATGGCACGTGAACTGTCCGTCTTGTACCTCGACTCGGAATTGGTGAGATTTACATAACTTTTAATCGTCATTACAGCGGCGCCGGTATGGTCTTGGCATGGTCTGCGGCTATAGACCTATATGGCGCTGCGTCGCACCACTTCAGATCGTTCTACACGGCACTCTATCAATTGTGAGCTGCTGACGGTCATATCGTCATGATCAGGTGTGGCGACGTGAAATGTTCTCTCCGCCAAGTCGAGATCATCCTATTTGGTTCTCACCCGGTGTCCAGGAACTTCCTAGTGGGCAATGGATCCTGGTTCTCCATTTTGATGGAATGCTATAAGGTCTCATGGAGGTAGACGGTGCGGCGCCTGCTGCGGATGCTTCAGGTTTTTTCATACGGGTAGTGTTTCGAGTGCGTGTATTTTCTGAGGGTCCGGGAACCCAGTCATCGCGCACGAAGGTTCGGTCAAAAACGAGTCAGTCCCTCACCCGGATTGGCATTCAAATATCTTCCAGGCCCAACCGTGCATTAATCGTCTATCACATCGGTACCGAAACTCTATTGTCTTATTGAAAGTGGTTTTTACATTTACGATTTCACGGTCAATGACCAACTCTCGATGTCCTTGTAAAGTGAACTGCCATCATCAGA
>Ga0210402_10005527_pt1 | contig 11300 bp, 16 predicted proteins | sample IncBWC7MmetaG_FD_161055 | JGI IMG/M metagenome (GOLD analysis project Ga0210402, IMG submission 161055) | Forest soil microbial communities from Barre Woods Harvard Forest LTER site, Petersham, Massachusetts, United States - Inc-BW-C-7-M | ecosystem: Environmental > Terrestrial > Soil >... | reverse complement strand
TGCCAGAACGTCGCAAGATGATGCAGGCCTGGGCGAATCATCTCGACACGCTGCGCGACGACGATGGAAAGAAAGTAGTGCCGATCAAACGGGCGGCACATTGAGCCCATGATCACGCTCGGCAACTCGATCAGGCTCCCGCGACAACTGGACCTGGAGCAACTGCGCGCAGAGTACGAAGCAGGCAATCAGGAAGCACTGGCGCTTGCCGTCCATCTATGTGGTCAGCGCGGCTTAGTCCTGCCGCCCTGGCTCGTGAAAGCATGGCAGCACGGCTGCTACAACATTGTAGATCGAAGGGTCGAGAGCTGGGATGAAGTGCTCGCCAATGGCAAGCGCAAAACACTGAAGCAGCGAACGCGCGAGCGCATCAAGGCGCAGAAAATGTGGCTGATCCGATATAGAGAGAATTTCTATCGCGAGATGCCCATCAGCAACAATCCTCAAAAACTTAAGCGAGTGGGGAACAGCCTTGTAAGGGCACCCGATCGTTTTGACTCGATCGCGCAGGATCTCACTTCGGACGGCAAAGCTGAGGGTGCATACAGCCCATGTTCGCGCAGTGAAGCTAAGGCGCTCTGGTACGAACTCTTTCCCTCCGATCGAACGCCGAAGGCGCCCGTAGCACAAAACCGGAAAAAATAGTTTCCGGAGATTCTCAGGAATTCCTGGAAACAGAATGGCGCAAAAGCGTGCCTAGAATTCGCTCCAGTTCACATAGGAGCCCACGCCATGCCGTCCCACCTCTCACAGAATCCGCGAGCCGTTCGTTGGCTTAGCCCAGCGGTGCTCCGGTGGTTGCGCGATCGAGTCGCGGCCGCCGGCGGTGATCCAGCGGATGTGCCGGATGTTCCTTTTCGGATGCTCCCGCTCTCGGAAGTCAAGAAGCTGACCGGGCTAAGCACGAGCACTCTCTACCGCATGCAGGCCGCCGGCGAATTTCCCAAGGCGATCCCGGTAGATCGCGCCTCGATCCGCGCCGCGTAAGGTGGCCGGGCGAAGCGCCGCGACTGAGGGGGCAACCTCAGCGCGCGGCAAGACACAAGGGGACGACGGCGATCATGCGTCCGACATCGATGCGACGCAAGTGCGTTTTGAATCGATCGCCCGCGCCATTTGCCAAGGCTACAGTTTTGGCCCTGCAACTTCCTGCCGTTCCTGCCACGCGACGCTGATCGATTTCGATTCAAAGTGCTGCGGATTCTGCGAGCGATGCTGGGCAGCCATCGAGGCTCACAAGGCAGTGAGCGAATGAGCAAATCTCCAACGCTGGCAATGTTGCCTTGGTGGCCGCGCGACTACCTGGCCGCAACCCGCGGTATGACGCTCGCTGAACGTGGGGCCTATACGGACCTTCTGTTCTACTCGTGGGACATGGGCGCCTTGCCCAATGACCCAACACGTCTCGCGCGCATGCTGGGCGTCCACTCCGACGAGTTTGCGGATATCTGGCCAGCCATCCGTGTGAAATTTATACAAAACGCCGAAGGGCAGATCGTAAATGAGCGGCTTGAGCGCGAGCGAATAAAGGCGGCGGACAACAAGGCTAAGGCGTTGGAGCGCGCCAAGTCGGGCGGCAAAGTTACGAAGGAGAAATGGGAAAGAGATCCTGAGGGAATGGCTGCAAGCCTGGCTGCAAGCCGTGCTACAAGCCAGGCTACAAGCCCTCATGACGCAGGGCTACAAGCCAGGCTTGAGGAAGGCTCTCCTACTCCTACTCCTACTCCTACTCCTACTCCTACTCCATCCCCAACACCCACCCTAGGAGGGGGATCCAAGGGGGAACCTCGGAAAATCGGCAACGGCAGAAGCGAGCAAACCCGCGCGGACAAAATCCGCTTGGCAGCCATCGGAATTGAAAAGGGACTCGACGCAGAGACCATCCACAAGCAATACGGCCTCACCGTGGATGAGGTCGCGAGGGAATCCTTAAGGCAGGGGAAACCGGGGTGAAGAGGGGACACGTAGCCCATCCACGCACGCGCCGCGACTTCGGCACCATCGCGCGTTGCTTGCGAGGATCTGAGCTGGTAAGGCACGCGAGCGAATTCCGGGCCTTTTTTGACGTGCGGTTGCTCAGCCAGGAATCGCATTGCCCGGGGAAATGGCGGAAATTGCCGTCTGTCGATGGGTATAACACCCGGGGCTACCCCGGGGTATACCCCCGTGCCCTGCTTGGCTGTACAGGTCATGAGGGTTCCTGCACGCTATGTGCATCTCACGGAGGAGGACACTGTGATTCATCACCCCATTGGTATCGCAGGACTGATTGTCAACATGATTGCAGTGCTCTTGCTGCTCCGATTTCCGCCATCGGTAAGCCAGTACACAGCAGACGGACGGCCGATCATTGGATGGGCAGGCGTTGCCACGGATGGAGGGAAGCGCCGGCACCTCATTCGCAAGCACGGATACGAATTCGCAATTGCTCTGCTATTTCTCGGCTTCTTTCTTCAGTTGCTCGATCTGATCACTACCTAGTCGACGCGTGGAATGCCGCTCGCACAGAAGGGCGCCACGCAGGCGCTGAGAAGTCCACCCGAATCCGTAGGTCTGTGGCGGGTGCGTTTCGCTCCGCTCCAATCGCCTCTGCGTTTGATATACGCGATGCGCTTGTAAAAAGAACATACCACTTCGACCAGGTGGCAGCGTGAGCAGCGCGCGCCTCAACATCTTCGGGCCGATTCCGCATCCATCATCGTGGGTGTTGGCGGTGGATCCGCCGGCTGGGTATTTCCAATTGTGCTCGCTCAGCATCACCCGGCGGGAAACCTCGAAAATTCCTGGCGATTCCCTAGTTCCCGCCAAAGATATTTCCACGCCACCTGCCGACCTCGAGCGCCTGGTGCGCGCCTATGCACTTCTCGATGCAGAGTGCCGTGCCGAGGTGCTCTCGATCGCCGAACGCCTGGCTGGTGCCACCACGTGAGCGCCGATCCGCTCATTCTCGATCGACCGAGGCCACGCAACCGCCGCGCCTATGAGGCCGCGCAGGAACTCCATGGAGCGGTCCGCAGCATAGTCGCTGATCTGATCTGCCCAAGCTGTCACCGGCCACCGCGAGCCAAGCTGGTGAAGGCGAAATTGCCCCCGCACCTACAGCGGGACGATCGGACCATCAATGCCCACATTCGCGACGTGATGAAGGAACGCGGCGCCAAATAGCCGAGTGCCTTGGAAGTTTATCCACCAAGTGCGCTGCCCCATCATCCGAATGAGCATCCTAGAGGCGCGTTCAAAATCGCATCCCGTATCGAAAGACAGTGCGCGGTCTGCCGGCACCCGGCAAGGCTCGAAATCGAGTTGATGTTGGCTGGCGGCGCCGGGCAAAAGGCAGTCGCCACCAAGTACGGCACATCCAAGGACAGCGTGCACCGCCATTGGAGCCGCCACATTGACGATAAGCGCCGGGCGCGGCTACTGGTTGGTCCTGTGCAGGAACATGCCCTGCGGGCGCGCATTGCGGAGGAAAATTCGAGCGTCATCGACCAACTGCGGGTCACACGAGCCGGACTATTCGAGAGCTATGACATCGCGCTCAAGGTCGGAGACCGTAATGCGGTCGCACTGCTGGCTGGCAAGATCCACGAGAACTTGAGGATTGCCGGAAACCTCAGCGGCGAGCTTGCGCGAAGTCCGCTCGTGATGATCAACAACACACAAAACAACAATGTCGAGATGATGGAAACCCCGGCCTTCAGAGCCTTCCAGTCGCGAATCATTGCAGCCTTGCGCAACCATCCGGCCGCACGCCTCGATGTAATCCGAGAATTCGAGAAACTTGAAGGCGCCCCCGCTGATGCTCTACCCGCCGCTGGAGTGACCTATGACCATGAAGCCGCCTGACAAATCCGGTTTGCCTTCCCGCTTCGCCGCGGCGTTGAAAAGCGATTGGCGATCGCGCGCGAGGCCATCGCAATTGCCGCCCCTCGCGTACAGCATCTGGATGATGCTCGCCGGCCGAGGCAGTGGCAAAAACTGGGCGGCCGGTCACGTTGTGCAAGAGGAAGGCGCGGCAGGCACGGTTGAGAGAATTGCCTTGATCGGTGCGACCATGGACAGCGTGCGGCAAACGATGGTTGAGGGCGCCGCAGGAATTTTGGCCGCCGCTGGCGATGTGGACCGGCCCATCTATGAACCTTCCAAAGGTCAATTGACTTGGGCATCAGGAACCACCGCGCTTATGTACAGCGCCGACTCACCCGAATTATTGAGAGGCCCAGAATTCGGATTGAGTTGGTGCGATGAACTTGCGAGTTGGCGCCAGGCGCAAGCGGTTTGGGACAACCTAAATTTCTGTATGCGCGGGAGTAAGAACCCGCGGATTATCATATCGACAACACCGCGGCCGACGAAACTCATCAAAGAATTGGTGGCGCGAGAAGGCACCGATGGCATTGTCATCACCAGATCAAGCACGTACGACAACAGAGCGAATCTGCCACCGAGTTTCTTCAGCCACCTGGTCAAGAAATACGAAGGGACTCGCACCGGCCGCCAGGAATTGCTCGGCGAACTTTTGCTCGACACGCCGGGCGCGTTATGGAATTCGGAGAATATCGAATCGACGCGCGTCACCGCCGCACCGTCACTGCAAAGGATTGTGATTTCAGTCGATCCATCCGGCAGCGGAAGTGCAGACGCCGATGAATGCGGAATAATTGTCGCCGGCATCGGACACGATGGCGAAGGCTACGTCATCGCCGATCTATCCGGAAAAATGACGCCAACCGAATGGGGAAGAAAAACTGTTGACGCTTTTCATGTTTACAAAGGCGATCGCGTCATAGTTGAGACAAACTTCGGCGCCCTAATGGCAACCGGAACAATCAATGCGGTTGACCCCAGCGTGCCGGTGAAAAGCATCACAAGCAGCCGCGGAAAAGTTTTACGAGCGGAGCCGGTCTCAGCACTTTATGAGCAAGGTCGCGTGCATCACGTCGGCCAGTATGTTGAATTGGAAGATCAGCAATGCTCGTTTACCTCTGACTATGATCGAAGCCGCGATGGCTCGCCGGATCGTGTGGACGCGCTTGTGTTTGCGCTCACCGAGTTGATGTGCGGGCAGCCCGTGGGCGGTTACTTTTCGGTGGGCTCGCTTTTAGCGAACGGTGAGCCCGTTTCAACTCCAAAGAGCCCAACCTACGTAATCGCCGTTGCCGCAACCCCAACCAAATCCGGCGAGCAATTGGGCGTTGTGTTTCTCGCCGTTGATGAGCACAAAGTGAATCCTTGGCCGCTCGTGATTGTCGATTACGATTTACGGCCGATGAATGACGCGCTGTTCGAGCGCTATCTCCCGGCGCTCTATGAGCGGCTGCAAGCCTTGGCGCTCGAGTGTGAGTGCGCGAATGCTGGTTTGTGGCTGCACGCATCCACCGGCCTTGGTGCGGCCATCCTGCAGCACGCGAGCGAGCGTGGCCTCGCGGTGACCGACATCGACTCGAACGTCGACTGGCATGCCGCGCCTCTTGCAGACCGGGCTGCCGGCGCTTCGCGGTACCTGCACTCCGGGCGCCACGTCAAGATTGCTCGCACCGCTCACGAGAAATTGGTCGAGCATCGAGGCGTGACGCGAAATCATCTGCTCTCGGAATTCCAATCCTTTCAACTCGATCAGGAAATGGAAAGCGACGAGCTGCTGCGAGCTCTGCTATCGGCTGTGCGCATTGCCCTTGATGATTCCAGAGCCGCATTGGATGTGGAACCCGCCGCTGCCCCCGTGCCGCCGCCCGGGCCGCCGCCGCTGCCGCCGCACACAATGTTGCGGCCTGGAGCCCACGTGATCGATGGCATGACCGTGAACGTGCCCGGTGATCCTGGTGATCTGGTCATGGTCGAAATGTCGGTTGGACGACATCTCGTGGATGACAAAATTACATACGTACATCGCCCCGGCGTTGGCGGCATTCGCGTTGATCTCCACCAATAGACGAGCCTCACGGAAGTTTATTCCGTAAGCGTGGGCGGATATGGTTCGCCCATGGCAAAGACCACCACAGATGTAACCGTCAGCTTACGCACCCAAACGCTTAAGGCACTCGATGCTGCCGCGCAAAGTGCGCGCCGGTCCCGTTCGCAGTTCGTCGACCTGTGCTTGGAAAAGGCGCTGGCCGGCGATGGCCGCCTCGAGGCCATGCAAGCTATCACCCACCAGGGGCTGGACGCGCTCCAGAAAATCGCGGCGGGAAATCAGAAGTGAGTGCCGTCCTCGCTCAAATCCTCGATGCGGTCTCGCGCCTTACCAGCAAGCACCCCTCGCAGCTCAGCGACGAAGAGTTACGCATCACGTGCGGGAAAAGCGATCCCAACTTTGCCAGATTCCTAAGGGAATTTATCGTCGAGTTCGGTGAGGCAAATCAAGCGTCGACTTCGCTTGCCGACTCCACCATTACCAAAAAATCAGGAGATACCCACGTGAGTTCCGAAGTCCAACGCCTCGAAAAAGAACTAGCGGCGGCGAAGCAGCGCGCGCAAGTGAAATATAGGCCGGGAGAGATTCACGCGACAGTTGTGAACGATGCGAGCGGCCGGCCAATCACGTCTTACCGCGGCGACCCAAACGCCTGCTGGGATCAGTTCAACCCGGGCGTCCGATACATCCGCGGATTTAATACGCCGGGTCGCCGATGAACATCCTTCGCGCAGCGCTCTCCGTTGTTGGCAGCGCCCCCCCAGACCGCGCTCGGCTCATCGATGCGAACACCAAGAAGGCCACCAGGGTGGAGGCGGTGAAGCACGCACGGGAAAAGCTCGAGAGCCAGCAAACTGTCGTCGACGAGGCCGACCAACTTGCACGGGTGGCGGCGGCCGCGCAGAGCAAGGCGCGCGAATTTCGCACAGAGTGGGCTCGCGGCGGGTGCAAATGGTCTGACACTCGCGAGCTGCAGGCCCTCGAAGCGAAAGCGCTCGAGGCATCAGCCGCTGCGGAGCACGCCACCACCAACGCTGACGTGGTACGCAAGATGCTGCCGGGCTCGGCAAGTGCACTCCAGTCGGCCGAGTTCGATGTGCGCGGCGCCGACGATGAAATTACCGCTGCGATCAGCCTCATTGTTGTCGCGGAGGCAGCCGAGTTGTGTGCGAGCTACGAACAGGCCGCCAAGGTGTATCTCGAGTTGCGCGCCCAGGTGCTGGGCGTGCGCTGGGCCATCACTCCGCCTTGGAGGTTAGCAAACCTGAACACGATGAGCCCAACCATCGAAGCGCAGGAGCTGATCGACGCCACGCTGCGGCGGGCTGAAATCAAGACTTTCGAGGCTGAGCGCGAATCTGCGGACGCTCGCGATTACTTGAACGGCACCGATTTCGAGGCGCGATGGCGTGAATCGCTTCAGGCGTCCTGGCGCGCGCGTGCAGCAGCGTTGTTGCGTGATCCCAATGCAAAATGAAATTGACCCCGCGCGTTTACGCTGCGCGCGTCCACCCATCCCGCCGGGTTTTTCAGTTTCTTGCCCGGCGGGCGCGGATTATTCGATGAGTGCCGCGATTCCAAAACCGTCGAAAGCCGGCGCGCGCTATTGCCCCCGGGGGGCACCTCTATTTCTCCTGGCGCGGTGGCCGGCACTAAATTGAGGGCATAACTCGATGGCGTTCCGAAGCATCACCCAAGCCAACGTCGCCGGCGGATCGAGCGGAACAGACCCCGGGCTACCGGCTGGAACTGTTGCGGGCGACACGCTCATCGCTTTTTATACGAGCGACGGCTCAGGCGGCGGCAATCTTCTGCCCGCAGGTTTCACCCTGGGCAGCGTCGATAACGTCACGAACGGCGATGCGCAGACTTTAGGCTGGGGCTGGAAAGTTAGTGTTGGCGGCGATGCCACGGCATTCGTCAATACCGGCTCGAGTGCGTTCGGATGTTTCATCGCCGCGTACTCAGGGCGTGTCACGGTCTCCCCCGTCGAGGCGAGCTCCGTGAACAATCCGAACTTGGTCACGCCCCCAAATTCCCCGGTCACAGTTACTGGAACGGGCGTCACAACGATACTTCCTGACGACATCGTGTTCCTCGCCTCTGCGGATACGAACGGCGCCAATGGCACCTGGGCACCAGGTGGCTCGCTCAATACGCGCGGCACGATTCCTTCAGGTGGCAGCTTTACCGCAGCGGCGCTCTTTGATTTCACGCAATCAGGCGCCGGCGCTACTGGGGATCAGACGGCGGTCTGGACGCTCGCGAGCGCCGCAGGAAATCCAACCGGTTACCTGATTGCGCTTAAACCGGCCGCGGCTCCACCGCCGGTGCCATTCATGGGCCAGATTTGCATGTGATTGATGCGCTACTACAACCTCATCATTTCCGATACCAGCGGGCAGGTATTTAAACCAAGTCCCACTCAAGGCGGATTCACCAAGTCCGCCGGCGGCTCGACCTTCACCAGTTACTTAAATGGGCAGACCCTTCCTGGCGCGCTCAACATCGAGTTTGACTTTCCGGTCTATCCATTCGCCACACCTCAGGGGCAGTCGATCATACGAATTTGGGGCGTGGGGCTGCAGATGATCAGCCAATCATCCGATTTGAACGGCCAGAATTTTCAACTCTACGCCGGCATGCAAAAAGGCTTGCCACTCGCGAATCCGGCGCAAGGTGGCTTGATCGCGCAAGGGCAGATTTTTCAGGCATTTGGCAACTGGCAGGGGACTAATCAGACGCTTGATTTGATCGTCAATCCGGGCGCTGCGTCTAGCAATCAGGATATATCCTTTGCGTGGGCTGCGAACACGCCTCTTTCCGGAGCGATTCAGACCACCCTCGCGCAGGCTTTCCCGAAATACCCAAAGCCTAAAATCAATATTGGTTCGAGCTTGAAGCTCCCGAATACCGAATCCGGGCACTACGATAACTTAGGTCAGTGGGCCGACTACATAAAGCAGATCAGCAAAAAAGTCGGCATGCCCATCTATGGCAAGGACTATCAGGGCGTCGATATCATCGTGAGCGGATCCACGATCAACGTCTATGACGGCACCGTGACTCCCAAAGTCATCAACCTTGAATTTCAAGATCTGATCGGGCAGCCCACCTGGATCGGACCGGCGACGGTGAGTTTCAAATGCGTGCTGCGCGCGGATATTTCGGTCGGCATGCGGGTGAAGTTTCCCAAAGGCATTGGCGCACCCTTCGCGCTCACCTCGGCCGCGGCCGCGGCGCCCAATGCGCCCGCCTCGAGTAAGACCGCGTTCCAGGGAGCCTTCACGGTGAACGACGCACACCACTTCGCAAATTTTCGCCAAGCCGATGCCGACAGTTGGAACACAACGTATACCGCCGTGACTCTCGGCACTAACTCCAGCGCGACGGCGACGCAATGAGGGCGCCGTGCCCCCGGGGCACCTCTATCTCCAAGCGCGGTGGCTGGCATCCATACTGTTCGCTAACATGAGAAGCGGCGGGAATCGACCCTCTGCCGCCTGTCGTGAATGACTGCTTCCGAGACAACCAAAATCTCAAGCTTCCCCAAAAACGAGTATTGGGCGCTGACGCGCGATTTACGGTTTATTAAGGGGGATGTTTTAATTGGCGCGCAGTCACTCGGTCCATTATTGATCCTGCGGTGCAACCCGGCACATTTGGGTGAGTAAATTGATTTAGGTGATCAAGCGTATCGCACGCGTTCCACGTGAACACCGAGATTGGCGTACCTACATCTTCTGCTTCATCGAGGATGTAGAACCGAATGAATCCTCCCGGCTGAAACCGAGCTGCGCAGTTGCGCGGCAAGGCTCGTGATAAGCGCAATTGTTGTAATCACCACGTGCCGAAGTGCTTTCGCTGAAATGTTCATGCAATTCCTTTGCTTCAATACCAATAGTAAGCGATGAATTTGTGACAAACCAATGGCAAATTGGACCCGAGTCAAAAACCTGGTCCGTTCAATTACACACCACGCCATGAATGACTGCTTTCCGGCACGCACTTTCGGCAGTCGAATGTCTCAAACTGGCCGGTTTGAGTCGGTCGCCCCGGCTATTATCGGCCGCAGAGCGGCGAAGGGTCCGAGGGCGACTAACCCGTTGGGAGGGGACATGTTCACAATCACCGAGATCTGGATTGAGCAGCACCGAAGCGACCGAGGCGGGTGGACGAAGGATCAGTGCGCGGCGATCGGCGTGGCGTGGCCTTTGGTCCAAGGCTGGAAACGCGCCGCGGTCGGCCGGCAGATCTCCGACGCGGCCAAGGACCGATTCGAGATGGCAATGCGTTCCCGACAGGCCCGGGCCACTGCGACGCTGGATCTCTTCGGATAGCTCAAGTCCACGTGAATGATTGTGGACCCGTTTACGTGCGTGCCGCCGGCCAAAGACCCGGAGACCGGGCGATCTACCGGTGAAGGCCGCCAAACACTCCCGCAATAAATGCTGCGAGGATAAACCAGAAAATCGCAACAATGATCGCCGCCGGCACAGCAGCGATTGCCACCTTGACCAGTATGGAGACCAGCCGGCCGAATGGGATATCGATGTCGACAACTATGACTTGTTTGCTCGTTACGGGCGCGCGGGGGGAAGAGTCGACTATTTCGTTCATACAAAGTCCCTTTTGTTATTGAAGATAGTTCGTGGGAGCAACGAGCCTACCATCTTGATTGAGGTCGCGCTAACCCGCGTCGCCAACGTCCCCAGATTCATGACGGGGGTGCGCTGTTAAGGTCTTTTTTCCTCGTTACACCGAGTCGATTGCCGGTCAGCACAAAGCGACCTCGACCAAGCCGTGCGCTATCTCAGGTATTGCTCCGCAAAACGCTCCCGGTAACAGGTATAATTGTTCTGCTGGGGAGGACCGCGCGAGCGGCGGGGCACCGCGCCCCTCTCCCTGGCGACAATTCTTCGGGGAGGTTCTCGAATAAGCGAATATAATAAGGCGATCACCCCGCAATATTCTCGTAACCAGGTCGATAAGGCGGGAGACATCCTCAGCCAATCGCCGCCTGAGAATGGTGAATATACGATCGAGCGCATCGATGGCGAAATATGGGCATATGACGTGCTATCCAATTGGCGCGCCTGCCACAACTACCCCATCAACACGTTCCAATCTACTTTGCGAGATCGACTCCAGACCATCGATCCAAATGCAACCGTTGCTCAACGCCTAAAGCGTTTTCCTTCAATCGTTTTGAAGCTTCGGCGTTTTCACGGGATGAAACTCGCTCGTATGCAGGATATTGGCGGCCTCAGAGCAATCGTGGACACGGTGAGTCATGTGCGCGAGCTAGAAAAAATCTATCGCGAGCCAACCCCGTCGTTTCGGCATCTACTGGTCTCATCAAAAGACTATATCGGCCATCCCAAGA
>Ga0210402_10005526_pt1 | contig 11300 bp, 10 predicted proteins | sample IncBWC7MmetaG_FD_161055 | JGI IMG/M metagenome (GOLD analysis project Ga0210402, IMG submission 161055) | Forest soil microbial communities from Barre Woods Harvard Forest LTER site, Petersham, Massachusetts, United States - Inc-BW-C-7-M | ecosystem: Environmental > Terrestrial > Soil >... | reverse complement strand
GCATCATTCTGTTGCTTCACCGCGGCTTGCGTCGCTTCGGCGGCGCTATTCGCATGGTTGAGGGCGCTCCAGCCCACTCCCAAACCGGCCAGTGACAGTGCACCCAGCACCACCACCGCCAAGCCGACCCACCGAGGTGTACCAGTCGTGCTGGTGGTGGGATTCGATTCCTGAAATTCACTCATGAACTCTATTCTCCTTGTAGGACGCTCTGCCCTGTAGCCAAGAAAATGTGCACCCTCCCAGCCAAAGGTCGCAGCGTAGCTGATCCCATGCTAAGTCCAAGAGGGCTTTGAGCTTAGGCGCTGAGAAGGGACAACAACTTGGGGTTGGGAATTGTACTAGTACTAGTAAAGTTTACTTGGTTCCGTGTGTCTCTGTAATTTTTGCTGATTTTTACGGTATGGCAAACTAAGGGCGACTGAAAAATGCGCAGTGAAAAGGCAAACTGAGGAGAGCGCTCCGATTCATTTTAAACCCATCTTTTTCAGTGAATTAGGAGGTATTTATCAGGCCGCCTGGCTGGCGGTCTCCGGTGATTCCGGCCGAAAATACTGATCCAGCGTACTCGTCGCCGCTTTCAGCACCAATTGGCAATTCGAGCAGTCGTGCAGATGCTCTTCGATGTCTTGCGACACCGCCGGTGAAAGTTTTCCCTCTAAGTACCAACAAATCAGATGGATAGTGTCCCTACAGCTCATTTGGCCCGTCCCTCAGTAACGCCCAGCACCTTACAAATATGGCTGTACAAAGGTGCATTTCGCTGGCCAAAGATAGGCAGTTCGGTTCGACCCTATCTTATTGAAAAATAAGGACAAAATTCTTCGTCGAACGTCTGCCTCAGGTTTATACCGGTCATCTTTACCAGGTCTTGACCCGGCTCGCTCGGGGTTGGGTCGAATCGGGTCAGCCTTGACGGCTGATGGTCAGTTGGCGCAGCGCCGCAATCCGTTCTTCCAGCGGCGGGTGAGTGCTGAATAGTGAGGAAAAGACCGAACCGCCGCCGAACATTGGCTTGACGATGCACAGGGCCGAAGTCGTCTGCGGAATGTTGCTCGGGATGCGCTGATTGTACGCGCCAAGTTTTTGCAGCGCGCTGATCAGGCCGTAGGGCTGGCCCACCATTTTCGCGCCGGATTCGTCCGCGGCGTATTCACGCTGGCGGGAAATTCCAAGCTGCAGCAACATCGCGGCAAATGGGGCGAGAAACAGCATGAGCAAAGCAGTGAAGCCGCCACCTTCGCGGTCCCGCGAACTTCCATAGCCAAAGATGGCAGCGAAACGGCCCATGAAGGCAAGGTGGGTAATCGCTCCGGCGATGGTCGCGGCGATCGAGCTGATCAGGATGTCGTAGTTGCGCACATGCGAGAGTTCGTGCGCGATTACGCCTTCCAGTTCCTCGTCGTTCATCAACTGCATCAAGCCTTGGGTCACGGCAACCGAGGCGTGGCTGGGATTGCGGCCGGTGGCGAACGCATTCGGCGCAGCTTCCGGAATCATATACAGCTTAGGCACCGGCAAATTCGCTTTGGCCGCCAGCCGCTCCATCACTTCGTAAAGGCGCGGCAGCTCTTCCCGGGAAACCGGTTTCGCGCCACTTGACAAGAGCGCGATTTTGTCGGAAAAGAAATATGCGAAGGCATTGCCAAGCGCGGCAAATACCAGCGCGATGGTCATGCCATTTCGGCCGCCAACCGCTCCGCCGATGGTCAGCAACACCAGCGTGAGAGCTGTTAATAGAAATGTGGTCCGTAAGACTTTCATGTGCATTTCACCAGTAGATTTCCAGAAAAGCTGCAGCCGTAAAACTCTAACAGATTAGATTCCGGCCGCGGCCGCCGGTTGCTTTTCGGTCTTTTTGGCCGCGGCGCGTTCAAATTTCATGGCGTCCTTGTTGCCGTCGCGGTCCACTCGAATATGATCGCCCGGCAATACCTTGCCTTCAAGGATCTGCATCGCTAGCGGATCTTGAATCAGCCGTTGAATCGTTCGCCGCAAAGGCCGCGCTCCGTACGCCGGATCGTAGCCTTCCTCGAGCAGCAAAGTGTACGCGGCCGGAGAAAGCTCCAGCGTAATCTTGCGCTCCTCGAGCAGCTTCTCGACGTTCTTCAGGAGCAGCTTCACGATGCCTTCGAGTTGCGCCTTGCCCAACGGATTGAAAATCACGATTTCGTCAATGCGGTTGATGAACTCCGGACGGAACGATGCGCGCAACGCGTCCATGGCTTCTTTGCGGGCGCGCTCCGGATCTTTTGCCGAAAGCTCGAAAATCGCATTCGACCCGACATTGCTGGTCATCACCAACACCGTATTGCGAAAATCCACGGTGCGGCCTTTGCCGTCGGTCAACCTGCCATCCTCCAAAATTTGCAGCAGCACGTTGAATACATCCGGATGCGCTTTCTCAATTTCATCGAACAGTACCACCGAGTACGGATGCCGCCGCACTTGCTCGGTCAGTTGTCCGCCTTCTTCGTAGCCGACATAGCCGGGAGGCGCGCCAATCAACCGCGACACGCTGTGCTTTTCCATGTATTCACTCATGTCAATGCGAATCATGAGCTTTTCGTCGTCGAACAAAAATTCGGCGAGCGCGCGCGCCAATTCGGTTTTGCCAACACCAGTTGGTCCGAGGAAAATAAACGATCCAATCGGGCGCTTGGTGTCCGACAAGCCCGCACGGCTCCGCCGCACCGCGTTTGCAACGCGGACCAGCGCTTCGTCCTGGCCAACCACCCGTTGGCGCAAACGTTCTTCCATGCGCACCAGTTTCTGCGCTTCGCCTTCCATCAATCGGCCCGCGGGAATTCCGGTCCACTTGCTCACCAGCTTGGCGATGTCCTCTTCATCCACTTCTTCCTTGAGCATCGGCGATTCTTTTTGCATTGCGGCAAAAGCGTCCTGCGCTTTTTTCAGCTCAGCTTCCGCCGCCGTGATTTGGCCGTAGCGGATTTCCGCAACCTTCGCCAAGTCGCCAGAGCGCTCGAACCGTTCGGCCTGCGATTTTAGCTCCTCAATCTGTTCCTTGAGTTTTCGGATTCTGCCGATCGCTTGCTTCTCGGCCTGCCACGTCGCTTTCTTGCCGCTGGAGACTTCCTTCAGCGCCGCAAGCTCTTTTTCAATCTGAGTGCGCCGCTCCTTGGAATGCGGATCGGTTTCTTTCAGCAGCGCTTGCCGCTCAATTTCCAGCTGCATGATGCGCCGCTCGATTTCGTCAATCTCGGTCGGCAGAGAATCGATTTGCATGCGCAGACTCGCCGCCGCTTCGTCAATCAAGTCGATGGCCTTGTCGGGAAGGAAGCGATCCGAGATGTAGCGGTGCGAAAGTGTTGCTGCAGCAAGAATGGCCGCGTCCTTGATGCGCACGCCGTGATGCACTTCGTAGCGATCTTTCAATCCGCGCAGAATCGAAATCGTATCCTCAACGGTTGGTTCGCTGACCAGCACCGGCTGAAAACGACGTTCCAGCGCGGGATCTTTCTCGATGTATTTCTTATATTCGTTGAGCGTGGTGGCGCCAATGGCGCGCAATTCGCCGCGCGCCAGCGCCGGCTTCAACATGTTCGAAGCGTCCATCGAGCCTTCTGCAGCGCCTGCACCCACCAGCGTATGCAGCTCGTCGATGAACAGAATGATTTGCCCTTCGGCTTGAGAAATCTCTTTCAAAACCGCCTTGAGGCGGTCTTCAAATTCGCCTCGAAATTTCGCTCCGGCGACCAGCGCTGCCAGATCCAGTGCAACCAGGCGCTTGGTTTTCAGCACGTCCGGCACATCGCCAGAAACGATGCGTTGCGCCAGGCCTTCGGCGATAGCCGTTTTGCCGACGCCGGGTTCGCCAATCAGCACCGGATTATTCTTTGTGCGCCGCGCCAGGATCTGCATCACCCGGCGAATCTCTTCGTCGCGGCCAATCACCGGATCCAATTTCGACTTGCGCGCCAGTTCGGTCAGATCGCGCGAGTATTTCTCCAGAGCTTCGTACGTGGCTTCCGGATTCTGCGAAGTAACACGCTGCGTTCCGCGTACACCGGTCAACGCTTGCAGAATCGCTTCATGCGACGCGCCCAATTTTTTCAGCAGCTGGCCGGCTGGATCACGGTCCGCGCCGGCAATGGCCAGAAAGAGGTGTTCGGTCGAAACGTATTCGTCCTTAAAGTTATCGGCTTCCTTGAACGCCCGTTCCAAAGTGTCGTTCAGCGCACGCCCCAGGCGCTGGTCAGAAAAGCCTTGTACCTTCGGCAGACGTCCCAGTTCGCGCTCGACGTCGTTGCTCAACGTCTCCTTGCGGATGCCGAGGCGTGCCAACAGCGGCGGCACCACGCCATCCGCCTGATTCACCAGCGCGGACAGCAGATGCAGCGGCGTAATTTCCTGATTTTCGTGACGCGCGGCAACTTCGTGCGCGTCCTGTAGCGCTTCTTGCGCTTTTACCGTTAATTTTTCAAATCGCAGCATTCAGGTACTCCCTGCCTTAATAAAAAGGGGGCTAGCTCCCTGCCGCCCCCATGCTACCTCACCGACTCGACCTCAGTGAACTTTGCGCTTAGCGTCCTTAGCGAGCTGCGGCAGCCGCCGCCTGCGCGCCAACGTTGACCTTGATCTGCTTCGGCTTGGCTTCCTCGCGCTTCGGGATGCTCAGCGTCAGCACGCCATCTTTGTAATCGGCCTTGATGGCTTCGGTGTTCACGGTGTTGGCAAGAGAGAAGCTGCGGGCGAAAGAGCCATAGGCGCGTTCGACGCGCAGGTAGTTCTTCTCGTCCACTTTTTTCTCGAATTTGCGTTCACCGCGAATGGTAAGAATGTTATTTTCCACGCGAACGTCCAACTCCTCCGGCTTGATGTCCGGCAAATCGGCTTTGACGACGAGTTCATGCTCGCCTTCGTAAATGTCCACTGCCGGAGCCCACGTCGTTAGATTCTGGTCCTGCGACGTACGGCCGAAGAAATCGGTAAACAAACGGTTCAACTGAGAGTCTGCGGAAGAGCCGCGGAAGGGCTCCCAACGATCCAAAGTAGTCATAGCTAAAAGCCTCCAAGTGAGTTACAGCATCGCAATAATATAATATGCGCGTATTACTGTCAACTATAAATTAGTCTGGCTCTACATAAACTTAAGTATATTTATTTCTGTTAATTAGCAGGAGTAAGGTCGTTTGTCGCGGCTTGCTTGCTTGCTCGCATCAGGCTAATTGCCGCCTGTTTTCGCCTCTAAGTCTCGGATTCTCCGCAAGTTCCGAGATGCTGTACACTCAATTTACCGTGCGCATTGAAGATTTCGACTACCATCTCCCGAAGGAGCAGATTGCTCAGCGGCCGCTACCGGAGCGCGCTGCCTCAAGGATGCTTTTGCTCGACCGGGTTACCGGGGCGAGCGTGGATTCAGATTTTGCCCTCCTGCCCGGGCTGCTGCGTGGAGACGAGCTTTTGGTGTTCAACAACGCCCGGGTAATCCCCGCCCGGCTATTCGGCAAACGGGCTGGCATGCACTCGCAATCGCCGTCGCGGGCGACCGTTCGGGAACATCTGAGCGGTACGGTCGAAGTATTTCTAACGCGCAAAGTTTCTAGCGACGTGTGGGAAGCCCTGGTGCGACCGGGCCGCAAGTTGCCGGTCGGCGAGCGCATCCTGTTTGGCGAAGGAGAACTGGAAGCGGAAATTTTGTCGCGCGGCGAACTTGGAGTCCGCACGGTGCGATTTTCGAGCCGGGATGATCAGCCGGTGCAAACTCACATCGAAAGGCTGGGGCACATTCCGTTACCGCCATATATTGAGCGCGAGGATGAGTCCTCCGATCGCGAACGGTATCAAACGGTATTCGCAAAAATATCCGGCGCGGTAGCTGCTCCGACCGCCGGCTTGCACTTCTCGGAAAAGATGATGGCGCAGATCCGCGAGACTGGTATCGAAACTTGTGAGCTGACGTTAAACGTGGGGCTCGGCACGTTCCAGCCAATTCATGCAGAGAATCTTGAAGAGCATGTGATGCACGAAGAAGCCTACAAAATCTCAGATGAAACTGTGAATGCAATCCTGTCGGCTCGTGCGGCGGGAAGAAAAATCTTAGCGATCGGGACGACGGTAGTCCGCGCCTTGGAGGATTCAGCGCGCCGCGCGGTTCAAAGCGGTTCGGGACAAGTGCTCTTGGCTGGCCGGGCCGAAGCGAAGATTTTCATCACGCCCGGCTATCAATTTCGTGTGGTCGACGCATTGCTGACAAATTTTCATCTTCCGCGTTCAACGCTTCTGGCATTGGTTTGCGCATTTGCCGGGCGAGAAAATGTCCTGGCCGCTTACCGGCACGCAGTGGAAACCGGCTATCGCTTTTACAGCTATGGCGACTGCATTTTGATTCGCTGAGATGTGATCGATACGTTCAAGCAGCAAGTGTTCCAAGAAAAAAAGGGAAATCACACGGTTGCGCGATTTCCCCTTACTGACAGCTTGTGACGGTACCGATGACCTTCACTATTCGCTGAAAACGAAAACTTTCTTTTCGCCGGCGAAACGCACTTCCTTGACCTGTCCGTCAGCGCCAACAACGATTGAAGTGTATTGCGATTTGGCGTCACGCTCTTCCCAACGGCCTTCACTGGTCGCCACGGTGCTCTTGCCCTTTTGCACGGTGGCTTTGCTGCCGTCAATGGAGAGCAGATATTCGCCGGCTTGCACCGATGCCGTGCCGAATTTCGCGGATTGCGAGAAGCTGATGGTCTTTGTGAACGGCTTTGCGAACACCGGCACTACCATTGCTAATGCAACAAATAGCGCCGCGACGCGGTAAATCGAATTGCTTTTCATACGTGTCACCTAATCCCTTTCGCTCAGTATCAGATTGAGCCGCAGGGGTGGCGTTTGAAGACAGTTGACACGCGGAATCGTTGCGAGTAATCTCGCCGCGACACCAAAAGTTTCTGGACTAACCGCCGGAAAAATTTACGTGTCATATGCCCCGCGGCTGCCACCGCGGGGTTTTTTCTGTCGCAAACTTGTACAGCCCCAAATTCGGCCGCACCCGTATAGACGAGTGACCCTGCGAGAATGTTTCGCGGGATTTGAAAACTTTTGCATTAAAATCCGGTTTCGACCAGGAGAGAGGCTAAGAGGGAAGCACGTAGCATGCCGTCGCCCGATGTTACTTCCGAATCGCCCATGAATTTTTCCTAAATTTGCGGGAATCGTGGCGGCAAACAGGCTGCTGGCGCGTCTTGCCTGATTTGTGCCGTGATCCTTGGGTGCATCCGGGAGGACGTTCCACTATACTCAGGGGCGCTTCGCGGACCCATTCTGAATGAGACTTCTGATTCTTAGCGATCTCCACGCCAACCTTACCGCTTTCGACACAGCCCTCGCGGTTGCTGACGGAAAGTGGGACGCCGCAGTCTGCCTGGGCGATGTAGTCGGCTACGGGCCGGACCCGGTTGGCGTCTCCGAAAAACTGCAATCCATCACCAAAGAAGTGATTCGAGGTAATCACGATAAAGCGGTTGCAGGGATCATGACCTCCGACGACTTTAATCCTGTGGCAAAACTGGCCGTGGACTGGACCCAATCGCAACTTTCGCCGGAGTTGATGGCGTGGCTTGCGGCGTTGCCGCAAGGACCAAAAAAGGCGGAAGGCGTTGTATTGATTCATGGCGCCTACCAGGACGAAGATGAGTATGTGTTCACGCCGGGACAAGCGCTCGAAGGACTGCTCGATACCACCACGGTGCTAAGCTTTTTTGGGCATACCCACCATCAAGGCGGATTTTCGTACCATCAAAGCGACATCGAAATTCTGCAATTGCGGCCGCGACCGACCGAATCGTTTTACGCGCTGCATCTGGAAGCTGGAAGAAAATATCTGCTGAATCCGGGATCGATCGGGCAGCCTCGCGACGGCGATCCGCGCGCCGCTTTTGCCATCGCCGATTTTGACCACAATATCGTGGAATTCTGGCGCGTCCCGTATGATATTCCTTCCGTGCAGTCGCGCATGTACGAGGCGAATCTGCCGGAGCCGCTCATTCACCGGCTGATCCTGGGCCGCTGAGGTCGCAACACAAAATGCAGGACGGATTTGAATCGCCATTACAGAAACCAGAAGAACCGGACGGGGTGATTCTGCGGCACCCTTTGGTGATCGCAGCGGCAACGCTATTCTGTCTGGCGGCATTTTATTTGCTGTTCTTTCGCGGGCCTGCCCCGTCGCCGTCAGCAGTGCAATCACAGTTTCCCTTCGGCGCGCAGGAAAAGGCTTACGCCCCGAAACTGCAATTCGGAAACTTTGAAATGAGCCGCGCGGAAAGCTTCATCCATCAGGAAGTCACCTACCTCGCGGGCGACGTAACGAACTCCGGCGAGCGCACCCTCTCCGGAATTGAGGCGACTATCGAATTTCAGGACGATATGAAGCAGATCGCGCTGCGGGAGACGAGGCCGATTCTTTTTGGAGCGACCGCTGCGCTTCCTCCGGGCAAGACCGCGCATTTTGAAATTTCGTTCGACCACGTGCCTCCCTCGTGGAATATGCAGCTGCCCACGGTGCAGGTTGCAGGTTTGCAATTCGCGCTCACCAACCGATAGTCTTTATCTACTTGCATCACTTATAATGGCGGAGTGCACCTTTGTTCCGAATTGGAAGCTTCCCTTCGCGAGTTCGCCGCCGCTGGTCCGGCGGAATTGCGCGAGAACGGCGCGCGGGTCGCGCCCTTGTCCACGCTTTCGTGGGAAGTGCGCGGCAATGGCGACAAGCCGCTGCTGCACCTGTGGTCGGAAAATCACAATCTGACGCGGCGGGTGCTGGCCATCACCGATCATTCGGAACAGCGGCTGGCGCTGGCGGTCGAATGTTTCGGGCGCTCCAAACCGGACCGCTTGGAATTTCTGCGCATTGAATTTGATCGCTCGGAACGCGAACTCTCGCGCGAAGCGTTTACGCAAGCGATTCGCCGGCTTTGCGAACACCAGTTTCCCGACGAAACGCTGGATGCCGTTACCAGTGCCGCGGATCTCGAACATTCTCTTTCGGGAAACTACGTACGAGGTGTATTGCGCCGCGGCCGCGATGCCTGGGCCATGTTTGCCGTTCCAGAGGCCGAGGCCGACGAAGATCCAGCGCGTTGCCTGACCTTTGCGCTCTTGTGGCTGGATCGTTTGCGGCAGAGCGCCAGCCGGAAAAATGTTGCGGGCGTGCGGCTCTTGCTTCCACTGAAGGGAGCGGCGCCGGTGGCGCACCTGTTGCCGGCGCTGCATCCCGAGCTGAGATTGCAGCTGTTCGAGCGCGATCCGGTCCTCGAGCGTCTTTTGCGAATCGAGCCGTCCGAAGTTGCCAACTTCACTTCATCAATCGTCGCGGTGCGCGAAACGCAATTTCTGCTGCAGCGCGCTCATCAGGAACTAGATTCATTGCTTCCCGCTTCGCGCGGCGCTATTTCATTTCATCCCAATGTGCCCGCGAAAGAAGTGGTGGTCCGGTTTCGCGGAATGGCCTGCATGCGCTGGCACGAATCGGGAATCTATTTTGGCGCGCGGGATCCGAATGCAAAGTGGGACCCCGGAAAGTCCGCGGCGATCAAACAGCTTTTTCGCGAACTCGAGATGTATCGCCATCCGCTGGCTTCCGACACCCGTCACGCACTCTATCGCACGCAAGCCGAGCGCTGGCTGGAGTTTCTGGTTCGCGAGGACGTTACGAGAGTTGACGCATCTCTCGACTCACGTTTTGCGTATTCGCAAATTCTCGCGAGCTCCGCCGGCGAACACGGCATTCTGGACGTCTTGTCGGTCACGCGAGCGGGGCGCGCCGCGATTCTGGAGCTAAAGACTGTCGAACATCCGGTCTTCCTGCTGCAGGCCGCAAAATATTGGCTGCGCATCAAACGCCATTTGCAGCAGGGCGATTTCGCGCGATACGGTTATTTCCCCGGCACTGCGTTGCAACCGACCGCCCCGATGGTCTACCTGGTTGCGCCGTCACTGCGTTTTCATCCGGCCACCGGCATTTTGCTGAAGTACCTGCATCCGCAGTTCGAGGTGGTGCGTGTCGGATTGGCGGAGTCCTGGCGGCGCGGCCTGTGCGTCGTGCTGCGTCAATAGTTTCTGGTATGGCCTGATTCTGTTGCAACCTTTCGCGCTCGCGCGGGTTATAATTTATATGCACTGCGAAAGGTTGTTCCTCGTGAATTTTTCGGTGAAGATTCGCCAACAAGACCAGGTGGCATTGGTTGACGTTTCCGGGCACCTGACTTTTTTTGAAGTTGGCGCCTTGCGCGATTCCATTTATTCGCTGGTCAAAGCTCAACGCAAGAATATTCTATTGAACCTCAGTGGATTGCAGTATTTGGACAGTTCAGGAATTGGCGAACTCGCCCGGATTTATGTGGCGGTGGTCAAGAAGGGCGGCACGCTAAAAGTCGTTGGCCTCACGGCCAAAGTTGAAGAGGTTCTCAAGATCACGCATCTTTCGAAGGTGTTCCAGGAATTTCCGGACGAACAAACCGCACTGCGCAGCTTTCCCGCCTAACGCCTCTTAAAGCATATCCAAGTAAACTAATTGTTTTGCGCAATCATGATTTGCGGACCTCATCGGAAATAGCGCTTTATCAAAAAACTGCGGCCTAAAAGGAGAGAAGCAGTTAGGGTGTTAACCCTAACTGCCTCCCGGGGTGTGTCCTCGAAGTGGTGTTATTGAGTTAGATGGATTCTAGCGAAAAAGGTTTCCTCTAATTATAAAATTTTCTTCATAACATCGGACGGCGGCAAAATATTAATAAAACAAGTACTTACGCCACCGTTCGTCACGGTGCCCGATCATCCGCATCAACTGCCGCGAAGTGTGCAGGGTAAAAGGACGGGGCCGCCTGGCAAGTTTAAAGCCGGCTTCCTCGGGAGTGCGGTCGCCCTTGCTGTTATTACAGCGGTAGCAGCAGGCCACCAGATTTTCCCAGGAAGACCGGCCGCCCCGCGAGCGCGGCACCACATGGTCCAGAGTCAACTCCGAACTGGGAAATATCCGCCCGCAAAACTGGCAGGTATTGCGGTCGCGCAACAGAATATTTTTGCGGGATAGCGCCCGGCTCTGCTGCGGAATATGGCGGTACGCCAGCAGACGAATCACCGACGGCACTTTGTGAGCGTTAGCCGCGGAATGTACCTCCGCGTTGTGCATCTCTTCGGCCTGCGCCACGCCCTTCAGTAGCAGCACCATCGCACGACGCACCGCGGTCACATTGATCGGCTCGTAGGTCGCATTCAGCACCAGCACCGGCTCCTGCATTAACGAAGCACGCCGCGGAACCGCCGGGTTGTGGAACCTACTG
>Ga0210402_10005524_pt1 | contig 11303 bp, 8 predicted proteins | sample IncBWC7MmetaG_FD_161055 | JGI IMG/M metagenome (GOLD analysis project Ga0210402, IMG submission 161055) | Forest soil microbial communities from Barre Woods Harvard Forest LTER site, Petersham, Massachusetts, United States - Inc-BW-C-7-M | ecosystem: Environmental > Terrestrial > Soil >... | reverse complement strand
GGGAGCTTCCGACTTCTTCTATAACCAGACGGCATGCGATCCGGCAATTTCGGGTGCCGGTTCGTGCGACAACAAGACGGACGCAGGCTTCCCGAATTCACGAGCGCCCTTCTTCAAACATGAGGAAGGCTTCACGGCGGGTGGTCCATTCGTGAAGGATCGCCTGTTCTGGTTCACAAGCCTGGAGCGCGCAGCACAAGCGCAGCCCGAGACGCTTACTCCTTTCGGCACTTCGGTGACCACCAGCGTGCCAACCACGGAGCTACTATGGTCCGCCAAAGTAGATGCGAAGTTGACCGACAAACACCAACTCAACATCCGCTACAACATCCAGCGTGATATTCAGAGCAACCTGGTGGTGCAGACCGGCCCAGCGGTCGATCCGAGCGGCCTGGTCGCACAAGTCGCTCACGACAATGTGCTGAACATCGGAATGGTGTCGACGCTAACCCCGCACAGTGTGAACGAAGCGCGATTCGTCTGGCACCGCTTCCTCTCGCAGACGGCAAATTCGTCCATACTTCCCGGAGAACAGTTGCCGGGAGCATACGTCGGGTCGGATTTCTGCTGCCCGCAAGGGGCGTTTCAGCAGCGCTTTCAATACATCGATAATTTCTCGTGGAGTCACGGTGCTCACACGATGAAGGCCGGGACGAACATCAGCCACTTCCCCTACCAATCCTTATTCCAACAAGACCACTTTGGATTGTTTTCCAACTTTGCGGCGGGTGGATGCACAAACACTCTCTTTCCGCAGGCGAACGGCCAGTGCCCCACGCAGTTTACAACTGGGGCGGGTCCAGGATTCGTGTCCGCCTTCGACACCATTTACGGCGCGTACGTGCAGGATACCTGGCAATTTCGACCTAACATCGTGGTTAATTACGGCATAAGGTATGACTATGAAGACGGCGCGTTCCAAGGCGGTCCCATTCCCGGCCCCAACGGTAAGTGCTTCCAGAGCAACGGGCTGATCCCCGTTTGCGGTCAGGACAAGAACAATTGGCAGCCACGTCTGGGAATTGCCTGGAGTCCGAACTTCCAAAGCGGACCACTACACATGCTGTTTGGCGACCAAGGTAAGTCTGTGATTCGCGCATCCGGGGCTGTGGTCACGGAAATGGCGTATTTGAATATCGCGCTTGACTCGCGGAACTTTGACGGCAAAAACCTGCTAACGGCATCCATCGCAGCAAACGATTGCTTCCTGGCGAACGGCTCGGCGAACCCGGCACCAGCCAACCCGCAGAAGTGTGCCGTCTTAAACGCATATCCCAACGCACCGGCTCCGGCTTCCCTCGTACCTTTCACGGGTGGAAGCGTAGCCAACTTCGGGCGGATCCGTCCGATCTCGCCGACGATCAAGAACCCCAACATCTACATGTCAGCCCTCACGTTCCAACGGCAGATCGGGAGTTCCTTCACCTACAGCGTGGGCTACCAAGGAGTGTTTGGTCACGGTCTCTTTGGCGAGACGGATACCAATCTCAACGCGCCGGTGGCTGATCCCAGCCATCCGGGGTTCTTCTACATGCCTGCCACTGGTGGGAACGATCGGCCCGATACCTTGTTCGGAGCGGTACGGACGAACTTTAGCAACCGCGATTCCTCCTACAACAGCCTCGTCGTTTCGGCGCAGAAACGGCTTTCGCACCACTTCCAGGCCCAGGGCAGCTATATTTTCTCGAAGACGCTGGGCGACGGAGAAGACTTCTTCGGTCTTTCGGAGCCGGCCAATCCATTCGCGAGCCTGGGGCTGGACCGTGCTCTTTCGCAGCAGGACATCCGCCATCTCGCGAACTTCAGCCTGGTAGCGGATACCAACAATCTGATTGGGACGCCGGTGGTGAAGCAACTCGTGAACAACTGGACCTTCAGCTTACTCGGGTCGGTACAGTCCGGCAGGCCGTATCCAGTCTCGACGGGTGACGGCTTCTTCACCGGAAGCGCTTTTGCTGCACTTGCCAGCGAGACCAACCAACGTCCAAACATTTGCACCGCCAATTCGACTGTTCCCGGATGCGCCGGCGCGCCCATTGGCGCACTTGTGGCCACCAACATCGGCTCAATCTCCGGCACGAACCTGGCGATCGGACCGGCGGGCGTGACGGCATGCCAGACCGCGGGCCTCGCCAACTGCGCGGCGTTGCAAACCACATTCGCCGCGCCAATCAATCCCGCCACAGGAAAGAGCTTAGCCAGCGCTTCCGGTCCTGTGGACAGTTACGCCGGAACGCCTGTGGACTTCCAATTCCTCAACGGCAACCTCGTGCGCAATGCCGGCCTCAGCGCTGGGCTTACCCGGTTCGACATTTCGTTGCTGAAGGCGATCCGGATACCAAAGTACGAGACCGCGGTCGTGGAGCTGAAGCTGGACGTGTTTAACGTCTTCAATCACGTCATGTTTATTGCGAATGACTCCAACGACGTGCTAAACGTACTGCAACTGCCATCGCTAACAGCGGGTGGAGTGGCGAATCCCAACTTCAATTGCACGTCGGCCTGCCTGAATCCCTTTACGGGGCTTTACCTGGGCCGAAACGGACAGCCTCTAACCTTGCAAACTTTCCTGTCGGGCCGTGCAGACAAAGACCTGAACCCCAGCAAAACGAATTTTCTGGGAATCGGTAATCCTGCGTCTGACGTGACTCCGCGCATCTTGCAGCTCGGTATTCGCTTCCGGTGGTAAGAAGCGCAAAGCGAGAACCGGCACTATAAACAATCCGGCAAATCGAGGGGGGGCCGAAAGGTCCCCTCTTTTTTATAGCAAAGGAATCTGGTGCAAATATCACGCGGGCGCGAGAGACTAGCGGAGTGAATTTCCAGGCTGCTCGTAGACCGTACGGCCGCCTACAACAGTGAGAAGAACTGTAGTCTTGGTGTACTGCTGGGGCGGGATCTTGGTGAGGTCATTGGAAAGAATAATGAAGTCGGCGTACTCGCCTGGTTTGAGCTCGCCTTTCTTCCCTTCCTCGAATTGCGCATAGGCGGCGCCCGAGGTGTAAGCGCGAATGCAATCTTCCAGCGAAATTTTTTCTTGCCCTTGCCAACCCCCAGATGGACCGCCCTCAGGGAATTCGCGCGTCACGCACGCGTAAAGGCCGCGCATTGGATTGATGGGTTCCACAGGGTAATCCGTGCCGAAGGCCAGGCGGACTCCGCTTTTCTGTAAAGAGGCCCACGCATAAGCGCCCTTGGCGCGGTCGGGTCCGAGTCGCGAACCGGCCCAGCGCATGTCCGAGGTCTCATGAGAAGGCTGCATCGAAGCAATCACTTTAAGTTGTGCGAACCGCGGTAAATCTTCGGGGGCGATCACTTGCGCGTGTTCGATGCGGTCGCGACGGTCGCGAGGACGGTTTGTTTTGGCGACGGCTTCGAAGACATCGAGAGCCACACGATTGGCGCGGTCACCGATGGCGTGAAAATTGATCTGGAAGCCGGCTTTGTCGCGCTCGATGGCCATGGCGCGAAGCTTCTCGGGCTCGTTTGTCAAGATGCCGCTCGTTGAAGGCTGATCCGAATAAGGAGCGAGCATAGCGGCAGTGCGTGAGCCGAGCGCGCCGTCGGTGAAGCCTTTGAGCGCTCCCGTCTTTAGCCAGGGATCGGTTGTGCCACCCTGCGCGCGCAAGTTCAGCAAATTATCCATGGACTCCATAAACGGCAGCCACTCTGTGATGCGCAGCGTCAGCTTCCCTTCTTCCTTCAATTGGACATAAATGAGGTAGTCGGACCAATCGGAATTATCCTGCACGGAAGTCACGCCGTTTTTGGCGGCATCCGCAAAAACCATCTGGATGCCGCGGCGGCGCTGGTCGGATTTCAGGTCGGGAATCCTGGCCGACACAAGACTCATCGCGGAGTCTTCTTCCAGCATTCCCGTAGCTTCGCCGTCGGCGTCGCGCTCGATCATGCCTCCGGGCGGGTTCGGCGTGTCATTCTTAATTTCGCCGTGCTCCAGGGCGAGCGTGTTGGCCACGGCTACGTGGCCGGAGACATGCACGAGAAAAACGGGATTCTTTGGCGCTACGGAATCGAGCTGTTCTTTATTGGGGAATTTCTTGTCGGCCCAAAGTGTGTGATCCCAACCGCTACCGGTGATCCACTCGCCTTCTTTGTGATGCGCGACGGCATCGGCAATGCGCTTTTGCAGTTCCTCGATGGTGGTAACGCCGTTTAGTTGGACGGAGAGCATGTCCCCTGCCGCGGCGCCGAGGTGCACGTGAGCGTCGTTGAAACCAGGCATCAGAAACTTGCCTCTCAGCTGAATGGTTTCGGCGCTTGGGTCGTTTCCGCCGCATTCCAGGAGGATGTAATCGATTTTGCCGACGCAGCGAATCTTGCCATCTCGAACGGCCATGGCGTCAGCCCACGGCTGAGTGGGATCATTGGTGTAAATGCGGCCGTGAAGATACACAACGACGTGCGATTCGCCCTGGCCTGACTGGGCTCTGGTCTGCAAAACAGCGAGTCCCGCACAAAGACTTGAAAGAACAATGAGTCCCAGCCCGAACAAGCTGGTCTTGCGAAGCTTCATCTAGGTTTCTCCGGCGCCACGTCCGCGACTCCAAGAAGAGTCAGCAAGGCTCGCTTCAGTCCCATTTCGCGGCCCGTGGGGTCGTACCATTCCTGGAGCGAGTGCGCGCCGCCACCGTTGCCTCCTGCGCCAATCGAAATCGCGTCGATGCCCAGAGAAAGAGGAATGTTCGCATCGGTGGAAGAGCGCTCGATCCGTGATTCGTTTTCCACCATAGCATCCGCCGCGCGCAATGCGGCGAGAAGTGGCGACTCTGCCGCCAATTCGCCACCGGGCCGGCTGCCGAGGAGGTCGACTTTCCATTCGAGCTTGCCTCTCGAACGGTCACGCGACGATTCCATTTCGTCGCGAACGCCCGCAGACATGCATTCCCGCAATGCGGATTCGAGCCGCGCCAGCTCGCTTTCACTTTCCGAGCGCACATCGACCTTGAGCCGCGCTTCGTAGGGAATGGAGTTGATGGAAGTACCGCCGTCGATCTGTCCGAGATTGAACGTAGTTCGCGGCGATGCGGGTACTCTCGTGTTGATGAAGCGCACGGAGCCGCGAACCAGCGCGTTAATCGGATTGGGAATGCCGAAGTCCGACCAACTGTGGCCCCCCGGGCCGGTGATCACCACTTCGAGGCGGCGCGATGCCAGCGCAATCGTTGTCACGTGGTCGGTGCCGGCGCCATCAAGAACGACGACTGCCTTAAGGCGGCTGCGGTATGCCTCGACCAGCGCGCGCATGCCGCGAAGATTGCCTTCGCCCTCTTCACCAACGTTGGCAACAAAGAGGATGGTGCGTTGCGGCTTAATCTGCGCCTCGTGAATGGCGCGCGCGATGGCGGCAAGCGCGGCGAGGCCAGTGCTGTTATCCGAAATCCCCGGCGCGAGCAAGCGGGGCCCTTCATGGCGGACTTTCACGTCCGTACCCGCGGGGAAAACCGTGTCCAGATGCGCGGAGAGCACAACGACTTCTTTTTCATTCACGCCGCGGAGTTCTCCGATCACGTTGCCGGCGGCATCGACTTGTACGTTGAGGCCCGCCGCCGACAAAAGCGCCTTCACCGCTGCCGCGCGCTGGCCTTCCTGGAAGGCTGGCGCGGGGATTTCCGTCAGACGTACTTGCTCTTCATTAATCCAATTCAGATTCTGCGCGAACCATGCAGTCGCCGCACGCACCTGCGCGTTTTCACCAAGCTGGGCAGAGGAAGCTGAGCGGGTGCTATGTCGGGCAAGGGAGGAGCGAACCGGCATAGCGAAGAGGATAACCCAAACCAGCACGCGTTTCACTGCCCTGCTTCGCGACCCTGTTCGCTTCAATGGCGTGTAGCCTCCGCGCAAAGCGCGGAAATCTCCGCGTCGGTCAGAACTCGCGCCGATTGCTTGGCGGCGTCGAAGATACGGTTGACAAGCGACTCGTCGGCGGGAATCTTGTGGCGCTCGAGCCAGAAAAGCACGTTGGATTTGCCGCTCATGGGGCCGATTTCGATCACTTGATCCAGTCCGAACAGGTGCGATGGCACGCCGCTATAGACGGAGTTGGCCAAATCCTGGTTTCCCTTGTGAAACGCTTTGATGATCGCGGCTGCGTGCACTCCGGTCGCTGTTCGAAACGCGTCACGACCGACGACCGGATAGTTCGGTGGGATTACCGTGTGAGTGGCAGCGGCGACTTTTTCACAATACTCACGGAGCCGCGAAAGATCCTGGTGGATGACGCCCATCAGGCGCAAGTTCACCAGCATCAACTCCATCGGGGTGTTGCCGACGCGTTCGCCGAGCGCATTGGCAGCCGCGTGCACCTGATCCGCTCCGGCGGCGATGGCCGCGAGAGAATTCGCTACGGCCAGTCCGCGATCGTTGTGGCCATGCCAGTCCACGCGGATTTTTTCGCCGCTGGGCTTGACCACTTCTTCGATGACAAATTTCACGAGATTGTACGCGCCATTCGGAATCGCGTGGCCCACGGTGTCACAGAGCACGATAGCCTTTGCGCCGCTGCGGATTGCTGTCGTGTAGAGACGCTTCACCGTTTCCGGATCGGTGCGAATCGTGTCTTCCGTAACGTACATCGAAGGAAGCCCGTGCTCCACGGTGAACTTCACCGCCTTTTCGGTGGTGCGCTCGAGGTGATCCACGGTCCAATCTTCCACCAGACGCCGGATCGGGCTCGACCCCAAAAATGTGGCTGCTTCAATGGCCATCCCCACGCGTTGGGAGATTTCGGCGATGGGACGAATGTCCGCTTCGATCGTTCGCGCGGCGCAGTTGGGCTTGATCTTCATCCGCTTGGTGACGATTTCGCGGGCCAGCGCTTCCACATGCTCCACGGCGCGAGGGCCGGCCCCGGGTAGACCGATGTTGAGCGAATCGATGCCCAGCGCTTCCATCAAGTGCAGGATTTCGATTTTTTCTACGATGCTGGGGTCGTGCACGCTTGGATTCTGCAGGCCATCGCGCAGCGTTTCGTCATTCATCAAGACGCGCGTGCCCGGAGGCAGGAGCGGCGCAGCGGCCACGTTCCAGTCGTAGACCCATTCGTTTTGTTGCATCGCGCTCGCTCTCTTTCGTTCGCTGCCCATGAAACGCTCGCCTGTTACAAATTATCCTGCAATATCAAAAACCGTGGTCGCGAAACATAGTCTTCAGCGCGCCGCGCGCGTTCCGTAATTTTGCGGCGAGTCCTCCGCCAAATTCAAACTTGAGAAACGCATCCGCCGCGCGCTCTAAATCCGCGCCGTAACGATACCACCACGGTTTTTCGGTTCCAGGCAAGCGGTCCACATCGATGTATTTCGGTTGCACCATTTCGAGCAAACCTGCTTTGCCGTGCGTGCGGCCCCAACCGCTCGCTCCGCACCCACCGTGCGGAGCTTCCGCAATGCCAAAATAGCTGATCGCATCATTCACCATCACCGCGCCCGCCCGCAGTCGCGCCGCTATCGCTTGGCCACGTTTTGCGTCGCTGGTCCACACGCTTGCCGCAAGCGCAAAGTTCGAATCATTTGCGCGAGCCATTGCCTCATCGGCGTCTTTTACAGTTTGAATCGCGAGAATGGGACCGAACGTCTCTTCTTGAAAAAGCTTCATCGAGGAATCTACGCCTGCGATGACCGTTGGCTCAAAGAAATTCGCCCCGACATCCGGGCGCGGTTTACCGCCGCACAACACGCGGGCTCCGCGCGCCACGGCGTCGGCAAGCAAATCGCTCATGCGCTCCACGTGCTGCGGTCGAATGAGCGGCCCGACATCGGTGGCGGGATTGCAGCCCGGTCCGAGGCGCAGCTTTTTCGTTTTTTCCACGCACAGTGCCAGAAATTTTTCCTCGGCGGGCCGCTCGACGAAAAGCCGTTCGACGGAAAGACAAACTTGACCGCAATTGGTGTAGCTGCCCCAGACCGCGGCGCTCGCTGCAACGTCGAGTTTCGCATCCGCTAGCACGATCATCGCGTCCTTGCCGCCCAGTTCAAGCACAGTCGGAATCAGTTTCTTCGCGCATGCTTCCGCCACACGGCGCCCTGTCGCCACGCTTCCGGTGAACATGATCTTATCCGGTACAGCATCAATCAGCGCCTGGCCGACTTCTCCGCCGCCCTGAATGACCGCGACTAATCCCTTGGGAAAGCCCGCGTCTGCAAAAAGCTTTTCAATGAGTGCACCGCAGTGAGGAGTGAAATCGCTCGTTTTGCAGACGACAGCATTCCCCGCGGCAACGGCGGGAATGATCTGGCTCAGCGGAATCGCCAGCGGATAGTTCCACGAACTGATGATGCCAATCACGCCGACGGGGTCGTAGACCAAGCGGCCCGATTTCGCTTTACCCGCGCTGCTGTGGTGCGGCACCCGTTCCGGCCGCAAAAGCCGCTCGCCATGCCTCGAAAAATATTCCGCCGTGTCGAGCGCGACAAAAAGATCCGCAAATAGCGCCTCAACACGAGGCTTCCCGGATTCCGCAACGACAGCATCGGCCAGCGCATCGCGAGCAACCATCATGCAATCGCGCAAAACACGCAGCCGTGAACATCGCTTGTCGATAGGCACCGCTGACCAAGCTGACTGTGCAGCACGTGCGCGCGCCAAAATTTCCATCAGTGTGGAAGTTGACGTCGTCGCAAACTGCGCTAGGGTTTTTCCCGTGGCAGGATCAATCGAAGGAATCGTATCGACGGGGGTGACCGTGGCCGCCATAACCTGAATTCTAGCCGACTTTCACCAGAAAGGGTTCTCTATCAACCTCAGAAGATCAAGTGCAACGTGAAAGTGAGAAATCGGTCACCAGATGCATCGGACCGAGTACTTGCGGAACCATTCATCACGGGTGACCATGGCAATGTCTTCCACTTGCGATTGTGCGATGAGCACGCGATCGAATGGATCTTTGTGCTTTTCCGGCAGCGTCCCGGCTATCACAGCGTGTTCGAGCGAGATCGGGAGTTCGATGAAACCTTCTCTCTGAATTCTGCCTCGAAAGTCCTTGATCAGGTGAGGCACTCGAAATTTGCCAATCCGGTGTTTGATCGCGATTTCCCACGCGGAAGCCGCGGAAACGAGCACCTCAGTCTCCGGGGCCGCAATCATTCGACGCGCTTCCCTGGACAGCTTGCCGCCTCCCTCAAGCCACCAGATCAAGGCATGCGTATCCAACAAAATCTTGGTCACTCGATACCCCACTCCGCGAGTTCTTCCTTGGTGAGAGGATCAAATGCGTCCGGTGAGTACCAGATTTTGCCTTTCAGACTGCCAGGCACACGCTTCTTTGGGCATTTGCACACGGGCACCAACTTCACCACAGGTTCATTGCGGCGGGCGATGATGACTTCTTCTCCCCTGAGCGCCTCACGGATCAGTTTCGACAGGTTGGTCTTCGCTTTGTGGACGGTATACATGGTTAGCTAAGTATATTAGCTAAGTTCGCGGTTTTCAATCCTCAATGACTTTTGAAGATGCGAAATGTACTAAGGCTGGCCGATACGCCAGGCCTCATCGTGCATCACTTGCACCATGCACAATCCTTGCGGCGGCACCGTGGGGCCCGACTTGGAGCGGTCGCGCAGTTGATAAAGGCGCAAAATGTCGTCGGGCACGAGCTTTCCCCGGCCGACATCCAAAAGCGTGCCAACCATTTTGCGGACCATGAAGCGCATGAACGAACGCCCTCGCACGGTATAGACAAGCTCTTCGCCGTCGTCGCTGCGCACCAATTCGCTTGCGTAAATCTCGCGCACCGTCGAGCGTTCCTTGTCGTCATCTTCAGAACCCGTGGATGCCGCAAACGCGGCAAAATCGTGCGGACCGACAAACCGCGAAGCGGCGATGCGCATGGCGTCTTCATCCAGTTGAAATGGATAGTGCAGCACGAAGCGCCACAAGGCCGGCGGCACGACTTTGCCACGATACAAGCGGTAGCGATAAGTTTTTCCCACCGCCGACCAACGCGCGTGAAAGTCCGGCCCCACTTCCTCCGCGGCGACAATGCGAATCGTAGCGGGCAGCAGCGCGTTCAACGCGCGTTGAAACTCACCCGCCGACAAACCCGACTGTGTGCGAAAGCTGGCCACCTGTCCCAGCGCATGCACGCCCGCGTCCGTGCGTCCCGCGCCATTCACCGCCACATTTTCCTGGGTGAGCCTGCGCAGCACGCCGGATATCTCTCCCTGAATCGTGGGTTTATCGGAGGACTGAATCTGCCAGCCGTGAAAGTCGGTTCCATCGTAAGCGATCGTAATCTTGAAATGGCGCATGAAGGGAATGGGCTATGTTCAGCGCTCCATTTTCAGAGGAGGATTCGGATTTGGCAAGCGAGTTGAGCGCGTCACGGAGCGGTGCGCGCGAAGCGGCTTCCAGGTTTAATAGCGGCCCCACCCTCACGGCACAAGGGACACTCCTCGGGCTCGTATTTCGCGATGGGAAGGTCCAGCAAGGCCTGGGTCTCGACACCTAGTTCCAGCGTGCCGCCGCTACGATCAATCAAAGCTCCGGCAGCAACAACTCGCCCGCCGGCTTCCTCGACCACCTGGATCGTTTCCTGCGTCGAGCCGCCCGTCGTCCAAACATCTTCAATCACCAGTACATGCTCGTCCGGCTGAAGCGAAAACCCGCGTCGCAAGGTCATCGTACCGCTGGCATCGCGCTCGGCAAACAGCGCCGGCACTCCCCTGCCCGCAACGCCCTTTGGCTCTGGCAGCGCCCGCGCAACTTCCTGCCCGATAATCACGCCCCCCAAAGCCGGCGAAACAACTACCCCGATCACCGCATCGCAAAACAGCGCCGCCAGCGCCTGCCCAAGCTTCTCAGCGAGGCGCGGGTACTGCAGAACGAGCGCGCACTGTACGTAAGTCCCGCTATGCAGCCCGCTGGAAAGCTCGAAGTGCCCATGCCGGATCGCTCCGGCCGACTCGAAAATCCGTAGCAGTTCTTCTCGTGAAAGCATCCTATTTCGCCAGCCCTAAACCGCATCTAAACATCGATTCGTGAGCAGCCTAGCCGCCGTGCGCCGCGTTGTCAAGGAATGGAGCCCCTGCTAAACTGCGGGGCACGCTTCCGGGCTGCGCCAAGACGTTCCGGCAGCATTTCTGGGTCAAACGTCGTGGGAAGTCCCTGAATAGCCCTATCTCGCGGCCACGCTCCCGGAGTTTTCCTACCGCGTGGCAAGAAACCGGCCAGCCCCGTGTAACAACACCCGTTCAGGGCACGTTCCACACTGTCAGAAGCTAATGAATGCGTCCCGATGGGACAGAATCTTGAGGGGAAAAATTATCATGACGACGTTCTATGAGACCGCG
>Ga0210402_10005522_pt1 | contig 11306 bp, 9 predicted proteins | sample IncBWC7MmetaG_FD_161055 | JGI IMG/M metagenome (GOLD analysis project Ga0210402, IMG submission 161055) | Forest soil microbial communities from Barre Woods Harvard Forest LTER site, Petersham, Massachusetts, United States - Inc-BW-C-7-M | ecosystem: Environmental > Terrestrial > Soil >... | reverse complement strand
CCGCCCGCGCCAGGCGGATGAATTCAGCGTCGAAGGCCTGAGCGCGCTCCTTGTCGCGAATCTGGTCTTCGATGACCCACAGGCGCTCGTTGACGCTGAGCAGGGAATCGATGTCGGCTTCGAGATTGACTCTTGCATAGGCCGAGGCATTCCAGGTCGCCTCGAGCGAGCGCAGTTCGAGCTGAACGTTGGAAACTTTGGCGGGATCGGAGATCCGCTGCGATTTGATGCGCAGGATCGTGATCTTGTCGAGCAATTCACCCGGAGAAATGGGGACTTTGATTTCGTTCATCGCCGAATTCTAGCGAACAAGCGTCCCTTTTAGCGAATAACGCCCTGAGGCCTCAACGCGAACCGACCAGCGCGATCCGATCAGCGCGCCGCAATGAGCGCATCGAGTTTGGCGGTCACGTCGCGCACATCGATGAGGTTCATCACGCCGCGGCGTTCGATCTTGGTTGTCCAAGGAATTTGTGCGGCCGGTCTTCCCAAGAACTCTTGCGCGGCCGCGTCGTACTTGTCGACGCACCACTGACGGCTGTAGTAAGGGCCGGCGCGCGCGGGGTTGGTCGCGGCGTAAAGGCCGATCACGGGCAGCGCCACCAGCGTCGCCATGTGCACGGGCCCGGAGTCCGGCGACAACAGCGCGGTGCTTTGGGACAAGAGTCCGAGGAGCTGCGGCAGAGTGTCCTTCCCGATCTGATTGAGGATGGGAACGTGCGCGGCTGCAGCGATCGCCAGGCCCAACTCGCTCTCGGTAGAACTCCGCCCCCCGACCAGCACCACCCGCATGCCGTGCTTCGTGACAGCGTGATCCGCCACCGCGGCATACCGCACGGCCGACCAGTTTCGCGCCGTATGGCTGGAGCAGGGGCTGATCAGCAGTGTGGGCCTTGCGTCGGTGATGATGCCGCGGGCGTACTCGAGCACATCGGGGGGTAGGCGCAGGTCCCAGAAGGGCTTCCCAGGCTCTATGCCGCATGCGCGCACGAAGCCCATGAACGAATCCAACACGTGTTCGGAAGCCGCCGGCGCAATGCGCGCATTGGTGAACCACCACTGCAGTTCCCGCGCACGCGCTCGGTCGAAGCCGAGCTTGATGGGGGCATCGATGAGCGTGCTGACCAGGCTCGCGCGAAACGACAGTTGCATGTCGAGGAGCAAGTCGAAGCGCCGCCCCCGCAAGGCGGCGCGCAGCCTCATGAGCTCCTTCAGCGTTGACCTTTTATCGAAGGTGATAAACTCGATTTCCGGGAGAATCGCGCTCATCAGCTTGGCTTCGGTTTTGCCGATGATCCAGGTGAACCGCGTTTGCGGCCACGCCGCTTGGAAGGCTCGAAGTGCGGCGAGCGCGTGACAGGTATCGCCGATTGCCGAAAGACGCAGCAGACACACGCGCTGCGGCGGTGGTTTGAAAGTTAAGGTCATCGCCGATGGTGATAAGGACGCGCTCAAGAGAATGACGAACGGCGGCCGACGCATTGCCACTGCCACGGGCGCCATGCTGTCTGATCCCGCTTGCCTTGGCAATCTGGCCGGCGCCGCGGAGTCGCTGTTCGATCCGGAGTATTGGCGCGCACGCGGAGAACTCGGCGCCGTGACCGGCGGCCGCGGTTCGGCATGGTTCGTGCTTTCGGGCGCGCATCAATGGGTACTGCGCCACTACCGCCGCGGCGGCTTCATCGTGCGATTCTCGAGGGATGTCTACGTGTGGGCGGGCGAGGACAGAGTGAGAGCGTTCGCCGAGTGGCGGCTGCTCGAGATGCTGACGGTTCGCGGCCTGCCGGTGCCCAAGCCCATCGCCGCCCGCTATCAACGCTCCGGCCTCTGGTACCGCTGCGATCTCATTACGCAGCGGATCGTGAATGCCAAGCCCTTGAGCGCGGTCCTGGCGCAGGGCGCCATGTCTGAAACCATGTGGCGCGCCGTCGGCTCAGCCGTCGCGCAGCTGCATCGTGCGGGCGTCGACCACGCGGACCTCAACGCGCACAACATCTTGCTCGCGCTGGATGGCGCCGTCAGCGTGATCGACTTCGATCGCAGCCGCCTGCGCGCGCCGGGCGCGTGGATGACGCGCAATCTCGAGCGGCTGCGACGCTCGCTCGCAAAGATATCGCTCGGATCGGCCGGCGGCTTTTCCGAAGACATCTGGAGTTGGTTCATGGCGGGTTATCGGGCCGACCCTGAGCGCCGCGCCGATGCGGCGTACCTGGGACCGCGAGCGGAATGATGCGCCGCCTGTATTCGCTGCTGATTTCCTGTGCCGCACCGCTCGCCTTCGCCACCGTGCTGTGGCGTGGGCTGCGCGATCGCAGCTATTGGCAGGGTTTGGGCGAACGCTTCGGGCGGGGACGCGCGCTCGGTGGCGGCCCGAGTATTTGGCTCCACGCGGTCAGCCTTGGGGAGATGACGGCGGCTGCGCCGCTGGTGCGCGCATTGCGCTCGCGGTACCCCGAGAGTCCGGTGATGCTGACCTGCGCCACGCCCACAGGAAGAGTTTACGCGCGAGCGCAATTCGGCGATTCGGCCGACGTACGCTTCCTGCCCTACGACATGCCGGGTGCGGTCGCGCGATTCTTCGACCGCGCCCGGCCCCAGGTTGCGATCATCATGGAAACCGAGCTTTGGCCCAACTTGTTCGGCGAATGCGTGCGCCGCGGCGTGCCCTTGGTGCTCGCGAGCGCCCGGCTGTCGGCGAAATCGGTTTCGCGCTACCGGCGTCTCGGCGGCTTGTTTCGCGGAGTATTGTCCGGTATTTCGCTGATTGCAGCTCAGACCGACGAGGATGCGCGGCGCTTCCTGGCGATCGGGGCGCAGCCTGCGCGGACGCGGGTGGTCGGAAACATCAAGTTCGACTTGGAATTGAACGCGGGAATCCTCGCTCGAGGGCGCGAACTTCGCGCTTCGTTCGGCAGTACCAGGTCTCTGTGGGTTGCGGGCAGCACCCACGCCGGGGAAGAGGAGCAAGTGCTCGCGGCGCACGAGGAGTTGCTGGCCTATCGACCGGACGCTCTGTTGCTGCTTGTGCCGCGGCACCCGGATCGGTTTTCGGCCGTCGCCGAATTGCTCCGCCGGCGAAAAGTGCGCTTCGCTCAACGCAGCACCGGGCTCATGCCGGACGGCGCCACTGAGGTCGTGTTGGTGGACACGGTGGGGGAACTCGCAGCGCTCTATGCCTCCGCAGACGTGGCTTTCGTCGGCGGGAGCCTAGTGCCGATCGGCGGTCATAATTTGCTCGAACCGGCCGCCCTGGGCGTTCCGGTGCTGACAGGTCCTTCGCATGACAACGGCCAAGAGATCGCAGCGCTATTGATCGAGCGAGGCGCCGCCCTGCAGGTGTCGAATGCGCGCGAGTTGGCGGCCGTTTTGAAGCGACTTCTCGCCGAACCGGAGGAGCGGCAGCGAATGGGCGCCGCCGGACGGCACATCGTCGAGTCGAACCGCGGCAGCGTCGCTCGCTTGCTCGGACTCATCGAACCTTTGCTGCCGGGTCCGCCGTCGCCGGATCCATCGAAGGATCGGACGGCGGCGCCGCCGGCGCGTCCGTCAGCAGGCCGTTGATCCGTTCGAGGCTCTGTTGCGACAAAGTACCCGCCGCCTGCTGCAATTTGAGCACGTTGATCATGTAGTCGTACCGGCTGCGCGAGTAGTCGGTCTGCGCCTGCACCCAGAGTCGCCGCGATTGCAGAACGTCGACAGCAGTGCGCGTGCCGGCCTCGTAGCCGGACTCGGTCGCGCGCAGCGAGGTCGCGTTCGACTCGACCGCCCGGCGCAGCGCTTTGACCCGCGATATCTCGGACAGCACGCCGAGATACGAATCGCGCGCATCATGCTCGGTTTGGCGCGCCACCCGTTCGACTCTCTCCTTGGCGGCGCGATGCTGGTAGACGGCCTGGCGGACTTGCGAGGACACCATGCCTCCTGAGTAGATCGGGAAGGTCAGCTGCAGGCCGATGGATCGCTGGGTTTCGTCCAAGGTCGTCCCGCCCGCCGGCGTCCCGTCGGTGAACGTGTCCGTGCCATTGCTCTTAGCCTTGTAACGGCTGCCCACCAAGTCGAGCGAGGGAAAGTGGCCGCCGCGCGCGGCGCTGACGTTCTCGCGTGCAATATCGGCTGCCAGGCGGCTCGAAACGAGCGAAAGATTCTGCTGCAGGGCCATTTCGACCCAGCGATCTTCATTGATGGGGTCCGGGGCCGCCAGCTCGAACGGCTCGATGGGGCGTGCCAGCGAATCGAAGGCATCCCCGGTGATTTCGCGCAGCAGCTCCTGGGTCGAGGCCAGGGTGCGCTTTGCCGCAATCACGGCCGCCGCGCCGCTATCGTGGGCGGCGCGCGCCTCTTCCACATCGGTGATGGCGATCAGGCCGATTTGAAAGCGCGATTCGGCCTGGTCGAGTTGACGTTGGATCGAGGTCAACGCGACCTTGAGCGCCTCGAGATCATCCTGGGCCGCGAGGACATCGAAGTAGCGCTGCGCAACCCGTTCCATCAGGTCTTGCTGCGCGGCCTGGTAGTCAGCTTCGGCCTGTGCCACCTGAGAATCCGCGCGTTGCAGGGCCACCCAATTGTCCCAGCGGAACACGTTTTGCCTGAGGTCGACACCGTAGCGGTGCGTCGTCGTGTCGATGCGACCATCGAAGGGAAAGCTGATCAGGCCCACGCTTCCGGTGCCGGTCGGACTGCTCGTCGGCTCCGTGGTATTGGTCGACCCGGTGTCTTTTTCCCGCGTCACGATCCCGGTTCCCGAGAGCTGCGGCAGCAACGCCGACAATGCCTGCGGCTTCGCTTCGAGCGCCGCAAGGCGCGTCGCTTCGGCTTCGCGAAGCTGTGGATCGTTCTGCAGTGCGCGCTGATAGACGGCGAGAAGGTCCGCCGCCGGCGCAGGGCTCGCGCTCAGGCACACCGCAAGTATCGTCAACAATCGCTTCATGGATCGTCCCGAGGTTATATAGTGTTATATATAACCATATCACCTACCCAGTCAAGGATACTCCAGGCGGAGTCAATATTGCGGGATCCGGGGGTCCAAGTCTCGGGACCAGGCCAATATCCCGCCGGCCAGGTTGTACACCGGGCCGAAGCCCTTGGTTTCGAGAAACCGCGCCACTTCCAGGCTGCGGCCTCCGGATCGACAGATCACGACGATTTCCCGTTTCGGGTCGAGCTCGCCCAATCGATCGCCTATCTGCCCCATGGGGATGTGCACGATGTCGCTGGGCACCGGCGCCAGCTGCGTTTCCCAATCTTCGCGAACGTCCAGAAGAGTCATGTCGGCGCCGCCCGTACGCCGTTCCAGGAATTCCCGGGGGGTGATGTTCTTGATCATCAGAAAACGAACTTCTGCGCCGCGGTGGCATTGATCAGGGGCTCGACGACCGTTTCGAACAAACTCTCGCGGCTCCACTCGGTGCTGTCTACCCGGCGTATCAGGACGGCATCCATGACCGGCGGCGTTCCGACGATGGCGAACAAACGACCACCAAACTTAAGCGAGCGTTCAAAGCGAGCATCGTAGATCGGCATCGAACCGGTGACGGCGACCACGTCGTACTCGCCCAGCGTCGCGGGACTGAAGGCGTCGCGGATCTCGAATTGCACCTTGGCTTGCGCTACGGCGCGCAGGTTGACTTTGCATAAGTCGATGAGTCCCGCGTGTATGTCGATCGAGTGCGTCGAGGATGCGAGTAAACTTAAGCACGCCGAGAGGTAGCCCGTGCCGCTGCCCACTTCCAGGACGCTGTCGGTCGCATTGGTCCCAAGCGCCTGCAGAATACGCCCCTGCAGCTTGGGAGCCAGCATAGTCTGTCCGAATCCGATGGGAATCGGCGCATCGGCGAACGCAAGCTCGCGATAGTCGGGCGGCACGAAAGCCTCGCGCGGCACGGCCGACAGCACATCGAGCACGCGCGGGTCGAGAACCTCCCACGTGCGTATCTGCTGATCCACCATTTGCCGACGAGCGGTGAGTGTATCCATGATTTCTCGTACAGGATTAACCCCGTTGATTATGGTCAATTTCGGGAGGCTTCGCCATGCCCGTGCGCTATTCTTCGAGTCACGATGAATCGCGACGTTACAGCCCCGCATGGGTACTAAGATCAAGCGTCGTTAAGGTTCATCACTATCGAGGTCCGCGTTGATCTTGCCTCCCACCGTACTCTGGTTTTCGATTTTCGCCCTGGTGGCGGGCTGGGCCGTGCTCTATGCGCGGAAGCGGCGGCAAGAACGTGACCTCGACGCGTTCTCGGAGCAAATTCTGCGGCTCGCACGCGAGGTCGGCGCCACGGGGCGCATCGGGCTCGACGGTGCGCCCGACCCCTTGGGCCGGCTCGGCTCCGCAGTCAACAAGCTGATGGAGGAGCTCGAACACCGCGGCGCGCGTCTGCTCGACCGCGAAGTGCTGTTTGAGCGACTGGTAGAGACGGTGCACGACGCAGTGCTCGTGCATCGCGAGCGCATCTTGTTCGCCAATTCGCGCTTCCTTGCGTTGCTCAACTTGAGCGCCGCCGACGTCGTGGGGCGACCCTTGACCGACTTCGTCGCTCCCGAATACGCCGAACTCGTGGCGAATAATCTCAAGCGGCGGCTGGCGGGCGAGCCCGCGGCGGAGCGCTACGAGATCGAGCTGGTAGGCGCTCAAGCCCAGGTGACCCGCGTCGAGCTCTCGAGCACCGTGATCGACAGCGCCGGCGAACCCGCGCTGCTTCTCACCGCCCTCGAAATGTTGCCGGAAACCGGGCCGACGGCCGTCCCGTCGAGGCCGCGCGCCATGGTGACACTCGACGCCATGGGCGAGAGCGTCATCACGGTCGATGCCGAAGGCCGCATCGACTACATCAACCATGCCGCGGAAACCTTGCTTGGCCAACGCTTCGATCAGGTCATGGGCAAGTCATTTTCCGACGTCGCCTCGCTCGTCGATGAGACGGATCGCCGCTCGCTCGGAGATCCGGTGCGCAAGGCGCTCGCGACCGGAGGCCGCGTAACGATGGGGCGCCGGGCCGTGCTCGTTCCAGCCAATGCAGGCCCGGAACGCTCGGTGGAGATCAGCGTCACGCCGCTGCGCTTCGACGGCAAGGACATCTTGGGGTTGGTGCTCGTTCTGCACGATACCAGCGAATTGCGCGGGCTCACGCGTCAAATGACCTATCAAGCGAGCCACGACGCCCTGACCGGCCTGGTCAATCGGCGCGAATTCGAGCGGCGGCTGCAGGAGGCCATGGAATCCGCTCAGACCGGCAACGTCGGTCATGCCCTGTGCTACCTGGACCTCGACCGCTTCAAAGTCGTGAACGACACCTGCGGCCATACCGCGGGTGACAACATGTTGCGGGAAGTCGCCTCGCTCATCAAAGAGGCGGTACGCGATTCGGATACGGCGGGGCGCATCGGCGGCGATGAATTCGCGCTTCTGTTGGTGGGATGCCCGCTCGAAAAGGCGCGGCAAATCTGCGACGACGTCGTACGCACCGTCAACGACTATCGGTTCGTCTGGAAGGACAAGATATTCAACATCGGCGTCAGCATCGGCCTGGTGGAGATCGGCCGCGACGGCGGCGCCATCGAAGACATCATGAACTCGGCCGATTCGGCGTGTTATGTCGCGAAAAAGCAGGGCGGCTTGCACGTCCATGTGTATTCCGCGCGCGAGGAAGCGAGCGCTCGTCACAGCGGCGAGATCCATTGGCTGCAGAAGCTGCAGGGCGCGTTGCGGGACAGCAAGTTCGAGCTCTATTACCAGCCCATCGTGCATGCCCAGCCCGACGGCATGCGCGGTCCCGCGATCGAGGTGTTCGTGCGCCTGGAAGGGGAGAAAGGCCAGCCGGGTGCGCCACCGGCGGATTTCATCCGTGCGGCCGAGCGCTACCGCCTGATGCCCGACATCGATCGCTGGGTCGTGCAGGCAGTGCTGTCAGCGCTCGGGCGCGGCGGGTTGAGATTACCGCCGGGCCGCAGCGTCGCAATCAACATCGCCGGTCAAACGCTCGGGGATTCGGAATTCCTGGAATTCGTGGTCGATTGCTTCGATCACACAGGGGCCGCGCCTGCCGACATTTGCTTCGAGGTCACGGAGAGCTCGGTGGTGGCGAATCTGGACCACGCACAGCGCTTCATCGCGGTTCTGCACGGCATGGGCTGCGAGTTCGCTCTCGACAACTTCGGCAGCGGACTGAGCTCATTCTCGACGCTGCGCACGCTGCCGATGGACTACCTGAAAATCGACGGCTCCTTCATCAACAATCTTGCCCGCGACAGCGTGAATCAGGCGATGGTCGCGGCGATGATCGAATTGTCGCGCAGTTTGAATTTCCGCGTCGTCGCCGAGCAAGTCGAGGACCAGGAGTCGCTCGACACCGTGACGGGCATGGGCATCGACTTCGTGCAGGGCTTCGTGATTGGCCGGCCGCAGCCGCTGTCGGTGATTCCAAGCGCCATGCCCGCGGCCATATAACCCCTGGGCAGACCCTCATAACAAACTTCTATGGCATTTCCCCCTGGCTTAGGAGGAAAATCAACTGCCAGCCCAATGAGGTGACCTATGCATGTTTATGAGGACAACACGAAATCCATCGGCCGCACGCCGCTGGTGCGCATCAACCGCATGGCCGGCAGCGACGCCACGATTCTCGCCAAGATCGAGGGTCGCAATCCCGCCTACTCCGTGAAGTGCCGCATCGGCGCCTCCATGGTGTGGGACGCCGAGCAGCGCGGCACCCTGAAATCGGGAATGTCCTTGGTCGAAGCGACCAGCGGCAACACGGGCATTGCGCTTGCATACGCCGCGGCCGCACGCGGCTACGGATGCGTTTTGACCATGCCCGAGACGATGAGCATGGAACGTCGCAAAGTATTGGTTGCATTCGGCGCCAAGCTCGTCCTGACGCCGGGACCCAAGGGCATGAAGGGTGCGATCGCCAAGGCCGAGGAATTGGCGGCGGCGGAGCCGGGCAAGTATCTGCTGATGAGGCAATTCGAAAATCCTGCCAATCCGGCGATCCACGAGAAGACCACCGGCCCGGAGATCTGGGACGACACCGACGGCAAGGTCGATGTGTTCGTCAGCGGCGTCGGCACCGGCGGCACGCTCACCGGCGTGTCGCGTTACATCAAGGGCACGCGCGGCAAGAAAATCCTGACGGTTGCGGTGGAACCCACCCATTCGCCGGTCATCACCCAGACATTGGCGGGTCAGCCGCTGACGCCGACCCCGCACAAGATCCAGGGCATCGGCGCGGGATTCATTCCAAAGAACCTGGATTTGTCGCAGATCGACCGCGTCGAGCAAGTCACGAACGACGAATCCATCGAAATGGCGCGTCGCCTGGCCCGCGAGGAAGGCATGTTGAGCGGAATCTCGTGCGGCGCTGCAATGGCGGTGGCGCTGCGTCTCGCGCGCGAGCCCGCACAGAAGGGCAAGACCATCGTCGTGGTGCTGCCGGATGCCGGCGAACGCTACCTGTCGGGCGCGCTGTTCGAGGGTCTGTTCGAGGGGGTCGAGAAAATGCAGGCGGTTGCCTGACGGCCGTATGAGCGCCATCGCGCATCCTCCGACCGATAATGAAGCGCTCGAGGAACTGACGATTCAGTTCCTCGACAGCTACATGGGGGACGAGCGCGCGCGGCGCATTTCGCGCCGCTATCTCCCATCGCGCGAAGCCATCGTCGAGATCCTCGAGTCGATTCTCGATTTGATGTACCCGGGTTATTTCGGCCGCCGCGATTTGAGCCGCGACAATCTGGGAGCGCACGTGGCGCAATCGATGGCGACGCTCGCGCCGAAGCTCGAGCGCGAGATGGAGCATTGCCTGTGCTACGGACGGGAGCAGGCAGTGCGCGAGCCCGCGGCGGGGCGGCCGGAATTCGGCGAATGTGCGCCGCGCGCCCAAGAATTGGCGCAGATTTTCTTGAACCGGCTGCCGCACATCCGCAGCATGCTGATTGGCGACGTGCAGGCGGCCTTCGACGGCGACCCCGCGGCAACGAATCTGGATGAAGTGATCCTTGCCTACCCGGGTGTGCTGGCGGTGAGCGTGTACCGCATCGCGCACGCCCTGTACGACCTGGGCGTGCCGATGATGGCGCGCATCATGACCGAATGGGCGCATTCGAAGACCGGCGCCGACATTCATCCGGGCGCGAACATCGGCGCGGCTTTCTTCATCGATCACGCGACGGGCGTCGTGATCGGGGAGACCACCGATATCGGCGACGGAGTCAAGTTGTACCAGGGCGTGACCTTGGGCGCCCTGTCGTTTCCGCGCGATGCGAGCGGCCAGATCATTCGCGGCAAAAAGCGTCATCCCACCGTGGAGAGCGGCTCGACGCTCTATGCCAATGCCACGGTGCTAGGCGGGCAGACGGTGGTCGGCGCCGACAGCGTCATCGGCGGATCGGTGTTTCTGACGCGGAGCGTCCCGCCGCGCTCGCGAGTCTCACTCAAGGAGCCGGATCTGCGCGTGGCCACGCGCGAAGGCGCCGCGGACACCGACGCGATCTACTTCGATATCTAGTCAGGCGCTACGCGCCGAATCTACGGGGTCGAAGCGACCCCGTCCTCGGGTTCACGGAGCAGAGTCAAGTCACATCATCTTGCCGAGTACCGGCACCAGCAACAGCGCGACGATATTGATGATCTTGATCAGCGGATTGATGGCCGGGCCGGCGGTGTCCTTGTAGGGGTCGCCGACGGTGTCGCCCGTCACCGCCGCCTTGTGCGCGTCGGAGCCCTTGCCGCCGTAATGCCCTTCTTCGATGTACTTCTTGGCGTTGTCCCACGCACCGCCGCCCGTGGTCATCGAGATGGCGACGAATAATCCCGTCACGATCGTGCCGATCAAGAGGCCGCCGAGCGCCTGTACGCCGGAGCCCGGACCCATGAGGAAATTCACCACGAATACCAGCACGATCGGCACGAGGATCGGCAGGAGCGAGGGGACGATCATTTCCTTGATTGCCGCTCTCGTGAGCATGTCCACGGCGCGCGAGTAATCGGGTTTCGCGCTGCCTTCCATGATGCCCTTGATTTCGCGGAATTGACGCCGCACCTCATTGACCACCGATCCGGCTGCCCGGCCAACGGCCTCCATGGCCATGGCGGCGAACAGATACGGCACCAAACCGCCGATGAAAAGGCCGATGATCACTGCGGGGTTCGACAGGTCGAAGCTGGTGGCATGACCCAGAACTTCACCGAGCTTGTGGGTGTAGTCGGCGAACAGCACCAGCGCGGCGAGACCGGCGGAGCCGATGGCGTAGCCCTTGGTGACCGCCTTGGTGGTGTTGCCCACCGCATCCAAAGGATCGGT
>Ga0210402_10005520_pt1 | contig 11307 bp, 13 predicted proteins | sample IncBWC7MmetaG_FD_161055 | JGI IMG/M metagenome (GOLD analysis project Ga0210402, IMG submission 161055) | Forest soil microbial communities from Barre Woods Harvard Forest LTER site, Petersham, Massachusetts, United States - Inc-BW-C-7-M | ecosystem: Environmental > Terrestrial > Soil >... | reverse complement strand
GCCACCCACATTCTCCGCTTTCAAACCGCGTGATTACCGCATGCCGAGTCCACAGGCTATGACCCACGTCGCCTGGAATTGTGATGGGAAGAAGTTGGCTGCTGTTGGCATTGATAAGATTACGAGGGTATGGTCGCCAGAGAAAAGCGTGAGTAGTAGTAGTTTTGTTTCGTTAGTGTTAGAAATCGGATGGTGGGAGCTTATGAAACCACTAGATGGAATCGAGAGCTGCGTCGATGTATTCGGGCGGACATGTGGACGATGTCGATTATGTGTCGTGGAATCCGACGCATCCGGATCTTTTCTGTACTTCAAGTCAAAAGGATCGAAGAATTGTATTCTGGGATGCAAGACGTATGTATAATTTACATTTGTAACATCCACCACCTTAACATGGGCCCTTATGTCCCTCAGAAAGCCGCTCTATTCAGCACTGTTCACTGAAGGTATCCCCAGTGCAAACGAACTATTCTCCCGATGGACGCGCGCTTCTTTACGCGTCCGCTGGACATCAACTGTTCTTCATGACATTAGGGATGGAAGGGGAGGAAACGAAAGAGCAATGGCATTTGTCAGAAAAGGATGCAGTTCGTCTTCGATTCGTATGTTTGTATTTATAGACTGAAACGGGCTCGTGTTCCGTCATAGATCACAGGCTCGACAGCGATGTTCAACCACGTAGGTGACGGTGTTATTCTAACTCATCACTCCGAACACACTCTCCGTGTCATGGATTACCCCAGTCTCACCGTGCGAGAGAGCCCCGCGGCCCACGTAGGAGGCTGTGTTGCCGTTGCATTGGATCCTCGAGGAAGGTTAACCACTACCATAGCTATTCATTTGACTTTCTCGTGCTCAGACACGGGTACCCTAGATACCTCGCTTCCGGGGGCTACGACTCCATCGTCAACATGTTTGACCTTTCAGAATGGATATGCGCTCGGACGATAACGGCATGCGAGTACGTCAACCCGCCTTTTGCGTCATCCTCTTTAGTTTGATAAAATGCATCCTAGAAATGGCATAAATGCACTCAGCTTCTCGCACGATGGCGAATATCTGGCCATTGCCAACGCTGGAACATATATAGACATTGTAGGTTCCGCACAACAATGTTTCATTGTCACACCTGTCCTCACGCCATATATCCCAGTGTGCCACCGAAACGGGCGTCCCTCTCCACCGTGTTCCGGCTCTTGCGCCATCACCAACTGTGAGCTGGCATCCTTCTAAATACGTGATTGCGTACTGTGGGCAGACGAAAATCAAGGAAGGTGGACCTCCGCCAGTGGCAGTGATTAGTATGTTCGGGCTGCTAGAATGAACTCTTTATGCTACTGGTATAGGCCAATATCGTACTACTTCTGTCCACTCAAAGACTTCTCTCGAGTAATATGTCGGAAAGAATAAACATTCCAATAAACAGTGAAGTGTATGGGAATTAATCCAGCGCACTACACTAATCAACCGCCAAGAAATGTATATAATTTGTAGAGTATCCTTGTTGGATCGTATGTTATGCAAAATAGTGGTTCAAAAGCACATAGGTAAGAGTTCATCAAGAGCAGTCAAAGCAGGAAGAAAGCAACAACAAAACATAAGAGAAAGCTTGGAAGAGATAGTGAAAGCGTGAGATGCGATGCAATGCGAGAAAGAAACGACAGCAAAAGGAGAGAGCGATCGGAAAGCATAGGGGGCTATAAACATGTAGGGATACACGTTAGATCATGAATCATGCGTAAGGGGGCATTGGGGAGGGAGGGATAGGTGGGGATGCAGGGGAGTATTACTAGCAATGCGAAAACACGAAAGCAAAAAATGTAATAAAAATCATCATCATTACAAAAAATATGATGCAAACTCAAATACCAGGTGGGGTATCATCCGAGTCAATCACGAAAACTGTAGGCGAACCCTGTGTGTTCAGTGGCCGAAGGGGGCCTGACAACAACATCTGGTAAAACTTCTTCTTTTCGTAGGATGCCCCGCATCTTGCTCGTTTCAGACCTTGCAAGGTGCAACGGCTTCAGATTCCTGTTCTTAGAACGGGCATCCGGATCGGCATTCTCGTCACGGACGGACACAGCCATCCTCGGCTTTTGTCTCTTCCCGAGAGTCAGAGGGCGTGTTCCACCAGTGACAGAACTCGCACTATTGGCGTTCATGTTAATGTTGGTGTCGCGGTCCTGCAAAAGGGAGAGCGGACGCAGGCCCCCACCTGGAGAGCCTGGCTTCGAGTCGGACGGTGAAGAAATTGCGTTTGACATCTTGCGCTGCAACCTGCTGGCCTTGGGTATGAGTGGTCGGACCGCTCGGGAGGACCACTGAGCGAAAGAAGACATGCTAGAGGCAGTTGCTGGTTCAACCGTGGGGATCGTAGGTGAGGCATTATCATCGGATCTGATATATACAATACTTGACCGACCACTTTGGGGCGGCTGAGATGTGGTGATGTGGTTGGGCAATGGCAAAGGGAGTGGTGGTTGTCTGGACGCAGATTTTTGGGAGACACCGTTGTGGGGAGTGCTCTGGGCCTGAGGACCGGATTCCAAACCAGCCTCGAATTCGAACAAGGTGGCGGTAGAGGCGGCGGACGGGGGAACCATGTTTAAGGTTGCCATTGAGGATCGAGCGGTATCAACGCTGTGGGGGACCTCAGCACGTAAACCAAGAGAGCGAGTGGACATAGCGCGTCCCAATCCAACTTTGGAAGAGGTGGGGCGGAGAACCTCGTCCTCCTCCCTTACGGCATGGAGGTTTGAGATAGTATTTGGAATGGAGTCCCCGCCAAACACCGTGTTCCTCCTTCCAATGTCAACATTACTTGGTGTGGACATGTATTGCACGACCTTGCTCTCTAAAGCGCCCCTGATCTCGGCACTCCAAGTAGCCAAAGAATGTATGCCGTCTTTTCCAAGGCTGAGACTGTACGAATAGAAGGCCGATTAGGTCCTGCAAAAGAAAAGAAACATTAAGAAACATACCTAGGAAGGCTGAAATGATTCCGGTGGGTAGAATTTTTCCTCCCCCGAGGCTCGCGCGCGTGCCTTCTAGCCGGAGTGGAATGTACCTCGGGGGATGAGAATTCCTCACCAAACTCCTTCATCTTCTTGGCAACCTTGCTGCCTTTGTTCTTACTGAAAGTACCAGGGGGCGACCAATCTCCCTCCTTAATCCTCATGCTCCCGCCAACCTTCAACCCAGGAACGAGTATGGGCAGCACCCCAGCCGTCAAAGCGTCAATCTCGTTCATATCATCCACGGCTCCAAATGAGAAGCCAGACGAAAACGATTTCTTGTGTGCAAGCTTTGCCAATCGAGCTGCTCTGACGTTAGGAGGTGTAGGTGGGAGGGGGAACGAGGGTGGTGGGCTGATGTTGAAGGAACCACCACTGGTAGGGGTCTGGGGACCGCTGATGGAGGAGACGGATCGGGAACGAAGATGCGTAGGAGGGCCACCGGGCTTGCCGATGGCTGCACCTGTTGCGGCGCTGACTGTGAGGTGAGCGCCGGCGGGGGCTACTTGTTCCGGGGAACCAGGAACAACAACAGTCTGAGCAAGGGCCGAGTAATGCCTCTGTGCGATCATAATCCTGCTAGCATATGCCATACTCTCATCCCCACCAGAGAAATGCGAGCTGGCCTTAGAGTTCCTTATCCTGCCGAATTGAGCGCTTGTCTCCGAGTGGGGAGTACTGTTCACTGTTACGGGAAGAGAAGAATCCTCCCTCTGGATAGGTAATGGCGGGGTCCTCTCGCTTTCTTCGACCCCTCCCTCTGGGGGTATAACAGATAGCTTGGGCCGAGGGGCTAACATCGACACGGCTCGGCTCATCTTGTTTTTGCCCTCTACGGCATCACCATTGGAGATCCAAACATCGCCACTTCGACGTCCCTCGACGACGGTGACACTGGCGCTGGTACTACGTTTGTATTCATGAGACCACTTGTAAGACGGGACACTGCCGGCATTGCTGGGACCACGGACACTGGAGGGAAGATCGCCGCGTACGTCGAAGAGCCCGGAGGGGATGGGGATTGGGGATCGCAAGAGGATGTTGAGAGCGAGGAGGGGAGAGGACAGGGTCACCGACAAAATGAGGAGGATGTTAATCGCTTCGGAAGTCGTAGCGTTCTGTGAAACGGTGAAAAGGTAAGGAAATGAAAGACCCTGTAATGGATTTGTAAGAAACGAGAAAAATATTGATGGAACAAGACATACAAGAGGGACCCAAATTATGATCAACCAACCAATAGCGCGGTAAACGGAAATATCAATTGTCGTGCCGGGGGGAGCAGCCAAAGCAGCGAGAGCCTTTTCGGCATCTTGAGTTCCCGGAGCATAGCCATAGCCACCTAGAACTTGAGCATTAGCCATTGCGGGTGTCACTGGGCGCGACACGGCGGTGCGAGACGGCAACAACTCGGTGTTCAAATCCGGAATACTGGCATTGCGGACGGTGCCATCACGATGTGTGGTGGGATACGACCACGCAGAGAGGGTGACTTCGGATCCATTTGTGGATGTCAACCAAGAAGTTTGAGATCCCAAGCGCTGTCGAGGATGATCGGGCAGCGGCGTGGGGATGTCGCGCCTGAATGGGTCAGGGTCGCTGAGGTCTTCAGCGGTAGGTGATAAGGGACCGTAAGGTGACGGGAGAGGAGGGACAGGAGGAATGTTGGCATCATGAGGCGTAGAAGAGCTGAACCAAAACGAAGATTTGGGAGGAACTGAAGGGTGCGAACCTGTGGGGTGGGTACGATTGGAACCGTTACCATGATGGGATGAAGCAGTAGCGGCGTGGTGGGTCGAGAAGGACCAGGCAGAGATGGAATTATGGCGGGAGCTGGCATTCGAGGTAATCCAGGAAGCGCCGTCACGGATCGCATCGATCTCTTCGGTCGCAAAGGAGGGCCTTGGCTTCTCCTCTACTTGCCTGACTGGCGGCCAGGGATCAGATTCCTCGCTTAGAACAGCAAGGTTGCGTTTTATGACGATGAGTGTGCCGATGAGGCAACCAAACGCCAAGCTGCTCAATATGGCAACGCCAGAAGAGTATGCAACGAGACCTACAAAGAGGCTCGGGAAGGCAGCAGCGGAGAGGATACCTGCAATTCCTGTGGAAGTCGTAGCTAGTAGCAAGGTGGGCATCCACAGCATCCAGTGTTTGGTACCGAAGGAGATAGAACGACCCAAGCGAACATGCAAGAGCGTAATGGAAGCGACGATGAGCAAACCAGATTGTCTGATCGTCATGACAACCCACAACCTCACAGCAGAAGCAGGGTCTTTGGCAGTGTCAAAATCCTGTGGGCCGCCGATAGACTCATTGATGGCTTGCCAGATAAATAATGCAAGAGCTAGCAAGTCAAAACATGAGAGCCAAATGTGGCTTTTGTCTGCGGGGGACAAGGAACGAAAATTTGGGAGACCAAACTCTGACTGCAGAAATTTTGTTGAGTCGTGCGTTTCGCTAACGCATAAGAAACGAAAAACACGCACCGGCGCAACGCGTCTGCTCAAAGGATGAGGAGGCAAAATAGGAATTACTATACGAAGAATAACGAAAGCTGAAGATATGAACGAGAGGAAAGCAAGAACGAGAGCTGGAATGAGCGGAATCATTGTGGTCGATTTGAAGTCGTTGATTGATTCTTGAGGGAGCGTGTGTTGCGTGGGTGCGTGCGTGATGGCGTAAGGCCTTCGTTGACGTGAAGCCCTGTATTTTGCGGCTAAAATGAAGAGATAGAGACTGTATGTGAAAAACAAGAGGCAAAGTCTTGTTTGTCCCAAGTTCACTTTTTAATTGATGGACCCATAAAGCCAAACAACGCGAAGGTAGTCCAATCACGTGATTAGAAAGCAATTGCTCCGAGTTCGAGGTCCGACGAGTCTGAGTTCTGCTGAGTGCTTTTCAAGACTTCACCTGCTCTTATATATAGCTTCAGCGCTTCAGCGAGCTGCTACCTTTTTCTTTGTTAGTATCCTGCTGAGGTCATTTCCGGTCGAACTTTTCGACGAAATCATACAATCGACTACTAGAGCAGACCATCTCTCCATTTCCACAGTTTCAAAGTTTTTCAACAGCCTTGCAACTCGTGCACTTTATCACAGCATCACCGTAGACTCTACCAAATCAGTCTTTCAGTGCTGTCGAACTCTTCTCGCCAACAAAAATGCCGCTCAAGCCGTTCGGGTCTTTCTTCTTGAACCAGATGATATTTGGGTACTCCAATCACCTTTCAATCTCACCAGGCATCCTTACACTACGATACTTGCTGCAGATCTCAACCCAACTTCTTTGTCTCGTTCTATTAATTACTCAGATCCGCTCTCGCGCACAACGAATTTATTTAATTCTCCTAGGAATCTTTGGTTTTTCAGCAAACACCCCCGTCTTTCTAAACGCCTGTTCTTTCCCCCGCCTCAGAACTTACAATTCTCCTCACCTCTTGATCCCTCCTTGGCGTCCTTTTTAGCGCGCCACCGAACGTTACGCGAACTGCATCTCCCCCTCGACCGTCGATGCCTCACAATTGTTTGAGGACTTCACAGGCCCAAGCTCACTGGTTCCCCTGCTCCTTCCTGGAACCCCAATGCGCACCATAACTATCTTCTCGCAGTCCAACGATGATATAGAAGGTACCATTAGCTCCCTATGCACCGCAACACAACATTGTCAATATGCGGATGGGATGGAGTCCACTTCTGTAAGCCTACAGGACCTTAACTCAGTCGCGATGCGGAATCTCGTGCCTGAGGCAATTGATCCGGACATAACGTCAAACAGGTAAATTAAAAGCCACTGATTTATTCTTCCGTTACATTTCATAATAACTCTTCCCCCAATTTCGAAAATTCTTGCTCGTGATCGAAGAGCTGCTCCCACGATTGAAGAAGCTTCAAAACATCGCCATCGAAATGCTCAACCCCCTGAGTCAAGAGCCCGATCTGGTTCACGAATTCACGGCTATACGGACATGGGTTCGGCTGTGTCCCACACTACGGCTCTGCGCTTTCCCAAGTACGTGTTGTTTCCCTTTTAACTTTCTTCGTTCTCCAAGCTGATTGATGCTCATCCTTGAAGGTCGCATTATATGGCTCCGCATTGGTGACTGTAACACTGGCTGGCTACCTGAAGGAGAATTTCCGGGATTATTCCAGACGTGGTTAATCAACATGCTGGCCACTGGGGGATACCCTACGGTCGGCACTTCTTTTCAGGATTTGCGGAGTTATCTCGACAAAGCTGAGGCTTCTGCGAAGTTGCTGCGCGCTGTTAAGATTGCTATCGCGAAATGGGATAAGGGAAGGAACGGGATGTAAGAGTGACGTGTTTGACCGCCTGGGCTGGGGATATGTGATCAGCGAAAACTGCCGCGTCAAGTTCTTCCGATGAACCACAAGGATCAGGACAAATATCCTGCATGTGCCCGTGGATAAGGCGGTACAGACTGATCCTGCCATCAATTAGTAACTCTTGGGATATTCTGCCTTCCGGGCTTCTCACCGTTTACACAGATGTGCTCCACCTACCTTTATGCCGCATCGCGTTACTTCATAACCTCGCTTGTCATTCGAAGGAATCCTGCGTGTTTACTGTTCTACTTGGAGTCATGTGATTGTTATAATTGCTATCCTGAACGTGATCATGATGTACTCGTAATTGATTTCGAAGTCTGTCTACTATTTTGATGCGCAAAATGTGGGCATCGTTTTATGGCTACCAAATACCACGAGTAGGTCGAAACGCATGACAATATTCGATACATATGCGTCCTGTCCTCGGACCAGATGGAGCATGGTTAGCGATCCGCCAGAACGCACGCATGTGAACCGAACATGGGATTTTCGTCAAGCATGTCTAGTGTGAAGCCGATAATGTTTAAATAATTTGGAAGGACTACCCGAGTGTACTAGTCCCAGTCAAGGGGCTACTACCCTACACCAATGGCATCTCTCAGCCTCTGGAAACTCGCTCTCTTCGTCGTCCCTCTATCTCTGGCGTCGCAACTTGCGAGTGCTGCCCTTCCAGACGGCCGGCTTCATGGCAACATGATGCTTCCTCCTCCTATCCCCCGTATTAGCCCTGTGGACGATCCGGTGACGAGCCGCAATGGCACTGTTCTACCGCCGTACAGCACAACGTATTATTTTGATCAGTTAATTGATCACAATAACCCATCGCTGGGCACTTTTAAGCAACGTTATTGGCACACGTATGAGTTCTATGAGCCAGGTGCGTGCAAGAATCCTTACACAATGCCTGATTTGGTCTTTGTTGACCTGCGGTTCTTGTTCCAGGCGGTCCAATCATACTTATGACCCCTGGTGAAGGCAATGCCGACGGCAAGTGAATGTTCTCCCTGTATCTCGCCTTGGAATTTATATGTTGCACTCTGCAGGTTATTACACTTACCTCACGAACAAAACCATCAATGGTCTCATCGCTCAGCAACAAAACGGCTCCACAATCGTCATCGAACACAGGTTCTATGGGCTAAGTAATCCATACCCGGACCTGACGGTCAAGAGCTTGCGATTCCATACCATCCAGCAGGCAATCGACGACTTGGCTTACTTTGCTCAGATGGTTCACCTGCCCATGCCGAACGGTGACCAAGTAACACCAGACAATGCGGCTTGGATTTTGATTGGAGGAAGTTATGCTGGTACGTGCCTTTTTATGACGTTGGGTTGGCGCATGCTGAACCAGAAAATTTGTTCAATAGGCGCCCTGACAAGTTGGACCATGGTCAAGTGAGTCACATATGACGTTACTGGTTTCAACTCCATGACTTGACGATAACCCCAAACACAGCAAGCCCGGCATCTTCTACGCCGGCTACTCTTCATCGGGAGTCGTTGAAGCCATCTTGTGCGTTCCTGTCTCTAGCTGCCTCGGTGTCTTCCACATTTCAATTATTCTGATTCTGTCAACTTGCCTTCAGAGATTTCTGGCGTTACTTTGAACCAGTCCGTCAAAACATGCCAAACAACTGTTCCGCCGACGTCGAAGCCGTGATTGCTCACATTGACGAAGTATTCACGAGCAAGAACGAGACTGCTATCCAAGCCATCAAGGACTCCTTTGGAATGGGCGACATGACACACCTAGATGACGTTGCGGGAGCTCGTGCGTATACTGATGACAGCTATTTACCTCTTCAATTTGACTGATGTTTCGGACAGTACGAAACAACCTCTGGGACTGGCAGTCGCTGCAGGTTACTTCCGGTCCGGGAGCGCTATTTTTCCAATTCTGTGACGCGCTGGAGGTCAAGGACGGCCAAAGTGCAACCGCAACAGGGTGGGGACTTGACCATGCTCTGGCTGCGTGGAGTTCGTACTTCAAGAACACGTATCTAGCGAGAAGTAAGTTATATGGCTCCGCATCATCGCATTGTAATCTCATCCTCGTTGTAGTTTGCAGTGGTCAAACTGCTGAGTTAGTGATTTTTTGGTCTACTGCGCCGTACCTTATTGATTTGATTGACTTGATCAGGGCATGCTTAGGCACATATAACACGAGTCAAAGCTATTGGACTGACACCCAAATTGACAATGCCAATCGTTCTTGGAACTGGATTGTGTAAGTACTAACTCCACATTCTCTGATAACTCCACCCCATCTGATACATGAATCTCCCTAGGTGTAATGAAGTCGGCTACCTCCAGGTTTGAACCTATTTCCCTATCACGCGACTCGTGTATCCCTCGTTCTTCTGTTCTAAACCTCTCATTTGCAGGAAGGACCACCGAGGGAATACCCTGCTATCGTTACCCGACTTGTTCAACTTAATTATGACTTGGTTCGTGCTCATCATTATATTTTTCTATTCTTGTGCCTGACCTTTCTCCTTAGCGACAATGTCAACAGATGTTCCCTGAAGCATTCTCTACCCCTCCCACTCCAAGCATCCAGCGCACCAACGCCCTCTACCGGACCGTCAAAGTCAAAGAGCGAGGAGGGCGAGGAAGGTATGGAATTTGGAAGATTTTCCATCGTATAATTCATATTTGGGAAAGAATGCAGTGGGGGGTATTGTAGCTGACTGAGATTCTCCGACGTACTTATAGCCAAGGCGCATGACCAAACCAATTCTCGATTGACGACCCACAGTGGAATGCAGCTCCAAATTTGGAAATGTTTCCATATTTAGCGATGTTTGGATATCTCCGTAATGTTGCCAAGTGAACTTTACGTTATATATTTGTTCAAATCCGAGCAAACAAGCGACCGTTTTGAAAACTGTAAGTAAACCCTTACTAGCCGACGTCGTTCCTTTGAGAGTAAACAACGAGCTTTGCAATTAACACGAAGTGAATTTGATGTTGTTCCAATTTGTTTCCAATTGTGGCATGGCGAATCAACCAACAGCCTGCCAAGCTCAGAAAACAGGCCCAGACTCGGAATAAATTTCTGTAGTATTCAGTCACCAGCGGCCAGTCCCAGGAAGTACGTATGTACTGCCATCGCCCCCACCGTGACGTACGCCTCCACACTCCCTCAATATTCAATGTCCTCGTCGAGGTTGACCCAGGTTTAAATTTACCATTGTTACAATCCATGCCATCGGGAAGACCATATGTGAAACAGGACAGTACAAGGGCCTGTGGACGATCTTCTTACACAAATCATTGGAGCAGTGTCTACAATAAATATATCAAAGCATTGTATGTAGATGAGTCTAAGTACTATAATACATATGCGTGCACAAAGTTAGGAATCTCGGGAGTGGTCCGAGACGATGCTATATATTATCACAAAAACGGCACATTCTTCATCTCACCAGCCGCGAACAAATCCTCGTTGAACGCCTCCTCCGCAGCCTCCTCCTCGTCCTCAACCGCATCCTCCCCCTCCTCCCCATCGCCTTCTTCCACATAATCCCCATCCCCATCCTCAACGTCCCCATCACGGTCCCCACCCCCATCCTCATCGTCCATCCCAAACTGCATATCATCCAACGAACCAGGCATACTAGTCATGCTCCTCCGTCTTTGCCGCCCCCCATCCAAATCCAGCGCCTCCATATCCTCATCGTCCGAGTCCCCATAGGTCAACGAAGACGACGAAGGCGGTGACGACGGAGCAAACCCAGCAATGGTGCTGCTCAGTCGTTCAAACGACGACATCTGCCTCAACTGTGAGCTCCTGAGCGGGTCAGTCTTCCCCTGATCGAATGCCGACCCGTCCGTGGCAGATGCAGACAACCTGAACTGCCTCACATTATTTGCCTGCCTGCCCCCAACCAGGCTGAAGTTCCTCAGCCTCGCCAAAGCGCTTTGGTTCGAGGTGTCAG
>Ga0210402_10005519_pt1 | contig 11308 bp, 8 predicted proteins | sample IncBWC7MmetaG_FD_161055 | JGI IMG/M metagenome (GOLD analysis project Ga0210402, IMG submission 161055) | Forest soil microbial communities from Barre Woods Harvard Forest LTER site, Petersham, Massachusetts, United States - Inc-BW-C-7-M | ecosystem: Environmental > Terrestrial > Soil >... | reverse complement strand
CCACGAGGCCGAAGCGCATGTCGTGGCCCGGGAATTCCACGCCATAAAAGTAGCGCGAGATGTGCCCGTCCGGCGTGAGAAGCATGACGCCGCTGGCGTGCGCGAAAAGATTGGACTTGGCATCGAAGGTGAAACGGAAATTCGCGGCTTTGGTGACGGAATCGATCGATTCCTTTGAAGCGGTGAGGAAATGCCAGCCGGAATCCGTTTCCGGACGGCGGAAATGAACCAGGGCCTTCTTTTTCTTTTCCGCGGCCATCTCGGGGGTCTCGCGCGGATCGAAGCTGACGAAAACAACTTCGTAGTCGCGCCCGGGATTGAAAGAGAGCATGCGCAGAGCGCCGACGACGCCTTGTTCGACCTGATCACAAAGCATCGGGCAGCCGTAGTAGACGAAGGCGAGGACGACCGGCTTTTGTTGGCCGAAGTATTCGCGAAGTTGAACGCTGCGGCCGGTTTCGTCGCGGAACGGGATATCCAGAGGCATTGGCCCGTTGAGCGGCGGCTCGAAACCCACGTTCTCTAAGACTCGCGGCATGGCAGAAGCCGATGGAGCAGCGTTGCTGGGGACCGCTTGCGCTTGCAGAGTACCAGCCGCGAGCAAGCAAGCTGCAATCCCGGCGAAATGGTGAACTTTATTCATTGCGTTATTTCTTTTTCTCCACCGCTGGAGCGGGCCCCGCAGGCAAACCCTTTTCTGCGATAATCTTCATCGCATCCTTGACGGGAATCTGCGCGATGCCGCTGGACCTGTCGGTCCATTCGAGCTTTTCATTGGCCTCTGAGTCGTCATGATTCTTCTGCCGAAGATCGGCCTGCGGATCCGATTGGTGGCCGGGAACACCCTGCAGCCGCGGCTCCGGTGGCATCATTCGGTAATCCTTGCCAAGCGCGTCGCGGGACGGAGGAGGCGGCGCATCAATCGAGGCCGCATAGTTCCGCGTGAGCCGCAGAATGTAAACGCAAATCAGTGCGGAAGCCACGACGGCGAGGGCAAGGGCGAGCAGATAGCCATAAATCGTGCCGGTCTGGACGTCGCGTACTTCGAACGACACGTCGGTGTGGCGCGGCTCCTGGCCCGTGTTGTGGGACTCAGTGCTCATGATGCTCAATGGCCTCCGCCAATTTCGGGTCGCCCAGCGGGAGAATCGGGCACTGCTTCAAATTAAATGCAAAGAAGCCGAGCCATACCCCGCCGAGCCCAATGGGCAAAACAATGTCCAGCCAGGTGGGCATGGCGCGCGAAGTGAATTCCGGGCGCGTCATCCAGAAAAGATCGACGAGGCGCATGAAGATGAGCCACATGGCGATCTTCGGGAGCACTTTCGCGTTGCGCTTCACATCCTGGGACAACAGCAGGAAAAAGGGCACAAAGAAATGGAATACCAGCACGATCACGGCCACAACTCCCCAGCCGCCGTATAACCGCGTGCGGTAAAAGCTGATTTCTTCCGGCTGGTTGCCGGACCAAATGATGAGGAGTTGCGAGAAATCGAAATACGCCCACAGCATGACAAAGGCGAGGAGCAATTTTCCCAAATCATGCAGATGGCGCTTTTGCAGGACGCTGGCGAAAGGCTCGGTGCGGGAGAGCAGCACAACGACGGCGATCATGAAAGCCATCGCGGAAATCAGCTGCCCGGCGACGAACAGGAAGCCGTAGATGGTGGAGGCCCAGTGGGGAGAGAGAGACATCACCCAGTCGAAGGACGCGAAGGTCATCATGAAAACGTAGAGAATGATGCCCGGGCCGGCAAGCATTTTGAAGCGCAGGCGCAGGGCGCGGTCTTCCGGGTTGGCGTCCTGCTGCTTCGATAAAATGTTGAAGGTGAACATCAACAGGAACCAGATGACGAAATAAATGACCGCTCGCTCGTAAAAACCAAAAATGCCATGAGTGGTGAGATAGCTTTTCTGGAAGTCCGAAAGGGCGCCTTCGCCTGTCGGCGGCGCGTTGAGCCAACCCTTTTCGTCTCCGTGGCCGGCGTAGAGATAGTGCATCCCGAAAAGAGCGATGGGCAAGGAGGCGATGAAGAGGAGCGGCAGCGTGCGGGTTGCCGACTCCAGCGACCGGCGGATGATGATGCCCCAGTGGCCGCTCGTCAGGTGCTGCAACATCAAAAGGCCGAGAGAGCCGACGGTAAGCCCGAGAATCAGCATGAAGCTCATCAAGTAGGCCGGATAAAAAACTTCAGGCGAGCGCATAGCGCCAAAAATGGAAACCAGCAGAGCTACGCCGCCAACGAGGAACGCTCGGTGTTGAAGGCGGCTGACGCTCTCTGGCGCCTGATATTGCTCCGCGGCCATCAGAAGCTGCCTCCTGTCGAATCCTTAGTCGCACTTGGTTTCGCGGCCGGCGTTGCACTTTGATTGAGCTTTTCGCGAAGTTCGGCGGGCAGGTCAGCAACCTTGGCGTTGCGGCTGAGTTGCAGCGCCCGAATGTAGGCAATGATGGCCCAACGATCGCGCGGAGGAATCTGCGCGGCATAGCCGAGCATCTGCCCGAAACCGTTCGTGATGTTGTCGTAGTAATAGCCGTTGGGCGCCTGGCGCAAGCGGTCCTGATGATAGCTGGGCGGCTGCTTCATGCCACGCAAGGCCACCATGCCGTTGCCGTCACCCTGCAAACCGTGGCAAGGGGTACAGAAAATCCTGTAACGCTCTTCGCCGCGCTCAAGGAGCCTCAGGTCCACGGGCAATGGGAAATTGTTCGAATCTTTTGGCACGAAGAGTTCGTCGTTGGCCAGCGAACCACGCGCCACGGTATTTTCGACCAGCGGGCGCTCCGAACGGCCGTCTTCAAACGATGGCGAAGGGGAGAGCGGCCGGTTCTTCGGCTGATTGGCCATGTCCTGCTTGAGATAGTCACAACCGGCGCCGAAAGCCAGGCACGCCGCGGCGCAAGCGGTGAAGAAGAAGCGCGAGGTGTTAATCATCCGACACCTCGGTGATATGGTGCGCGTGAACTTCCTGGAGGAGCTTTGCGCATTCCGCCAAATGAAACTTCGGGTCTTTAGCCTCGATGCAAACAAAAAAACGATCCGCGGATGCGTGGGTAAAACGAGGCACGTTGAAAACCGGATGGTGCGGCTGAGGCAGTTTGTTCAGGGCGAGCATGCCGAGAACCGCGGACAACGAGGCGCCGAGAATCGTCAATTCAAAAGTGACGGGAATGAAGGCCGGCCAGCTGTTGAGGGGACGGCCGCCGATATTCAGCGGATAAGCGATTGCTGCCGCCCAATACTGGAAGAGAAAACCGCCAATGCCTCCTGCCAGGCCACCAAGAAGGCAAATGGTCGAGACCATGTTGCGCTTCAGTCCCAGCGCCTCGGAAAGACCTTCCACGGGGAATGGCGAATAGGCATTGACGCGGCGATAGCCAGCAGCGCGAATTCTCTCCACGGCATGAATAAGCTCCGCCGGGTCGCCAAACTCACCCATCACGCCGTAGATATGGGAGCGATGAAGGTGCTGCATTATTTCTCGTCCTCGGAAGTTTCCGCCACCAGTTCGCGCATTTCCGCGATGGAAATCGCCGGGAGCACGCGCACGAACAGGAAGATCAAAGTGACGAACATACCCATGGTGCCGATAAAAGTGGCCCAATCCCAGAACGTCGGGCTGTAGCGGCCCCAGGCAGACGGCACGAAGTCGCGAGTCAAGCTGATGACGACGATGACAAAGCGCTCCAGCCACATGCCGATATTCACGATGATGGACATGAGGAAGAGAACCACAACGTTGTGGCGCATCTTGTAGGACCAGAGCAATTGCGGAATCAGGATGTTGCAGAGAATTAGCGCGTAGTAAAATGGAGCGTAGGGGCCGTGCAGCCGCTGCTGAACCAGAAAAACATCAAACTTGTTGCCGCTGTAGGAAGCCATGAAGAATTCAATGAAGTAGCCGTAAGCAACGATGAGCCCGGTGGCCAGCATGACCTTGGCCATATTGTCCAGGTGGCGCATGGTGATGAAGTCTTCGAGGCCGTAGACCTTGCGCAGCGGAATCGCAATGGTCAAGACCATCGCAAAACCTGAATAGATGGCTCCGGCGACGAAGTACGGCGGAAAAATCGTGGTATGCCAGCCGGGAACGATAGCGATCGCAAAGTCAAAGCTCACGACGGTATGAACGGAAAGAACCAGCGGCGTGGCGAGGCCGGCTAGAAGCAAGTACGCTGATTGGTAGCGATGCCAGTGACGCGCTGAACCGCGCCAGCCCATCGACAGCATTCCGTAAATAATCTTCATGGGTTTCTTGACGGAGCGGTCGCGGAGCGTCGCGAGATCGGGGATGAGGCCGACGAACCAGAACATCAGGGAAACCGTGCCGTAAGTCGAAACCGCAAAAACGTCCCAGATCAGAGGGCTGCGGAACTGCGGCCAGAGTCCCATGGTGCTGGGGTACGGGAACATGTAGAACGCCATCCACGGCCGGCCGGTGTGGATCAAAGGGAAAATGCCCGCGCAGGCCACCGCGAAAAGCGTCATGGCTTCCGCGAAACGGTTGATGGAAGTACGCCACTTCTGATTCAAGAGGAACAGAATGGCGGAGATCAGCGTTCCGGCATGGCCGATACCAATCCACCAGACGAAATTGACGATCGCAAAACCCCAGCCGATGGGTATATTGATGCCCCAGATGCCGACGCCCTTGATGATCAGCCAGCCGATGGCGATGGTCATCATGCCCATGACGCTGAAGGCCACTAGAAATCCGATGTACCAGCCAAGAGAAGTCGGACGCGTCAGAACGATTGCGCTGATTTTGTCAGTGACTGAACCGTAGGTATGTCCCGGCCCGATCACCGGAGTGAGCCGGCGGATTTCAGGAGAATCGAAAGGTGGTTGGCCGGCGCTCATGCCGACTCCAATTCGGGATTCGGATTGCGCACCGCGGCAAGATAGGTGGTGCGCGGCCGCGCGTTCAGTTCGCCGAGGAGCGTGTAGTTGCGCTGCTGCTCTTTGAGCTTGGCGACTCGGCTGTTCTTGTCATTGGCGTTGCCGAAGACGATGGCTTCCGTGGGGCAAGCTTGTTCGCACGCGGTAACGATCGCCCCATCGTGAATCGGAACATTCGACTTTTCCGCTTCAATGCGCGCGTTGTTGATGCGTTGCACGCAGTAGGTGCACTTTTCCATGACGCCGCGGCTGCGCACGGTGACTTCCGGATTGCGCAACAGCTTGAGTTGCGGCGTTTCCCAATCCTGGAAGCGGAGAAAATTGAAGCGCCGCACTTTGTACGGACAGTTATTCGAGCAGTAGCGCGTGCCGACGCAGCGGTTGTAGACCATATCGTTCAGGCCTTCGGCGCTATGCACGGTTGCGCCGACGGGGCAAACCTGCTCGCAAGGCGCGTTCTCGCACTGCTGGCAGGGAACCGGCTGGAAAAACGTGGGCGGATTGAAGAGCGACTCATCGTAACTGGACGGATCGTGCGCCGTGGACTTGGGCGGCGTTTCATAATAGCGGTCGACGCGAATCCAATGCATTTCACGGCCGCGCATGACCTGATCCTTGCCGACCACAGGAATGTTGTTCTCCGACTGGCAAGCGACCACGCAGGCATTGCAGCCATTGCATTTGTTCAAGTCGATGGCCATTGCCCACTTGTCGCGGTCGTAGGGGAACTCCGCTTCGCCCTTGTAGAGAGAGAGTTCCTTCGGTGGCAGTTCCGCGTGTTCGTTGGCAAAATTTGGATTCTTGCGATATTCCTCGAGCGTTCCGGTCGCCAGAATCTGCCGGCCTTCCATGTTGAAGTGATACTGTGTGCAGGCGAGCGGATAATCTTCGCCGGTTTTCTTGATGGCACTGGCGGAAGCGGAAATCGCCCAGAGCGCGTCGGAAGTACGGACGGCGTAGGCGTTGAAGCCTTTGTTTGTGCCGGTGTAGCCCGCGCGCTTGCGGCCGTAGCCGAGCGGGAGGACCACGACGCCGTCGGCCTGGCCGGGAACTCTCCACGCGGCGGCGGTGACTCTGCTGCTCGAGAGTGAAATGTCGATGACGTTCGAATAAACCTTGCCATGCTCGCCGCCGCGCGCGGCGATATCGTGCGTGAGGCCGAATTTTTCTCCGGTTTTCGGGCTGACCAGCGCGGCATTGTCCCAGGTGAGCTTGGTGACGGGCTTGGGCAATTCCTGCAGCCAACCGTTATTGGCGAAGCGACCGTCGTAGACGCAAGGATCCGGGCGAAAGATGAACTCGACTTCATCAGCGGCTGCCGTTTTCGCGGCGGGCAAGTCGGCGGCGCTAAACTTCAGTGAAGGGCTGACGGACGAGAAGGCCGAGCCGGCTACCAATCCGTCGTTCAATGTTTTCCGCCAGAACTTTTCGAACTCGGCGGAAGGATTCGCGGCCTTCAGGTGGTCGCGCAGAAAATCGTAATCGGAGATACCCGGCTTGTCGCCGAAAGCGGCAAGCACTTCCCGCGCGGAATGTGTGTGGTAGAGCGGCGCGATCAGCGGCTGAATCACACTGAGCGTGCCGTCGAAAGCGCGGGCGTCGCTCCAGGTTTCGAGGTAGTGCGATTCGGCCACGTGCCAATCGCAGAGTTCGGCAGTCTCATCAAAATGCGACCCGACGTAGATCGTGTTCTTGATCTTCTTGCTGTTCGTTTTTGAATCAAACTTGATTTTCGAAGCGAAATCGAAATCGTGTGGAGCGGTGTAAACCGGGTCGACACCCAGAATCAGAAGAGTTTCTACTTTACCGGCCTCGATATCGGCACACAGATCGCGCAGCGAGTTGAGATTGTTGACCGGATGCACTTCCACCGATTCGGTGTAGTAAAGCGTGGTTCCAACGTTGCCAAGGGCCGCGTTGATGGCATGTGCGAGCGCGTGGACTTCCGCGGGTTGATGCTCGCCTGCGACGACCAGGGACACGCCCTTATGTTTCTGCAGGTCCTTCGCAACGGCGTCGAGCCACTTTTCCGAGCCCTGAGGAGTGGCCGCCGAATTGCCGAGCCCGAGCCTGCCAGCCAACGCGCGCGCGAAAAGTTCCACTTCCGAAGCCCGCAGGGGTAAGCGATGATCCGCGGTTGCGCCGGTGACGCTCGGAGTCGGCTCGACTACATAGAGCCGGTTCATCGTGTCACTCGGACTATTCAGTTTGCGGCGCCGCGAAAACTCTCTCGCGTAGCGAATGTGCCCCGGCCCGCTGCCCAGGAAATCGGAATCCAGAGAAAGAATGACTTCGGCCTTTTCCGGCCGATAAGCCGTGTTGAGGTAGCTGCCAAAAGCGAGTTTCGCGCCTTCGCGCGGGCCATCGCCGACAGCGGGCTCCCACTGGTGCCACTTGGCCTTCGGAAAGAGCGTCAGGAGCGACTGAATCTGGGCGGCGAGTGTCGGTGAAGTGATAAGGCCGGTAAGGATGCGGAAACCCGCGCCGTTCGAGCTCTTCATGGTGGCAGAAAGAGCTTGCGCGCTTTCCACAAACAACGACCACGTCTGGATTTCTCCGAATTTGGTGACCGTCTGAGCGCGATCCGGGTCGTAAAGGTTCAGTACGGAAGCCTGCGCGAATACGTTCGTCGCTCCAAGGCTGGAGGGATGGTCGGGATTGCCCTCGATTTTCGTGGGCCGTCCTTCGTGGCTTTCTACGAGGAGACCGACGGCATCCGCGCCAAACGGCATGGCAGTGGCATAAAACTGCGGCCGGCCGAGAGTCAGTCCCTCGGGCTGCTTGACGTATGGCACGAGAACTTGTTCGGGGGTGCGGCCGCAACCGCCGAGCCCCGCAAAGGCCAGCGAAGCTGCCATCAATTTCAGGAAGTCGCGCCGGTCGACGCCGTCGTCCCATTCCGAAGGCGCCTGACGCGGGAATTCGCGGTGCAGCAACTCGGTAAATTCCGGATCGCCGGCAAGTTCTTCGAGCGTGCGCCAATATTGCTTGCCGGTTTTCGAATGGAGCTTGGCGCGAACCGCAGCCAAGTCCATCGAACTCTCGTGCCGCTTCGCCTCTCCGGCCGGATCGTGGTGAGGGTGCTGGCCGTCAAGGTGTTCGTGTTGTTCGTGCTCGCGCATACCGTCCATTAGCGATGACAGGTCGAGCAGCTGGTCAGCTCGGCCGTTGTCCGAATGTTGTAAGATTTTCTCAGCTCAGCACCTAGTTGCGCCTGATTGTCGGGAGCCTTCCAGTCCATATTGAAAACCTGATCCTTAGTGCGAAGAACTGGCTCGGGATTGCGGTGGCATTCCACGCACCATTGCATAAGCAAGGTGTTGGCCTGGAAGACCAGCGGCATCTGATTGATCTGCCCGTGGCAAGTCGAGCAGCCCACGCCCTTATTGATATGAATGCTGTGATTGAAATAAGCAAAATCGGCCAGGCGGTGAACTTTGACCCACTCGATCGATTTATCGCTCCGGTAGCTCTCGCGAACCGGTTCGAGGTAGGCGGAAGTGTTGTAGAGCACGGAATGGCAGTTCATGCAGGTCTTGGTTGGCGGAATGCCGGCCACGGCGGAAGTTTCCACGCCGGTATGACAGTAGCGGCAGTCGATGCCGTCATCGCCAACATGATGCTTGTGGCTGAATTGCACCGGCTGCTCACGCGTAATGTTCTGCCGCGTCAGATAGGGCGAGCGCGCCACCGCAAGTACAGCTACGAGCGCCAGTCCGACCAAAAAGAGGGTCGAAAAGACACTGAAGCGCGCGATAAAATTCGTACTTCGATGAAAAATCTGGGCCATGTCTTTTCAGCACAATGCGAGGGAGCGCTCCGGAATGGAGCCGCGGTCAGGGCGTCCCACGAGTTAACCGGACAGTGCAAACCCGGGTCGTGCTTGACGCGATAGTGTCCACCAAAACATTCTGGAATGCAACCTTCGCGCCGACTTATATTCGAATATTCTCCAGCAACTTTTTCCCGTACTTTTTGAATTCTTTAAACCATTCAAACAAGTTCTCCTCCATCTTCATTTCGCTCAAACGTCGAACGAGGCGAAGACGAGTAGCTAGCCATCCACCTGCGGCCTCTTTCGAGGTCCACCCTTCGCTGTCACGGGATGTGATGCTGGAGCGAATCGAGAGGTGCAAACTTTTTTTACAACTTTGTTGACCGGGCATCGGCTTAGGGCAGGGTCGTGGTATCTTAGATTGACCCTTGGCCGCTCATTTTATGGCGGAGCCTTCCCCATATAGGAATGGGGAACCGTGTTTCGCCCCGACAAAAGGGGGCCAAGAAGCCTGCTGGGGCGTGGTCCAACTGGTAGGACACCTCACTGTTAATGAGGACGGTGAAGGTTCGAATCCTTCCGCCCCAGCCAATTTGCCCTAGCCGATTCACAACCCAAATACGTACAGCACGCGGTCCGCCGCGATGGCCACGCACTGTTTGCCGTCCACGTTGAATGATACGGGGTTCGCTATAATCCCTCCCCCCGTTTGAAAATCCCACAGCGGCTTTCCTTCCCGCGCATCCAGCGCGAAAAACACGCCCTCGTCGGATCCGCCAAAAACGAGGCCTCCACCGGTTGAGAGAACACCGGCCCAGGGTGGCGAATGCAGGCGAAATTCCCAACGCTGTTTGCCGGTTTCAGCGACCAGTGCGCGAATGAACCCCGCGGCATCGTCCGCCGGCAACTCCGTCTCTCCACCGCCATTGAAATCGGTTCCCGGCTTGTAGGTACTCTCCAATTTGAAATAGCGAGCGCCTACTTCACGCACCGCCACATACACGAGCCCTGTCTGTGGGTCGTAGGAAGGGCTGAACCACACGGTGGCGCCGTTGGCATTAGGCCAGAGCAGCAAGCCCTTTTCGGTGGGATCAATCTGGTCTTTTAGGATCGGCCGCCCCTTCGCGTCCAATCCTTTGGCCCAAGTCTGCTTCGCATACGGCCTGCCGGCTACAAACTCGCCCGTTGCGCGATCCAGTAGGTAGTAAAACGCGTTGCGATTCGCGACGGCCATCAACTTGCGATTGCTGCCATCAATGGTCGCGTCAAACAGCATGGGCACGTGAGCCGAATCCCAGTCATGCGTATCGTGTGGCGTAAACTGGAAATACCACCGCAATTTTCCGGTGTCGGCTTCCAGCGCCACGAACGAGCACGTGTACAGGTTGTCGCCCGCGCGAGCGTCCCCATTCCAGTCCGGCCCCGGATTTCCTACGCCCCAATACACCAGTTTCAAGTCCGGATCATACGCACCGGTGACCCAGGTCGGCCCTCCTCCAGTCTTCCACGAATCGCCGGCCCACGTTTCGTGACCGGGCTCGCCGGGACCAGGTATCGTCCAGAAGTGCCACGCCTGTTTTCCAGTTTTTGCGTCGTAGGCGTCCAAGAACCCGCGGATTCCCGCTTCCCCGCCGCTCACCCCCACAACCACTTTCCCATCAATCGCGAGCGGGGCCATCGTCATGCTGTAACCAGTTTTGTAGTCCAGTACCTTCGCTGTCCAACGCTCGATCCCGCTCTTCAAATCCAGCGCAACCAGGTATCCGTCGAGCGTCGCCACATACAGCTTGTCGTCCAACACTGCTGGGCCACGATTGGTGTGCCCAAATCCAATGCTGCGGTAATCCGAAGGTAAGGGACGTTTCCACGACCACAATTCCCGCCCGGTTTTGCCATCCAGTGCCGCAGCCGTGTTCGGTCCACTGATGTAGAGAATGCCATCAATCACTATGGGAGATACTTCGGCCCGTGGTTCCGCAAATTGATACGCCCACTTCACTTTCAATTTGGAAACATTCTGGGTGTTGATTTCCGCAAGCGGTGAATAGCGTTGCCCTTGCAGGGTACGGGAGTAGCTCAGCCAGTTCCCCGGTTCTTGATCCGCTTTCACAATTCGTTCAAAGGGGACTTGCGCGGACACCGTTGAGCAGGCAAATAGAAACACCGCCAACAGCTTCATGACTTGCCTCTCTGCGCGGCGAGATAGGCAATCAAGTTATCGATTTCAGCTCCAGTAAGAGTGGAGCCGTAGGTGGGCATAGGGGTTTCGCCCCGCAATTTCTTCAAACTCTTCAGCTCGTCTTTTCTAAGACTATGGATTCGTCCGACGTAATCTCTCAATTGAATCGAAAACGTATCTTCATTCAGCCGGATACCTCGTATCGTTTTGCCCTCGCGGGAGACCGCCTCGACAAGAAGAAATCCTTCGGGGATTGTGCTCGCAGGATTTCTCAGCGTATCTCTCAGTCGCACGGCCCCGCGCCGCGCTCCTATGTCCGTGAGCTCTGGGCCCAGACCGTTCCCTTCGCCTGCAAGGATGTGGCAGGAGGGGCAGCCACTTTTCTCGTAAATCGCCATGCCGCGAACAGGATCGCCAGGGAGTTTTTCGGCTGCTAGTGTGCCGATACTTCGC
>Ga0210402_10005518_pt1 | contig 11309 bp, 10 predicted proteins | sample IncBWC7MmetaG_FD_161055 | JGI IMG/M metagenome (GOLD analysis project Ga0210402, IMG submission 161055) | Forest soil microbial communities from Barre Woods Harvard Forest LTER site, Petersham, Massachusetts, United States - Inc-BW-C-7-M | ecosystem: Environmental > Terrestrial > Soil >... | reverse complement strand
AGCCCCAAATCCATCCGAGAAAAATTACCACAGCCGCCACCGAGCCGATAAAAAAGATATCCATCAGAAGCCTCCCAATCTCAACTCAAACTTTCTTCGAACCCGTATCCGGCGCTGGTTCAACAACAACCTTCAAACCCTGCACGCGCAGAACGCGCACTACGGCTCCCTCGGGAATCGCTTCCGCCGCACTGGCTTGCCACAGTTCGCTGTGCACGCGCACCATTCCTTCGCCTCCGGCGGAAATCGCGCCGACGACGGCGCCCAACTGCCCAATCATGCCTTCCACGCCCGTCTGCGTCTTCCACTTTCGCGATCGTAAAACCAGTCTCGTTAGAATCATGGAAATCAGGGCGAACGGCAGCGTGACCGCAACTGCAATTCCCAAGCTCACGCCACCCGCCGTAAGCGGTGAACGAACCAAAAATAACGCGCCCAAAATCATGGACACAATTCCGCCGACCAAAAGTACACCGTGACTCGTGTATTTCGCTTCGAGTACAAACAAAGTGATACCCACAAGAATCAGCAATACGCCTGCGAGATTCACCGGCAGCAAGTGCATCGCATAAAGCGCCAACACCATGCTGATTGCGCCGACCACTCCCGGCGCCACCATTCCCGGATGGGTGAACTCCGTGTACAAGCCGAGAGCGCCAACAATCAGCAACAGGAAAAACACATCCGGCTCGACGATGCGCGCCAGAAAAGCCTGCCGCATGGATAATGCAAATTCTTGCCGAACAGGATTCGCCAGCTCCAGCTTCACTTTTGTCCCGTTGAAGCGCGTGATCTCGCGCCCGTCCAGCTTTTGCAGAAGTTCTTCAGGAGAATCCGCAACGAGATCGATCAGTTTCCCGTTCAGCGCTTCTTCCGCGGTAAACGCTTTCGCTTCCGTCACCGCTGTTTCCGCCAGCGCAGGGTTTCGTCCGCGTTTTTCCGTGAAGCTCCGCAAAAAAGCTTGCGCGTCGTTCATGATTTTGCGCCGAAGGGTCTCATCTATGCCAATTACGTATCCGCCGACGGCTAGAATCGGGGAAGCGGCTCCGGTTCGCGTCGCGGGAGCCATCGCGGCAACATCCGCACTCAGCAAAATGAAGAATCCAGCGGAAGCTCCGCGTGCCCCCTTCGGCGCAACGTATACCGCCACGGGAACAGGGGAATCCAAAATATGCTGGACGATATTTTGCGTGGAATCGCTCAACCCGCCGGGTGTGTCCATCGTAATCAGGACCAGTGAGGCATGCCGCTTTGCCGCATCCGCCAGGCCTTCCTCAATGTATGTTGCGAGCACTGGTCCGATCTCACCGTCAATTTTCATGTCCAGAACGAGCGGACCTGCTTGCTTTTCCTGCGCTCGCGATGGATGCAACCCGCAACAAATCACAATTGCCACAACGAACGCGGCGGCTCCCGCCCATCTAAGGGCAAACCGTTCGAATTGTCCGGAGGAGAGCTTCACTTCTTGGCACCGCCAGGCTTCGCGCTCCGCAAATGTTCCAGCAGCTGCTTCGCTTCCGCATAGTTTGGCGCAAGTTTCAATGCGCGTTCCAATTCCGCCCGCGCCAGGTCATTTTTCTTTTGCTCTAAATAAATGCGCGCTAGCGATACGTGGTCAACTGCCGAATCGCGCCGCGCGAGAGCCGCCTGCAACTCCTTCACCGCGTCGTCCGGCTTGTTACGGCGCCGTGCAATATCCGCCAAACCTCGATGCGCCGAGGCATCCCCGGGATCAGCCGCCAGCGCGCTTCGGAATGCGCTCTCCGCAGTTTCAATCCGTCCCGCGGAGAGTTCCTGCCTGCCGCGGCGCACAAGTGCCGCAACAGAGTCACCTGCAGCGGCAGTCTTTGCTGTCGCAGAATCTTGCTGCGTCAAATTTTCGAGCTGAAGGGTAGAGGTATCCAGTTCCGTCTTGACCCTTTCCATTTTTGCCAAACCATCCGTTTTCACGGAAGGCAGGGCGCCCGGTCCCAATGCCTCCGCCGCGGAATCCTTCTCTTCGTCCGCCTCGTTTTTCTTCCCTGCCTTCTCCAATGCGTAAATCAACAATGCGCGGTCCTCTGCGGTTTCGGGTTCGCGTTCCATTGCGTCGCGGAATTCATCCGCTGCTTTCGCAAATTCATTTGCGCGCAAATAAACCAATCCAAGATTTATGGGATAGTCGTCTTCTTCAGGGTCCAGCTCCGCGGCACGCCGCAATACCGCAACGCCTTCAGCCGTTTTCCCCTGTCGCGCCCGTGCCAATCCAAGATTGCTCAAAATCTCCGGCAAATCCGCGCCAGAAACGAGGTTGTCTTTCAACGCTTCTTGCAAAGAAACAAAAACCGCCTCCGCCTTGTCCGGTTGATCGAGCCACAACCTGCATACTCCCGTGGCAAATACGGCCTCTGCGTAGCGCAGGCTCGAACGTGGAACGCGCCCCAGCCACGGCAGTGCCGATTCGCAATCGCGGCGTCCGTAGTACACCTGCCCGAGCGCAAACGCCGGATCGGGCCACTCCGGTTCAAGCCGGGTCGCTTCACGCTGCTCGCGGATTTTAGCGTCGTCCTCGCTGGCCAAAAGTCCGCGAATGTAATGTTCGAACGCATCCAGTCGCAGTGGACGTTGCAGTTTCGAAAACTCAGCAAGATTCAGCGGATACGCCCGATCGTTTCCCGAAAGTACTTTCCACACCAGCTTCGTGTGAATGTCCATCAACGATTCGAGCTTGCCTGTTTCTTGCACCAGGGGCTGCAGCCTTACCGGGTTCACGCGCAAAATCCGCGCTTGCACCGTCAGCGAAGTCCCGTCCGAAGTGAACTTCCCGAACACCACGTAATCCGCGTCCAGTTCCGCGCCGATTCTCAGCATCGTGGCATGGCTGAGCCTCGCGCCCGACGGCAGTCCATAGCGATCCAGTTCCGCCGTACGTCCCGCGTGCGAATACACCTGCTGCCCCGCCGCCGAAAGCTTTTGAATCGTCAGCTCTTCCAGTCCTTCGCTCACCCAATCCAGCCGCGGACTGGCGCCCGCATTTTCAAAGGGGAAAACGAGAAAGATCCCCTGCCCTGCAGGGGCAGAAGCTCGCGCGCCCGAGGCGGTCTGCGCGCTTGAAGGTGCAACCATCGCAGGTAGAATTAGAAACAGCAGAAGGGTTCGCCGCATGATCACAAAAAGTGTAGCAGACCGCAGCGCACACACTGCATGCATACGAAGAAGGATTTCTTGAAGCCGGCAGCTCGCATGAGTCCGGCTAGGTGGATTTGTCAGTGCGCTGCGTCTTGCACTTTCGGCGCCAGCACTTCCTGCATTTCCGGCAGCTTCAGCATCGCGGAAAACGCCGGATCAGTCTGCACATCTTTCATCGACTGATATCCCTCGTCCTTCGCCTTGCGCAGATAAATCATGCTGCGCTCGAAGTTGCCCGCTTCCGCGAACGATTTCGCCAGCAGAAAATAAAACTTCGCGCGGTCATCCACCGAACGGTCCTGCACGGTAGAACCTGACTTACCGGAATTGTGATCCAGCACGCCCGGATCCAGCTTCAGGGCCTGTTGAAACGCGCCGATGGAGTCTTCGTACTTCTTGTCAGCAAAATACGCGTATCCGAGATTGCTGTAAGACACCGCCAGATCGCTGCGCATCTTGATAGCCTTTTGATAGGCGCGGATCGCGCGGCCAAATTTCTTCTTGTCGTACCAAATCACGCCGATATTGTTCTGCGCGTCGGCATACGTTGGATCGAGTTTCACCGCGCGCTCGTAGGATTTCAGAGCGCCTCCCAGGTCGTATTCCTTGTGCAGCGCAATTCCCAGCTTGTTATAGATAACCGCGCTGTTCGGGTATTCCGTGATCAATCGCTTATACGCGACCGCGGCTTCGCGAAATTCCTTTCGCGCCATCATTAAATCGGCAAGCTCTTCCGCCGTAAGCTGCCGCACCGTTGTGGGCGCCACGGCGTTCGCGGTTGCAGAAGACGCCTGCGAGGCCGACTGCATTCGCGGCGCATAACTGCCTACTTCTTTTGGTTCGTCTTTGGATTGTCCTGCAGACACAACTGTAAAACTGAGGAGGAGCAGACTTGCTGGAATCGCCAGTCGATAAGGAGTCATGGCGAATCTCCTTTGTCCGGTTTGACCGGATTCGGATTTGGTTGGCCTGGGTCGGTTTTGCCCGGCTCGGGCTTTTTCTTACCCCCAAAGATACCAAATATCTTCTTCAAAGGATTCTTTTTTTTATCCTCTTCCTTTACTTCCGAGGCACCCGGCGCTGTCCCCTGCCCCGTGGCATTGGGGGGCCGGTTCGGGTCGTATTTCGCCCCGCCGGGAGGCACCGTTCCCGGCGTTCCGTCCGCCGGCTTTTTGTCTCCTCCGCCAAAAATGTGAGAGAGGAACGATCCAGTCGAAGAGATAATTCCATGCCCGCCGCCATGAAGCTCGCACAACTGCGTCGGCGCAGAGCCCGTCACAAAGACCTCGTCCTTTGTCGTCGGGCAATTCGGCGTTGCCAGCTCCAGCGACTCCGGATCAAGCACGGCGGTCTGCACACCCTCGGGCGGATCAAAATCCTTCACGTTTCGGTATCCCGGCAAGGCGGTCGCCTTCAACATGAAATCGGCCCAAATCGGGGCGTCCGCAGTGCCGCCTGTCAATCCCAGATCGCGGTTATCGTCGAATCCGATCCAAATTACACAGACGAGGTTCGACGTGTAACCCGCGAACCAGCCGTCTCTGGATGTTCCGGTTTTCCCCGCTGCGGGAAGCGTGAAACCGTGTGCCCGAACGGAAGCTCCCGTGCCCTTATTCAGCACATCCTTCAAAACGCTCGTCACCAGATACGCCACGCGCGGATCGAGCACCGCGTGCGTTTGCGGCATGGTCTTTTCCAGCATGGTCCCATTCGCGCTCACCACATTCCGCAAGAACTGTGGCTCAGCCCGCAGACCGTTCTGGCCAAACGCCGTATATCCCGCCGCCACGTCAACCGGCGTCATTTCATACGCGCCCAGCGCCACGGCCGGCGTCGCCCGAATGTTGCTGCCGAGTCCCATCTGTCGCGCGATTTGCACCACGCGCCCGTAGCCAATCAGTTCCGCCACTTTCACCGTCGCCACGTTCAGCGAATTTGTCAGCGCCTCGCGAACCGTCACGCGCCCCATGAATTTTTCGCCGTAATTGTTCGGCGTGTACTCCTGCCCTTCGAACTCGAACGTTGTCGGCTCGTCATCCACCGTTGTGATCGGCGTTATGACCGGCTGCACGCCATCCACCGCATTCGTAAACGCCGCCGAATAAACGAACGGCTTGAACACCGATCCGGGCTGTCGGTGAGAAATCGCGTGGTTTAGCTGGCTCTGCCCGTAGTCGCGTCCACCGATGAGCGCCTTGATTTCTCCCGTGCGCGGGTCGAGCGCCACCATCGCCGCCTGCACCTGCGGCACCGGCTCAGTGCTGCCTTTTTTCGCCGCTTCACGCTTCCACTTGTCGTAGCGCTTCGCCAGCAGCGTATCCACATTCTTCACGCCGGCATCCAGCGCTGCCACTGCCGCCCGTTGCAGCGCAGGGTCCAGCGTCGTATAGACGCGGAAGTTTTCGCTGAGCAGTTCATTCTCCGAATACTTGTCGAGCAGGTGGTCCTTTACCATGTCCACAAAGTACGGGGCTTCATTGCCGGAGACAGACGTCCGGATAATTTTCAGCGGCGCGCGCTTGGCGTCCTGCACGTCCGCTTCAGTGATGAACTTGTTTTCCAGCATCTGCGGAAGAACGCGGTCTCTCGCCTGCGCTCCGCGCTCGGGATGCCGGTCCGCCGAGGAGTAATAGTTCGGAGCGCGAATAATTCCCGCTAGGAACGCACACTCCGGCAGTGTCAGTTGCCGCAAATCTTTTCCGAAGTACCCCACGCTGGCCTGGGCGAATCCGCGAATTCCAAAGCTCCCGCGATTCCCCAGATAAACTTCATTCGCGTACATTTCGAAAATCTGCTGCTTGTTGAAGCGCTGCTCCAGCTCGAAGGAAAGCATTGCCTCGGCCAGTTTCCGCCGCCAGTTGCGGTCCGTCGAAAGGAAAAACGTCCGCGCCACCTGCATCGTGATGGTGCTGGCGCCCTGCAGCCGCGTGCCGTGCCGCAAGTCGTTCCACGCCGCGCCAAAAATTCGAATGAAGTCGAACCCAGGGTGTTCGAAAAACCTCTTGTCCTCAGCGGATAGAATCGCGTTCACCAGCGTCGGCGGCAAATCTTCATAACGAACCGGCCGCCGTTTATCGCGAGCACTATCAAATAGGTTCGTAATTAGCTCCGGCTCTATGTCCGCAACGCCCAATTCCGCCCCGCCGGAAACCGGCCGGATGGACTCGATGGTCTTCCCCGCAAACTTCACCCGAATCGCGTTTCCACCGGCAAAGTAGGACAGCTTCGATGGGCGCACCTCCACGATATTTCCCTGCACCGTGTATTGCCCCATCGCTGCGTCGTCAGATTGCGGGCGATACCCCGCGCGCTGCAGGTACTGCGCCAAATCGTCCGGCCCCCAAACCTGACCTGTCGAGATCTGCTCCGGAGCCGAAAAAATCTGGGTGGTGTTTTGCAGGACGTGCCCGGAAAGGCGCGCATCAATCATTCGCCCGTACTTGACGTAATACCAGGCGAACACTGACGCACATACGAAGAAGATAAAGAAAACGATCCCCAGGAGGGTCAGACCGAAAGCGGATGTCCAGAATCCTTTTTGGACGCGGATGCGCAAGCTTGCTCCAGCGGGCTGAAGTTCTATTGTCTCTTAACTACGTACGCGTGGAAAGCGGCTCTTTGCCGGGAGATGTCCATCGGCTCAGATAATGTCTTTGTTGGAACTCGACGGCGTGAAGTGAAGATCGAATTTGTAAACCATCAGGTCGATGGGCACTGAGTAGTCCACGGTGATGGAAACCTTTCCGCCCACCGCGCTGACCTTCACATCATCTTTGGTAGCGGGGATATTCAGATCCTGAATCTCCCGGAAAATCGTGTCGCGGATCTGGTCTTCGTTGCTGCGCGTCACGCTGGCGAACCGCGCGGTTTCCTGAATCTTGTCCGACAACTGATATTCGGAGACGTAGGGCGGTACAACTTTCACTGCCACGTAAACGAGGAAAACCAGGATCACAGTTACGAGGATGGCTTTGAATTTGCCTTCTCCGCGTTCGCTTCTGGCTCTTCGATACAATTGTTCTTTACGGCTCAAGATGCTTGTCTCCACAATCCGAGGCTAGCACCGCGAAAATGGAGTGTCGAGAACGCCGGAGGGCAGGTGTTTCGTCGCTGTTACTACCTCTAACGTTGTCTGGAACTTCCTGAATAAGCTGAGTTTGCCTCAGCAGCACAAACTCAGTACGCCCGGGCAAAGATGGCGCGGTTTTTCGCCGCCTGCCCACAATAAACGCACTTGCCGGACGCCGCTCCGCCGCCAGCTCCCAAAACGGCCTCCTGGTCCAGTGGAATGCAACGCATCGTGGCGCGCGTCTCTTCTTTGATCTTCCCTTCGCAATCGCCGCTTCCGCACCAGGCGGAGTACGCAAATCCGTTTTCGACGGCTTTCTTTAGCTCGTCGTAAGTCTGCGCGTTGTGCGTATTCGAGCGCCGGAACGCCAGCGCCTTCGCATGCAGCGACTCTTGGATTTCCGCCAGCAGCTTTTCCACGGTCACCGGTAAATCTGTCAGCGACGCGAATACCTTGCCTTCTTTTCCGGGGCGATCCCGTCGCGCCAATACCGCCGACTGCTTCGCCACGTCTTTCGGGCCAAGCTCAATCCGCAGAGGCACACCGCGCATCTCCCAATCGTTGAACTTCCACCCAGGACTCTGCCCTTCGCGCTCGTCCAGCGTCACCCGAATATTCGCCTTGACCAGTTGCGCCTTGATCTCCTTCGCAACCGGGAGCACTCCTGCCTTCTCTTCGTCATTCTTGAAAATCGGCACAATCACCACTTGATACGGCGCCAGCTTCGGCGGCATCACCAACCCTTGATCGTCGCCGTGCACCATGATGATGGCGCCAATCATTCGGGTGGAAAGCCCCCACGACGTCGTCCAGCAATGCTGCTGCACGCCCGTATGATCGAGGTACTTCACTTCGAAAGCCTGCGCAAAATTCTGCCCAAGGAAGTGCGACGTTCCCGATTGCAGCGCCTTGCCATCACCCATCATTGCTTCAATCGAATACGTAATGTCCGCTCCCGCGAACTTCTCCGCGTCGGACTTCTTCCCCGGAATCACCGGAATCGCCGCATCATTCACCGCAAAGTCCGTATAAACATCCAGCATCTGCCGCGTCTCGTCCTCGGCCTCTTGCTGGGTCGCGTGCGCCGTGTGACCTTCCTGCCAGTAAAACTCCAGCGTGCGCAAAAAGAGCTTTGTCCGCAGCTCCCAGCGCACCACGGAATTCCACTGGTTCATCAGCACCGGCAAATCCCGGTAGCTCTGAATCCACTTCGACCACATGTGCCCGATAATCGTTTCCGAAGTCGGCCGCAGAATCAGCGGCTCCGCCAACTCTTCGCCGCCGCCAATCGTCACCACCGCCAGCTCTGGCGAAAAACCCTCAACGTGATGCTTCTCTTTCTCAATGAAGCTCTTCGGAATCAGCAAAGGAAACGCGACGTTCTGGTGTCCCGTTGCCTTGAACCTCCGGTCCAGCGCCCCCTGAATATTTTCCCAGAGCGCCCACCCATAAGGACGCACAATCATGCAGCCGCGCACCGGCGCGTAATCCGCCAGTTGTGCCTTTAATACCAGTTGGTTGTACCACTCGGAAAAATCCGCTGCCCGTGTCGGAAGCTTTTCTTCAGCCATTCTTAGAGAACCCTGCGGCTCCTTTGCTCGTTAGTGAGTCACTCAGCGTACCGGAACCCATACCAGCCGCGCAACAATCCGGGGCGAGAATTGCGGCGGCCCGAAAAAAAGTTACTAAAGGCTGTCTATTTTGACTCCTCTCATTCGACAAATAGATGAAGGAACGGAAAGAGGATTTGAGGGGCTATATGGCAAAGCAAAATACAGCGACGCAAGCCGTTATAACAATCTTGGGAGTGGCCACACTGGGACTCGGCGCCGCCGCCACGCACGAAAGCCTGGCTGCCTCCGCCAGGCCGGTGATTGACCTCCTCGGCCCCATCGCTCGGACGGTACTGGAGCTATTACTGTCACAGGTTTTGGTAGCCCTCCAAACGCATCTCGTCGCCCTCTTTCCGCCGCTATCTTGCACCGTCGAGCTGTTGGGGCACTTTCTCTCGCTAGTCCGCCTGATCGCCGGAGCGGCATAGTCTGGAAGAATCTGCCGCGCCAACAAAGCTGTGCAACCCTTCCGAGTTTTCTCTTACCCTCATCAATACTTAAGTATTCGCTTGACAAATATTCCGCGGCGCCAGATACTTTAGCTGATGCTTAACTTATTCGCTTTCCACAAACTCAGGAGAAATCACGTGCAACCCCTCATCGCTTTCGTTACCACTTCCCTCGACGGCTATTTCGCCGACACGGCCGGGGACATGAGCTGGGCTCACAAGTCCGATCCCGAGTGGAGCGCCTTCGTCTCGCAAAACGCCAGCATGGGCGGCGCGCTTCTCTTCGGCCGCGTCACGTATGACTTGATGATCCGCTATTGGCCGACGCCCATGGCCAAGCAACAAAATCCCACCGTCGCCGACGGCATGAACAGCGCGCAAAAAATAGTTTTTTCGCGCACCTTGTCCGAAGCCACCTGGACCAACACCCGGGTCGTAAAATTCGACATCGCCGGCGAAGTCCACAAACTCAAGCGGCAATCCGGCAACGGCATGTGCATTCTCGGCAGCGGCACCATCATCACGCAACTCGCCGAAGCGCGTCTCATCGACGAACTGCAAATCGTCATCAGCCCCATCATTCTTGGAAAGGGTAAAACGCCGTTCGAATCGCTCAAGCAACGTCTGCCGCTGAAGCTCCTGAAAGCCCGTTCTTTCACTAATGGCAACGTCATTCACTATTACGGGCTCGTCGCCTGAAAGCTGATTTTCGTTTTAGACTCTGGGAAAGGAAGAAAGGAAATCCGAATGGAACTCCAACGCGCCACTCATGCAACGATCAATCTTGAACGCCACTTCCCTGTTCCACCGGAGCGCGTCTTTGCCGCCTTCTCCGATCCCGCAAAGAAGCGCAAATGGTTCGCCGAGGGCGAAGAGCTTAAGGTCGATTTCTACGAACTCGACTTCCATGTCGGCGGCAAGGAAATCATGCGCATGCACTTCGCGGACTTTCCCGCCTGCACTAACGACACCTATTTCCTCGTCATCGTGCCAAACCACCGGATCGTTTTCGCTTATACGATGACCATGGGCGGCGCTGCATTCTCGTCTTCTCAAGCGACGCTGGAGTTCTCGGCAACGGCGAGTGGCACAACCATGCTCTTCACGGAGCAAGCCGCTTTCTTCGAGAAATCCGATGGCCCCAAACTCCGTGAACAGGGCTGGAGCAAACTCTTCGATTCACTCGCCAGAGTGCTCGCCAACTAACGAAACTCAAAAGGAGCACCCATGCTGTCTCAACAAATTGCCGTCGATCGCGTTTTCCACGCCCTGGGTGATCCTACGCGCCGCGCCATCGTGGAAAAACTCAGCCACGGCCCCATCTCTGTTTCCGTACTTGCCAAGCCTCTGGACATCACGCTCGCCGCCGTCGTCCAGCATTTGCAAATCCTCGAAGAAAGCGGCCTCGTACACACGGAAAAAACCGGCCGCGTCCGCACCTGTCAGATCGAGCCGAAAGGTTTTGCTCTCGTCGAAAAGTGGATCAACGATCGCCGCGCTCTTTGGGAACGCCGCTTCGACCGCCTCGGCGCTCTCCTCTCGGAACCTGAACAGAAATAGCCCCGCAGGTTCTCCGTAAAACTTTACTACCCGTGAACTGCTAACACCTCGTATATGCCAGCGCCACCCTCCAGTACCAAGGTCCCAAACCTTTCGTCCACCGAATGTCATTGCTAAAAACGGCCTTTTTTCATACGATTCCCGCCAACGAACTGTCCCCCGGTTGTGATTCTGGTTGTTTCCTTGGGTTTGGTTGCCCTGGTTTAGTTGCAGACGATGTCCAGTTCCCTCTCACTTCGCCGCCAACTCGCGCCGTCCGGCGTGGATGCAATTCTTTCTGCCCGCTTCGCTTTCGCACTTTTTCTCGGCTCGATTTTTCTCGTCGGTGCGCCGCAACTCCGCGCGCAATCCGATGACTCGCAGCAGAATGCGCAGGACGTAGCGGAAGCCGCTCGACAGGCTCGCGCCCGCAAGCAGCAGCCCACTGAACCGAAGCACGTTTACACCAAC
>Ga0210402_10005516_pt1 | contig 11310 bp, 8 predicted proteins | sample IncBWC7MmetaG_FD_161055 | JGI IMG/M metagenome (GOLD analysis project Ga0210402, IMG submission 161055) | Forest soil microbial communities from Barre Woods Harvard Forest LTER site, Petersham, Massachusetts, United States - Inc-BW-C-7-M | ecosystem: Environmental > Terrestrial > Soil >... | reverse complement strand
GCGGCCTCCGTCCTTCGCATGGTCGAAGCGTACGTTGGGCCGCAAGTTTTTCAGAAAGGCGCAAACGCGTATCTCGAAAAGCACGCCTACGGAAACGCCACCGCCGAAGATTTTTGGAACCAGATGGCGGCCACCTCCGAGAAGCCCATCGACGGCATCATGTCCGGCTTCACGCAGCAGGCCGGAGCGCCTCTCGTCACCCTCGTCAAAACGGAATGTGGCATCAAAGTCGTCTACATTGGCCGCCACAAAAAGAAAGTCCCCATAACCAACGTGACGCTTTCGCAGGAGCGTTATTTTGCCGACACTGCAAAGCTCACCGCCGGCTCCCCGGAAATCTGGCAAATTCCCGTCAACCTTCGTCCGGAAGGCGCGAAGGATGGAATGTACGTTTTACTGGCGCAGCGCCAGCAAACATTTGAAGTGCCCGGATGTGCGGCGTGGGTTTATACCAATGCGGGTGGCCGCGGCTACTACCGCAGCTCCTTTGACGCCGCGACGCTCGGAAAGATGAGCGCCGAACTGGAAACCACTTTCTCGCCGGAAGAGCGCATCCATTTTCTCGGTGACGAGTGGGCCATGGTGCGCGTCGGCCGCTTGAGCATTGGCGATTATCTCGACACGCTGGAAAAAATGAAGAGCGAGCGCGCCAGGGCTCTGGTCGGCGTGATGACGGGCCGCTTTGGCGAAATTCACGACACCGTGGTCAGCGCTGCCGACCGCCCCGCTTTTGAAAAATGGGTGCGCGATTTCCTGCGGCCCATGGCAACCGAATTGGGAGACACGCCAACGCCTGGCGAGTCGGACGACCGCCGCGGCCTCCGCTCCGATGTTTTCGCCACGCTCGCTACCTACGGCCGCGATCCGCAGCTCCTGGCAAAGTCCCGCCTGCTCGTCGAGCAGTACATGAGAGATCCGCATTCTGTCGAAGCCGCTCTTGCAGGCAATGCTTTGTCCGTCTCCGCTCTCGAAGGCAACAGTAGTCTCTACGACAGGTATCTTGAGCACATGAAGACCGCAAAAACTCCTGAGGAGTATTACAACTATTACGGCGCGCTCTCCCAATTCCCAAGTGCGGAACTCGCCAAACGTACGATCGAACTCGAGCTGAGTCCCGACGTCAAGAACCAGGATATGTTTTTCTTCGGTCTCTTGAGCGTTCCGGATACCCAAGCTGCTGCCTGGGAGCTTTTCAAAAGCAACTTTCCTGCCATCAAGGAAAAGGCCGACGCTTCGCTTTCTGCCGGATTTGCCGCGCTCGCCGGCGCTTTCTGCGATGAAAAGCTCCGCGACGATGCTCAGGATTTTTTTACCGCGCAAAATCTTCCCGGCAGCGAACGCATCCTCCAAAATGCGAAGGACGGCGTCAACGCTTGTATCGAACTGCGCTCTTTGCAGCAGTCCAACTTGTCGGCCTATTTGCGAAAGCCTCCAGCCGGCGCTGCGGCGGGCGCCACTCACAAATAGTCTTTTCTGGTTGGTACGAGCCGTCCGCGCCAGGCGTCCGGCGTCCGGCATTTATGCCAGAGACAGATACGCTTAGCTCGCGCAAATCGCTTGACTTTCCGGCCTTTGCTACTTAGTCTCCACCAGACAAGAATGCAACAAATGTTTCACACGTCCAGGGGCCCGCGTTGCAGGTGTCGGGTAGGTCTGCCGGTTTCCATCGGCGATAAAATCAGTCGGAGGCTTTTCCAGTGAAAATATCCATGCGTGCCACACTCTTGGGAATCGGTTGTGCGGCTCTTCTCGGTTCTGCTGTCGTCTTTGCGCAGACCAGCAAACCCGCGGACCCGAAGGCCTCCGCTGTTTCTGCCAAACCTGTGGCTGCGGCCGATTCCGCGCCCAAGGGCCACGAACTCACCGCCGAAGACGTCGCCTCGTTTCTGGACGGCTATATGCCTCAGCAGATCGAGCACGCCGACATCGCCGGCGCCGTCATCGCCGTCGTAAAAGATGGCAAGCTTCTTTTCGCAAAAGGCTACGGCTACTCGGATGTCGCCAAGAAAACGCCAGTCTCGCCAGAGACCACTCTCTTTCGTCCGGGCTCGATCTCTAAACTCTTTACGTGGACCTCAGTCATGCAGCAAGTCGAACTCGGCAAGCTCGATCTCGATCGCGACGTCAATGACTACCTCGATTTCAAAATCCCACCCGCGTTCGGCAAGCCCATCACCCTCCGCAATATCATGACTCACTCCACCGGGTTTGAAGAGACCGCCAAGGATTTGTTCGTCGCCTACGTGGATGATCTTCGCCCCAACTCGCAATATCTCCAGGCGCACATGCCCGCTCGCATTTTTCCCCCAGGGCAGACCCCGGCTTATTCCAATTACGCAACGACCATGGCCGCTTACATTGTCGAACGCGTTTCCGGCCAGAATTTCAACGACTACGTCGAGGAACACATTTTCAAGCCGCTCAACATGACGCACGCAACGTTTCGCCAGCCTCTTCCCGACGCGCTCAAATCCTCCATGTCCAACGGCTACATCCTCGGCTCCGGCGAACCCAAGGGGTTTGAATTCGTCCAGGTCGCTCCCGCAGGCTCTCTCTCGGCCTCCGCGGTGGACATGACCCACTTCATGATTGCGCATCTTCAGAATGGCAAATATGGCGACGCGCAAATCCTGAAACCAGAGACGGCCAAACAAATGCACACCCGGCAAGCAGGGTGGCCGGCGGCGGTGCACGGCATGTGCCTCGGATTTTACGAACAGTCGGAAAACGGCCATGTCAGCATCGGGCATGGCGGAGACACCATATCGTTCCACAGCAATCTGCACCTGTTTCTTGACGACAACGTCGGACTCTTCGTGTCTTACAACAGTCCCGGGCGCGCCGAAATCGATCCACGAGGCTCGCTGTTCAACAGTTTTGTGGACAGGTATTTTCCCGCTGCTCCATCCAACGAACCGACAGCCGCCACCGCTGCGCAGGACGCGCAGAGCGTTGCCGGGACTTACACGGTAAGCCGTCGTTTCGAGACCAACGTTCTGTCCGTGACCGGCCTGCTCGGGCAGGCGAAGGTCGCCGTCAATCCCAAGGACAACACCATCACTGTTGACGGTGAGAAAGGATTGAATCAGCAGCCGCTGCATTTCCGCGAAATTTCGCCGATGGTGTTTCGCGAAGTCGATGGAAAAGCAATGGTTGTTTTTGCAAACGAGCCCGGTGGACGCCGTGTCGCTTACATCGACTATCCGTTCATGGTTTTTCAGCAGGTCAACGATCTCTCTGACAAACAGACTTTCAACTATGTCGTAATCGTCTTCAGCTTGTGCGTTATCGTGCTCACGATTCTCCTGTGGCCTATCGGTGCGATGATTCGCAAGCATTATGGAAAACCTCTCAGCCTGGAACCAGGTGCGAAGCGCTTGCGCATGCTGGTGCGCCTCGAATGTTTCGGCGTCATTGTGTTTGTCATTGGGTTCCTGATTTTCATCAGCAGGACCAGCAATCCCTCCGGTTTGTCGGAGCGTAGCGATCTTGGGCTCCATCTTTTACAGGTTCTGGGTTTGTTGACCGGAGTTGGTGCTTTGATTGCGCTATATAACGGCGTGAAATCCTGGGGCGACGACCAGCAATGGATCTGGAACAAAATCTGGAATACCTTGCTGGCGTTCAGTTGCCTCGGCTTTTTCTGGTTTATCTACCACTGGCACTTGCTGAACTTCCATCTCAACTACTAGCCCGCAACAGCGGCTGGGGTTACGCATTGCGCCGCTACATATCGTCCCGAGCGGGACTGCATCATCAATGCCCAAGCGCTGGTAGAGTGGCGAGCAACGCTTTTGCGCCGTTCCACAGAATCTGCACCCCGATGCAAACCAGAAGAAACGACGACAGACGCATGATCACGCCCATGGCCGTCGCCCCCAGCGCGCGCGCCAATTTGTCGGAAAAGCCATAGCACAGATAAATGCTCACCGCGATGATCACACAGCCGATGAATATTTCGATTAGCCCGAGTGGATTCCACCCGTGGTGGCGCGGTATGTTGGCGCCCAGGGTGATTGCCACCGAAATCGAGCCCGGCCCCACGGTGAGCGGCAGCGTCAGCGGATAGAATGCGTTTTTGAATTCATCGCGTGGCTCCACTTTTTTGCGCGCTTTCCCTTCTGCCGTGTCGTCGTCCTCGTCGCTGCGATTCAGCATCGCCCAACCCGTTGAGATAACGATCAGTCCGCCGCCGACTTGCACCACTGGAAGCGAAATGCCAAAAAACGTCAGAATGTGCGTGCCGATCAAGCAGGAGCTCAACAATAGGAAAAAACTGTTCATCGCCACACGCCGCGACAGGGCGCGCCGTTCCGTCGGCGTGTAGTCTCTTGTCACCGTCAGAAAAATGGGGCTGCCTCCCAGCGGATTCACAATCGGAAACAGGGCGCTCAAAATCAAAAGCGTGTTTTTTGCGGCTTCGAGCAAAACATTTTCTCCGAGTCTGGGAGTATAGCCGAGGTGGATGCCTGCGTCACAAAGTGAATCATCCTTTGGATGATTTTGCGCGCTCGGTAGGAAATCATTGTTATGAAAACTGCTCATGGACGATTTTTGCTGTCGTAATCGCCTGTCCGACGTGCCGCTGCGTATGGTCGGCAATGTGCACTAGCAATCCCCCCAGCGTGCTCGGCAGTTTGTTTCGTCCAACGGGGCGCGGAGCCTCCATGTCTAAATAGGCGAGAGGTCGAATTCGTTTGGCACTCGTAGCGAGCGCCGCGGAGAATTCAGCGAACAACTCCTGCCGTGTCGCTCCGGGATCCATCTCGGATTTCAGTGCCTTCATTTGATTGTCGTTCAGCGAAGCTCCCTCGGCATACGTCAGCAGCCGGTCCAGGCTTCGCGCCAGATGTCGTATATGGAAAGCCACCGGGGCAACGTTTCCGGGACGTTTGTTTAATTGCTCGTCGCTTAGCTTGCCGCACCATCGCTCGACATCTTCCCCGGCGAGCTCCAAAGCATGAAGAACAGCGCGGGGAACTGCAGGTACGTCGGAAAAGGTACCGCGCAACCATGGTTCGGCAAGCGTTTTTTCAGACATGGAAAGACGAGCCCCCTTCGGAAGTTTCAGCATTCGATTATGCTCATATTCCTGCTGGGAAAAAGCGAATCTCTGTTTTCAACAGAGATGTCCGCCGCACCGTTCAGAAGTCCATGCGAAGAATTCTGGAGATGAGTCTTGCTCGCGGACGAGGACGTGAGCTAGAGTCGCGGTTCGAGTTTGAGGATCAAAATGCCCACGAAGAAGAAAACGAAGCGAAGCCAACTGGGAAGGCCCGGCGAAAAGATTAGAGTTTTTATCACGCGAGACCGCATTCACCGGAGGATTCTGGAAATAGCGAAGCAGATTCGCCATGATTTTCCCGAAGAACCGCTGCTGCTGGTCGGCGTGCTGAAGGGCGCGGTCTTTTTCTTGTCCGATCTCGCTCGCGGAATTCCCGGCGAAGTATCTCTGGATTTTATCGCCGTCTCGAGCTATGGAAAAGATACGAAAACTTCCGGGCAAGTGCGTCTCATCAAGGATCTGGACGCAAGCATTGAGGGCCGTACTGTGATTGTCGTCGAAGACATTCTGGATACCGGAATGACGCTGCAATACCTCCTGCGCATCCTCCAACAGCGCAAGCCGAAACGCCTGCGCGTCGCAGTCCTGCTCGATAAGCCCGAACGCCGTATCGCCGCGGTGCAAGCCGACTACGTCGGATTCACCATCCCCAACGAATTCGTCGTCGGCTTCGGCCTCGACTATGCGGAGCGCTACCGCAATCTGCAAGGCGTCGGCGTTCTCACTCTCAAGCCACAGGACAGAACCGGCAAATCAGACGGTTGATCGAATGCACTTCCGCGCGGGCACGCTTCGCGCTTGCTCATCCGCGTTGTTTCGGAAATAGGTAGCATCGCAGTCAGCAAAAGACGTTCCACAGTTGTTCTTCACCTGCCTGCTATAATATTAGGAGTTCATGAGTCCCGATAACGAACCCACGCAGGCGACAGCCGTCGAAACAACGGCAGCGGAAAAGGCCGAGGTCTCCGCTGAAGTTCTGAGCACGCTCGCCGAGATCGGCGAAGAGGTCAATTCCTCTCTCGATCTGGACGAAGTCCTGGCGCGCAGCGCCGCCCTTATCAAACGTCACATCGATTACGAAATTTTTGGCGTGCTGATGCTCGAAGGCGACGGCACCTACCTCAAGCACCGCTTCTCGATCGGTTACCCACGCGAGCTTGCTGACAATTTGCGGGTTCCGATTGGGCAGGGAATTACGGGGACGGCGGCGGCCACGGGGCACTCCGTGCGTGTCAGCGATACGTCGAAAGATCCGCGCTACATCAACGCCATCGAGAGTGTGCGTTCCGAGCTGGCTGTACCGCTGATGTTGCAGGGGAAATGCGTGGGCGTGCTCGATATTCAGAGCAGGCATTTGGATTATTTCACGCGCGAACAACAAAGTATTCTCACGCTGCTCGCCAGCCGTTTGGCGGTGGCGATTGATAATGCGCGCTTGTTCCAGCGCGTGCGAGCGCAGGCCGACACATTATTGTTGCTGAACGAAGTGGGGCGCGAGACGAGTTCCATTCTCGATGTCGAGGAATTGCTGCGCCGCGCCGCCGAGCAAATCAAACGCGTGATCGATTACCAGATTCTGAGCATCATGCTTTACGACGAGGATCAAAAAGTTTTTCGACACCGCGTCGACGTAAAACATGGCCAGCGCGTGCAGGGAAAAATGAGAGTGGCGGCGAGCGAAGGGATTGTGGGGGCGGCGGCGGAGTTGAAGGAGCCGGTGCTGGTTCCCGATGTGACGGTTGACCCGCGCTATTTGATGGTGAATCCGGAGACGCGTTCGGAACTGGCGATTCCGATGATGCACAAGGGAAAAGTGATTGGCGTGCTGGATCTGGAGAGTCCGCAGTTGAACTACTTCACCGAGGATCACGTTCAGACGCTTTCGATCCTGGGCGCTAATCTTGCCGTGGCGCTGGAAAATGCGCGGCTGTATGAGCAAGTGGCGCGCGACGAAGCGCGGCTCGAGCGCGATCTGCAAGCGGCCAAGCGCATTCAGGGCGCGCTGTTGCGGCCTGTGCCGACCGAAGACTTTGGTTTGGACATCGCGGCGCGCTATTTGTCGGCAAGAGAAGTGTGCGGGGATTTGTACGAATTTTTGCGTTATGGGCCGCAGCAGTTGGGGATTGCGCTGGGGGATGTAAGCGGGAAGGGAACCGCGGCGGCGTTGTATGGAGCGGTGGCTATCGGAATTATGAGGAGCCTCGCGCCGCAGAAGCTGCAGCCGGCGGAGATGCTCAAGCAGATGAATCAGATCGTCGGCGAGCGGCGCATCGAAGGGCGCTTTATGACGGCGTGTTTTGCGACGTGGCAGAGAGGGCGGAGCAAGTTACGCGTGGCGAACGCGGGACAGTCTCAGCCGCTGCTCTATAAGGACGGCCGTTGCGACAAGATCGCGTTAACGGGATTTCCGCTGGGGATTTTTGAGGAAGTGAACTACGACGAGTGGGGAGTGACGCTCGATCCGGGAAATGTTCTGGTTTTCCATTCCGATGGACTCGCGGAAACAAGCAACAGTGAAGGGCAGTTTTTTGGAACGGAGAAATTGCGCGCGCTGATCGAGCAGCAGCATGAACTGAGCGCCACGGAACTGGCCGATCTGCTTTTGCGCGAGGTGGATTGGTTTGCGCAGAGCGCGCCGCTGTCGGATGACCGGACGCTGGTGATATTGAAGGTGCGATGAGCGCGCAAGCTGCGGGTTCCCGGAAGAAACTAACGTTCATCGATCCGGCTGAGTATACGCCGCAGTTCGCCTGGAAAAAATCCGCGCGCATCCAAAGCATTGAGCACGTTTTTTGCGAGGGCGTCGATTTGGTTGCGGCGGCGGAATCGTTTGGCACGCCTGCTTATGTGTATAGTCGCGCGGCTTTTGCGGATGCATACGAAGAGTTCGAGCGCGGACTGCGCAAGATTCCACACACCATCTGTTTCGCCGTAAAGTCCAACGGAAATCTTTCCATCTTGCAACATCTCGCGAAGATGGGAAGCGGGTTTGACATCGTATCCGGCGGCGAGCTGGAACATTTGGGGCATCTCGGAGTTCGCGGCGACCGGATTGTGTTTTCAGGTGTTGGGAAGACGCGCGAGGAGATACGCGCCGCGCTGCAATATTCGCCGAGCGGGAGTGCGGTGCGAGGCAAGCAGAGCAGCGAGGGAATTCTTCTTTTCAATGTCGAGTCCGAGGCGGAGCTGGAAGTTTTGCTCGAAGAATCGCAACGGAACGCGGCGCGCGGAGGGAAAATTCCGTCGGTGGCGATTCGCGTGAATCCGGATGTGGCGGCGGGCGGACATCCCCACATTGCTACCGGAAGCCACACGCACAAGTTCGGGCTGGATTGGCCGGAGGCGCGGCGGCTTTATCTGGCGCACAAGGATTCCAGGTATTTGCATTGGAAGGGAATCAGCGCGCACATCGGTTCGCAGATCGTTTCGCTGGCGCCGTTTCGCCGCGCGTTTCGCCGCATCGCAGCGTACGTGAACGAGTTGAAGCGCGCTGGAATTCACTTGGAATACCTCGATTTGGGCGGCGGGCTGGGAGTGCGATACACGACGGAAAAAAACTCGTCGCGCGTTGAATATGCGCGAATGGTTGCGGGGCTCGTACGGCCACTTGGGTTGCATCTCCTTCTTGAGCCGGGGCGCTCCATCATCGCGGCTTCGGGCACCTTGCTAACGCGCGTGATTTACACCAAACGGAACAGGGGAAAGACGTTTGTTGTCGTCGATGCAGCGATGAATGATTTGCTGCGGCCTGCACTGTATGGCGCGGTGCATCCTATTACGCGCATTGCGCGGGTTGCCGGCTGCAAGAAAATTCCTGCGGAACGCGTGGACATTGTCGGCCCGGTGTGCGAAACGGGAGATTGCTTACTCCATAATTGGCCGCTCGGCGAAGTGAAGCCGGGCGATGTGCTGGCAATCTGGGTCGCCGGGGCTTACGGAATGACGCAGGCGTCCAACTACAATGCCAGGACGCGACCGAGCGAAGTGCTGATCAATGGCACACGGAGCAAGCTGATACGGCGGCGCGAGACACAGGGGGATTTGCTGAGAACGGATGCGCTTTGGCCGGCGCGGCGCATCCGCTGAGGACAGACTGAAGTCTGTCCCACCGTGTTGGCAATCGCGGCGGTAAAATTCAAAAGAGCACAGGCAGGAGTGCCTGTGCTACTCAGCCCCCTCCCCGGTTTTTTCGTAAGTGTTCATTCTAAAGGGTTTTAAGTCCTGTGTTTTGGAAGTGTTCATTCCACAGGGGTTACAGGCGCGTTTTCGGAAGTGCGGATTCTAAAGGAGTTAGCCCAAGATGCAAAAATTGCCAACAGTTTACATCTGACAGTTCTGTACAAAGAGTTAGATCGACAGAAACTGATTTTGGTTGGCCTGTTGGCGACAAGCGGTACTTATTTCTTGGGCGACCCCGCGTTCCAAAAACTACGAAGAGAAGGTCACTAGAAATTGGACTGAGCCGATTGCTGTTGTTGCGCAAATCTGTGCCCGCAAACGCTGTTAGCGTGGTTCAATGGCAGTCGCCGGTTCACATGGCCGCTTTTATGGAGGCGAAATGGAAAACATGATTGCCAAACTGCTGGACGATTTTGAACACGGGAGGATGACGCGACGGCAACTGATCAAGAGCCTTGTCGTTGTCGGAGCTTCCGCGGCAGGCACAACTCCAGTGTTAGGAGAGAGTTCGAAGAGGTTCAGGGCGGTCGCGGTCAACCACATCTCGTACCAGGTCAGCGATTATGCAAAGACGCGGGACTTCTACGCGGATTTATTGGGAATGAAGGTAGTCGGGGATACAGGCACTCAGTGCAGCATGATTCTCGGCGACACAAATACATTCGTGATTCCCCGCAACGCCCCGCAAGGGAGCACGCCACCGCGAGTCGATCACATTGCGTACACCATCGAAAACTGGGACAAGAATGCGGTGAAGGCTGAATTGGAACGTCGCGGGCTTAACCCACAACCCGATACCGAGAATAGTTTTCACATTAAGGATCCGAGCGGCTTCGATCTGCAGATCAGCGGGAAGGACATGAAGCCTGTTTAGGCGGCTTGTTTCTGGCGCGCTTCTAAGTGCAACGGGCGAGCCGACGCCCGGCTGATGATCGAGGAGAATTCTACGGGGGCACGGCGTACTGGGACATACAAGCCCAATGGCTACCTTCTCGGCTCGTACCGCATGGCCACCGCTCCCGAGGCGAACTCCAGCCGGCTCACGAGCCGCAAGTCGACATGCTTCGATAGCCCCGCGAACAACGTAGGCCCGTGGCCCGCTAGCCTGGGCTGTACCACGAACTCGTACTCATCGATCAAACCCAGCTCTGTCAACGCCAGCGGGAGCTTCACGCCTCCCGTCAACAGTCCCTTACCTGTCTCCCGCTTGAGCTGCTGAACGGCCTTCCCTAGATCCCCGCGCACGAGCTCCGCGTTCCAATCGACTTTGTCCGGGTGGCTCAAAAGGGTGCTCGACACAACGTACTTCTTTGCCGCGTGGATGGTCCGGGCGAAGGGTTCCATCCAATCAGGCCTCGCTCCCGTCGGCGCCGGTGGCCGAAACGCTGCCTCCATCATTTCGTAGGTCACGCGGCCAAAGAGGAGGGCATCGGCCTGGTCGAGGTTCTCGACCGCGTGACGATGCAAGTCTTCGTCCGCGGAAATTGCACGATGATCGCAGCACCCGTCCAAAGTGACGTTGATGGAATACCGAAGGAGTCGCATTCGGGAAGTGTACCGCCGATGGGGCGCGCTCGACGAGAGCGCGTCCCCGTTCAATGCGGGGCTTGGCCGGTTTCCCGCGAGTCCCAGTGCCTCGGCAATGCTAACCTGCAGAACAATTTAGTTCCTGGCGGGCGTGGGTATAGAACTATCCAAGCGGCCGATTGGATACGAGACTTCCTCACTCTTCTTCCCGGAGGATGTACGATTAAGGAAACGAATTTTACTGGTTTTTTCCTTGGCTGGCAGTTTCCTGCTGCTCTTCTTCCGCTTTTTGCCAACTGGAATTGGGATTGTACTCCTTCATCTCTTTGCCGAGGAGCTCAGTCTTCTTTCCTAGATCCTTCTGATAGACAACTCCATCCGCGTTAACGATGAAGGTCATCACGCCGGACGACCGGTATTCGGCGGGATAAGCCACGAAGGCGAAGCCTTCGGTCATTTTGCCGTTGACAATGTAGCTCTTGGAGCCGCCCGGAGCCTCTTTCCCCTGACGCGTCAGGACATGGTAGAGGTAGCCGCGA